>Ga0209254_10000844_pt1 | contig 26709 bp, 22 predicted proteins | sample FrelakmetDIP11DI_FD_187148 | JGI IMG/M metagenome (GOLD analysis project Ga0209254, IMG submission 187148) | Freshwater lake sediment microbial communities from the University of Notre Dame, USA, for methane emissions studies - DIP11 DI (SPAdes)... | ecosystem: Environmental > Aquatic >...
GATTCCGCGGGCTGGCCAAGAACACGGCGCATGTGATCACGCTGTTCGCGCTGTCGAATCTGTGGATGGCACGACGGCGATTGTTGGCGATGACGGGATAGTTTCGTCCGCAGCAGTCGAAAAACGCGATCCCGAAGCAAGAGACCGGTCGCAAGACGCGAAAACGCGATTCAAACTCCGACGATGCCGGCGTGAGTGGGCGAGCGAACCACAAATCGGCCTTTGAGTAGCTTGATCAGACCTTCCGGTAAGCCGCCATTAACGAGGCGACCAGCGCCTGGCGATCCGAAGCCGCCGCCAGCAGTTCAGCCAACTCACCTCAGCCGCACAACGTAGTCCCTGTGACCAATGGCGGCCGGCACATCGTGCCGCCCACCCTGATCCCCAACGCCGCAACGCGCGGCATGTGCGACGCCGGCGAGCTCGTGCCTGCCCCCGCCAGCCTCTCCGCGCGCGGCCGCCTTGGCGTCGGCGCCCGCCCGAAAGTGCCACGATAAGCGTGCGGAGCAGCCCGTTGCCAGCGAAAATGGGCCGTTGACTCGACCAATCGGCTCCTCCACATTCAGGCTTGCGCGGTTGAATCTCCTATCCGTCGCTGGGGACTATTGATAGGCAGACGATCGTCCGGCGTCGAACCTGGAAACAGGCTTGACGCGATAGCCCATTCTCTGTTTACTACCAACTCGCTGATTACGAGCAGGCGGGGGGTATTCATCTCGCACCAGTGGCGACACCTCGATGAAGAAGGGGTACAGACGCCTTTGTAAGTGCTTATCCCTCGACCGATCGCCCGACGCGAATATCGGCGCGTGACCGGGTCGCGTGAATCGGCTGTCGAAGTCGCTTGCCTCGAAATGGGAGGACCGAACCGAATCCCGCGTCCGACATCGTCGCTGCGCGCGCGTTCCGAAGGGCCCGTCTGTCCGATTGCGGCGAATGCCGGTCATGGAGCCCTCGGCAGCGACCGACCATGCGCGCGCGATCCGCAGTCGTGGCTCGGAAACGCATGTAGCCGGTGGCGTACGGCGCTTCCGGGCGATCGCGACGCAACGATGCTGACAGCCGCAGCGCTGGCAATACGTTTTGACAACGGTTGAATTCGGCGTGCAAATGGCGATCGGCAATACGAGCTGACGGACAAACGTGACAGAAAGCTTGCGGTTCAAGAGGTGTCGATAGAAGACATTCGTCAACACGACATTCGCATGGGCTTGGGCCGCCCGCAGGGAACGCGGACGATCCCAGTGAGTTCACCGAGGAAGGAGACCACACAATGCCAGTCGCTGTGAGTTACCCGGGTGTCTACGTCGAGGAGATTCCGAGTGGAGTTCGCACGATCACCGGAGTCGCTACATCGATCACCGCGTTTGTAGGTTGGGCGCCGAAAGGGCCCACGGACAGAGCGGAACTGGTGCTGAGTTGGTCTGATTTCGACCGCAAGTTCGGCGGTCTGGACCAACGCAGCCTCTTGGGCTACGCGGTGTCGCAATTCTTCGGCAACGGCGGACAGCGCGCTTACATCGTACGGCTCGTGACCGCGGGATCGAGCACATCGGCCGACAATGCCTCGCTTGCCGCAGTGACGCTCGATGGCAAGCTGACGGTCACGGCGAAGAACCCCGGCGCGTGGGGCAATGACTACGCCATCGTCACGAAGAAACGTGCCGACGATGCGAGTCGCTTCCAGCTGAAGGTGGTGAACCACAAGCAGGACGCAAAGGGCGTGTCGATCGAGGTGTTCGACAATCTGTCAATCGATTCGGCCGACGCGCGCTACGTGGTCAATGTCCTGGCCAGCGACTCGCTGCTCGTAAGTGCGGCGCTCGTCGGCACGCCGAGTGCCCCGCCTGCCGACACGGTGTTCGGCGCGGGCGGCGACGTACCCGCCGCCGCCAAGCTGACCGGAGGCGCCGACGGCAAGGCGCTCAAACCCAACGACTCGGGGTTCGAGGGCGCATTGCAGCCGCCGAGCGGCACGGGTGGCGTCTACCACCTGGATCGCATCGACCTTTTCAACCTGCTGTGCGTGCCCGGCGAGACCAACGCGACGCCGCTCGCAAACCTGCAGAAATTCTGCCGGGACCGGCGCGCTTTTCTCATCGCCGACTGCGCGTCGAACGCGTCGCTCACGACTCTCGCAAACGGCCCGGACACGAGCCTCACCGGGAATGACGCCATCAATGCTGCGTTCTATTTCCCCTGGGTGGCGGCGCCCGATCCGCTGCAGGAGAACCGGCCCTCCGAGTTTCCGCCGTGCGGTTACGTGGCCGGCCTGTATGCGCGCACCGACTCCAGCCGCGGTGTGTGGAAGGCGCCCGCAGGTACCGAAGCGAGCCTCACCGGCGTGCTCGGCGTGAAGACCGTGCTCACCAACGACGAAAACGGCGTATTGAATCCCAAGGCGGTGAACTGCATCCGCAACCTCCCGGTGTACGGCACGGTGCTCTGGGGCGCGCGCACGTTGCAGGGCAACGACGAGCGTGGCTCCGAGTGGAAATACGTGCCGGTTCGACGCACGGCGCTGTTCATCGAGGAGAGCCTGTACCGGGCGTTGAAATGGGTGGTCTTCGAGCCCAACGACGAGCCGCTGTGGGCGCAGATCCGCCTGAACGTCGGCGCGTTCATGCACGACCTCTTCCGCCAGGGCGCTTTCCAGGGCAAGACGCCACAGGACGCCTACTTCGTGAAGTGCGACAAGGAGACCACGACGCAGAGCGACATCAACCGCGGCATCGTGAACATCATCGTTGGATTTGCGCCGTTGAAGCCTGCCGAGTTCGTGATCATCAAGATTCAGCAGATTGCAGGACAGATCCAGACCTGATCGACGGCCGAGCGGGAGAAGCGCAGATCGCGGAATCGCTGTTCAACGGGCGTTCTTTCCACGCTCGTCTCTCGCTTCCTCGTCCTTGCGATTCATGACTTCCGGTCCTACTGAAGAGGTGAGCACATGGCGCAGTTCTCAGTGAACACGCATCGCTTCGATCCGTACAAGAACTTCAAATTCCGCGTGAAGTGGGACGGCCGCTACGTGGCCGGCGTGAGCAAGGTCACGGGCCTGAAGCGCACGACCGAGGTGGTCAAGCACCGCGAGGGGGGCGATCCTTCGAGCAGCCGCAAGTCGCCGGGTCGCACCGAGTTCGAGGCGGTCACCATCGAGCGCGGCGTTACGCATGACACCGAGTTCGAGAAGTGGGCGAACAAGGTCTGGAACTTCGGCTCCGGGCTCGGGGCCGAGGTCTCGCTCAAGGATTTCCGCAAGGACATCATCATCGAGGCGTACAACGAGGCCGGGCAGCTCGTCCTCGCGTACAAGATCTTCCGCTGCTGGGTCTCCGAGTACCAGGCGCTGCCGGATCTCGATGCCAATGCAAACGCGGTCGCCATCCAGCACATCAAGCTCGAGAACGAGGGCTGGGAGCGCGATTACGAGGTGCCCGAACCGAGCGAGCCGAGTTTCACGGAGCCCACAGGCTGACCGGCGATGCGCGGCCTCAGCGCAGCAACGCTGCTTGAGGTCTGGGAACGCGGTCTCGGCCGACCGTTGCCCGGGCGAGCGCTCGCGCTCCTCGCCGCCGCGTTGCCGGAGGCGAGTGCGGAGGAGCTCGCCGGGCTGCCGCTCGGACGACGCGACGCGTACCTGCTGCAACTGCGCGAGCGATTGTTCGGGCCCGACTTTACGGCGGTTGTGCAATGTCCCTCCTGCGGCGAGCAGATCGAGTCGACGTTTCGTGCCGATCAGGTTCGTCTGGCGGGCGATCCCGCTCCCGACGCGACGATGGCGGCGGACATCCTCGGCTACCGGGCCGTCTTTCGCTTGCCGACGACGCGCGATCTGCTTGCGCTCCCCGATGCCCGAACGGCACGAGAGGCGCTGCTAGCGCGCTGCGTCACGGAGGTGCGAGCTGCGGGCGGCGAGGCGGTCACGGTCGCATCGTTGCCCGAGGATGTCGTCGCGGGAATCGCGGCGCGGATGGCGGCCGCGGATCCGCAGGCGGAGGTCGCGCTCGCGCTTGCGTGCCCGGTCTGCGACCATCGCTGGTCGGCAATGTTCGACATCGCGAGCTTCCTTTGGAAGGAACTGCACGCCTGGGCGCTGCAGACGCTGCGCGATGTGCACAGCCTCGCGCGGGCCTATGGCTGGCGCGAAGCCGACGTACTCGAGCTCAGCCCGACGCGGCGCCGTTTCTATCTGGAGTTGAGCCGGCGATGAGCGACGCGCCGCGCAGCGTCCCGCAGCAGGCGCAGGTACCGGACTTCCTGCGGCGGGTGATCGACCGTGCCTTCGAACGGGCGACGCCGATCGAGCCGCGCCTGCGCTCGTTGTTCGAGCCGCACGACCAAGGTGCCGCCGCCGGAGGCGCCTGGCTGGCGGAGCTTGCTCGCACCGACGAGGACGAAATCGCCTCGAACGGGGCCGATGCGGACGCGGATTCGGGCATCGCGGGCGCGCATGCACGACGCCCGACGCGGGACGGCGCCGCCGCCGTCGAGCCCCCTCGCCAATCGGGGACTGCCCCGCATCGGCACTTGGGCTTGTCGGCACGCCCGGCCGAGGCGGGATCCGCCGCAATCTTGCGAACGGAGGAATACTCGCCCGGCGCCGTGGACGCCGATCGCGACTCGCTGGCCACGGCGGACCGCGAATCGCTGCACGCGATGTTGACCCCCCGCGACGCCGTTTTGCTGCCGCGCGAGTCAAGCACGTCGATGGGTGAAGCCGGCGGTTCCGCCACTGCGCGGGCGCCGCTGCAAACGCGCGAGGTCGCGGGCGGATCGTCCGAACGGTCCGCGACGCGGCAGGAGGAATCGGTATCGCCGGCGTCACCCATGCAGCGAATCGCCATCGAGCCGCCGACGGTCAGCCATCGACCCCAGCGCGAGCCGATCCACGAGGAGGAAGCGGCCCGCAGTCCCGAGCCGATCGTCAACGTGAACATCGGTCGAGTCGAAGTCCGTGCCGTGCGCGCGCCGACGGGCACGATGGAGCGGCAAGTCCAGAGGCCAAAATCCATGAGCCTCGACGAATACCTCAAGCAGCGCGGAGGCGGGCGATGAGCAACGCCCTCGCCATCGCCGCCTGTACCGCGACGTTGCGCAATTTGCTGCTTGCGCAGATTCCGTTCCTCGACTCAGACCTGTCGGACCTCGAAGTGACGACGCAGCCGCCGGACCTCGCGCGCAAGAACGTTACCAAGGCGCAATTGAATGTCTTTCTCTACCAGACGGTGCAGAACAGCACCTGGCGCAACTTGGACATGCCGCGCCAGGTGCGCCCCGGGGAGACCGGCACGCCGGCCCTCGCATTGAACCTACACTATCTCGTGACCGCGTACGGGCGCGGCGAGAGCGACAACGACGCGGTCAGCCATCGCGTGCTCGGTGCTGCGATGAGCGTGCTGCACGACCATCCGTTGCTCTCGCGGGGCGAAATCAGCGCCGCGCTTTCCGGAAACGATCTAGGCGAGCAGTTCGAGCGGCTCAGGATCACCCCGCTCCCGATGCCGCTGGAGGAGATGTCGAAGCTCTGGATGGTCTTCCAGACGCAGTACCGCATCTCGGCTGCCTACGAGGTGACGGTGGTGTTGATCGACTCTCACGCGCCGGTCAGGGCACCGCTGCCCGTCCTGCAGCGTGGCCAGGGCGATCGCGGTGTGACCACCGTTGCAGGCCTCGTCCCCGTCTTGACCGAGATTCGCGCGCCACGCTCGCAGCCCGCTGCGCGGCTGGGGGAGGATATCGTGATGGCCGGCGAGCAATTGACGGCTGCCGATGCGGTTGTCCGCTTCACGAGCTCGCGCCTCGACCAGCCGCTCGAGCTCGCGCCCGCGGGCGGCGCAAGACCCGGCGAACTGCTCGTGCACCTGCCGAACAAGGCCGAGGATGCGAATGCGCTTTCCGACTGGGCTCCGGGCTTCTATACCGCCGCGCTTGTGGTCAGGAAGATCGGCGCGCCGGCGATCGCGAGCAACGAAGTCGCGTTCGCGCTGGCGCCGACGATCAACGTCACCCCGACGAGCGCCGCCGCGGGGACGGTGAATCTCACGCTCGCCTGCGAGCCGCGCATCGCCACCGGCCAGCGCGTGCTGTTGCTCTTCGGCGACCGGCAAGTCGAGCCGGGCTCGATCAGCAATCCGAGCGACACCACACAGCCGACGACGCTCGCGTTCGCGATACCCGGCGTTGCTGCGGCAAGCTATGTGGTGCGCCTTCGCGTCGACGGCGTCGACAGCATTCCGGTCGTCTACAGTGGTACGCCGCCGATTCCGTCGTTCGATCCTCTGCAGAAGGTCACCGTGGCATGAGCGAGATCGACCGCTGGTTCGAGGCGAACGACCAGTACCTTGCGACCGCGCTTGGCTGGCTGCGCGAGCGGCTCGAGCGGTTGGCGGGCGGAGAGAAGCCGGCGGCGCTCGTGGCGAAGGAGAGGGAAGTCCTGCAGGCCGTCGAGCCCGAGCCGCCCAGGCCGCGTTCCTTGCTCGACCGGCTGCGCAAGTCCGAGCCCACGCGCGTCGAACCGTCGCGAGCCCTGCCTCCGGTGCAAGAGGAGCCGCGACGGCCGAGTGCAGGGGCGACGGAGAAGCCGCCGCTGCCGGCTGCGATGATCGAAGCAGAGGCGGCAAGTGGGCCGCCCGCACTGGTGCTGCTGTCGCAACGCCTGGGACTGAGCGAGTTCGAGCGGCACACGCTGCTGCTTTGCGCCGCGATGGAACTGGACACGCGCATCGCCAGCCTGTGCGCTCGGGCGCAGGGCGAGGCCGGGCGGACCTATCCCACGTTCGCGCTGGCGCTGACCCTGTTCGATCAGCCGGCGTGGGACGTGATGTCCCCCGAGCGGCCGCTGCGTTACTGGCGTCTGGTCGAGATCAACCAGCCGGGCGCGCAGCCACTGGTGACCAGCGCATTGAAGGCCGATGAGCGCATCGTCAACTACCTCAAGGGACTCAACTACCTCGACGATCGCCTTGTGCCGCTGCTGATCGCGCCCGCGCCCGCGCCCGACAAGGGTGCGCTGCCGCCGTCGCAGGCGCGTGTCGCGGACACGTTGGTGAACCATCTGCAGCATGCGAAAGGGGGTGCGTTGCTGCCGGTGTTCCAGTTGCTGGGCGCGGACAGCGAAGCCAAGCGCATGATTGCCTACGAGGTGGCGTCGCGCCTGGAGCTCACGCTGCATCGGCTGCCTGCCGAAGCGTTGCCGCAGCAGACCGGGGACCTCGAAACCTTCGTCCGCCTTTGGCAGCGCGAGAGCATGCTGCTGCCGATCGCGCTTTACATCGACGCCGCCCAGCTCGACCGCGGGGCGAGCGGCCATGCGTCTGCACTTCAGCGGCTGCTCTCGCGCGGCATGGGGGTAACGTTCTTCGATGCACGTGAACCCTGGTCGGAGCTGGGTCGGGAAAACGTGATGGTCGATGTGGCGAAGCCCACGCCTTCCGAGCAGCATGCCGCATGGCGGGAAGCGCTGGGTGAGTCCGCAGAAGAGCATCCGGGGCGACTCGCGGGCCAGTTCAATTTCAATGGCTCGACCATACGCGCGATCGCCGACGCTGCGCTCGCGGCGCCCGATGCGCAGGGCACGCTCGGCGAACGCCTTTGGTCGGGATGCCTGCGCCATGCCCGCCCCGCGCTCGACCAGCTCGCGCAGGCGCTGGAACCGAAGGCCGGGTGGGATGACCTGGAACTGCCGGCGACCGAGAAGAAACTGCTGCACCAGATCGCGGACCAGGTGAAGAGCCGCCTCGCGGTCTACGACGACTGGGGCTTCCGCGAACGCATGAACCGCGGGCTCGGCATCAGCGTGCTCTTCGCGGGCGAGAGCGGCACCGGCAAGACGATGGCGGCCGAAGTCATCGCCAACGCGCTTGGCCTGCTCCTCTATCGCATCGACCTCTCGGCGGTGGTCAGCAAGTACATCGGCGAGACCGAGAAGAACCTGCGCAAGCTCTTCGATGCCGCGGAGGACGGCGGGGCGATCCTGTTCTTCGACGAGGCCGATGCACTCTTCGGCAAGCGGAGCGAAGTGAAGGACAGCCACGACCGCTACGCCAACATCGAGATCAATTACCTGCTGCAGCGCATGGAGTCGTACCGGGGGCTGGCGATCCTCGCGACCAACATGAAGGCGGCGCTGGACACGGCCTTTCTGCGGCGACTGCGCTTCGTCGTAAACTTCCCCTTCCCCGGTCCCGCAGAGCGCATGGCGATCTGGGAAAAGGTGTTTCCGCGCGAGACGCCGACCGCCGGGCTGGACCTCCAGCGACTCGCTCGCCTCAACGTGACGGGCGGCAGCATCCACAACATCGCGTTGAACGCCGCGTTCCTCGCCGCGAAGGCGGGAGCGCCGGTCTCCATGCCGCTCGTTCTCGACGCCGCGCGCACCGAGTTCCGCAAGCTGGAAAAGCCGATCAACGAGGCGGATTTCCGCTGGCTCGAATCGGCGGGGGGCAGCGGATGAAGATCAACCTTTACATCGAGCGTCTGATTGTGGACGGGCTTCCTCTGGAGCAGGGGGACGGGGCTCGTTTGCAGGCGGCGGTCGAACGGGAACTCGCCAGGCTGCTGGCCGGCGGGCAGTGGGTGACACGTTTGCGCGCCGATGCCGCGACGGCGCACGCGTCGGGTGGATCCTTCACATTGGCCGAGCCGGCGGACGTGGCGCGGGTGGGCGGGCAGATCGCCAGCGCGGTGCACGCGGGGATCGAGGGCACGCGATGAGCGAACGCGCCGTCGCCTTGCGAACGCAGGGCTCGCCACGTCCCGGTGCTGTGGGCGGCCTTCACCTCCAACGTCGTTGTGCCTGCGGAACGCATACCCCGGGCGGAGGCGAATGCCTGCAGTGCCGGCAGGCGAATCTGCGCATGCAGCGCAAACCTGCGCTTGGGCCGGCGCACGATGCGCTGGAACGGGAGGCGGACGCGGTCGCCCACCGCGTATTGGCGAAGCCGGTCAGCGGCGCCGAACCGACGCTAGGGCAGGATATGGAGCCGCGCTTCGGAATCGATCTCTCGACCCTGCAGGTGCACTCCGGCGCGGCCGCCGACGCCTCGACACGCCGTAGTCGTGCGCAGGCGCATGCGGTGGGGCTCGTCCAGCGCCAACCCGAGCCGAATCCGCCTTCGAAGCGTCCTGCCGCGAAGAAGGAGGGCGAGGCAAACGTGACACAGCCGCCGCCGAAATCGCTGAAGAGCGAGGGTGTCGCGCTCGACGATCCCGTTGCTGCCGGCACGGCGACCGTCATCGACGAGGTGCTCGCGCGGAACGGCAAGCTCGCCCCTTACATCGGCGATCGCCTCAAGGCCGGATTCAGGATCGCTGAGAAGGGGCGATTCGTCCGGGAATCCAGCGACGGAAATTTCGACGCGGCCTATCAAAAGGCGTACGAGCTCGCGAAATCCGAGCATGTTCCCAAGGACACCAAAGGTTTCTTTGACGCCGGAACGTCGCAAATCCATCTCCGACCCGACGCCGTCTTCGGCACTGCGTTGCACGAGTCGATCCATCGGCTGGCGGCGCCGGTGCTTTACTCGAACTACCTGGTGCTGGCGAACCGGTACGTGTCATCCGATGCGGCCGAAGTGTTGAAGGAGGGCGTGACCGCGTACTTCACCGACCTCGTGCTGAAGGACGAGGGACTGCCCAATTTCAACGACGCGTATCGGAGCAAGAAGCGGAAGGCGGAGAACCTGATTACGGCGCTGGGTTCGAATGGCTTCGACCTCGTCGCTACATTCAACTTCAAGGGCGGCGCCATCGTCGAGATGGGCGAAAAGCTGGGTTACACGAAAAAGCAGTTCGACGAATCCAGCGGCAGGGGCCTGCGAGAGGTGCTGAAGCGGATGGGGAAAGCGATGTGACGTCCCGAGCCCGGCCATGGGTCCCGGCGAAGTACGGGAAAGAGGTGTTGGTTTTTTTGCGCCGAGCCGGATTGCGCGCGGTCGGCCCTCAGTCCCGCAGACGGGGGAATTCGACCAGATCGGAGAGTGTGCGATGTATGCAAATCGACAACAGACCGCATTCGAGCCCGCGCCAGGACTGGTCCCGCTGCGCGAGCGCGTGTTGCAACGCAAGTGCGCCTGCGGCAATCACACGACCGCGGGTGGCCACTGCAGCGAGTGCAGCGCGCGCGACGGTGACCTGCAACGTCGGCCGGATCGTGCAAGCGAGGCCCCGGCGGTGCCGGACATCGTGGACGAGGTGCTCGCTTCTCCCGGTTCCGCGATGGATACCGGCAGCCGTAACTTCTTCGAGCGCCGTTTCGGCCACGACTTGAGCGAGGTCCGGCTGCACACTGATGCCCGGGCGGGAGCCTCGGCGCGTGCGGTCGATGCGCTTGCGTACACGGTGGGTCGGAACGTGGTTTTTGCGCCGGGCCAGTATGCGCCCAACTCGACGGCCGGCCGGCAATTGCTGGCGCACGAACTGGCGCACGTTGTTCAGCAAGGCGGCACCAACGACGCACGCGTGGAGCAGTCGGCCGCTTCGGGTCCCGACGCGTTGGAGGCACAGGCGGACAAGGCGGCGCATGCCGTCGTTGCGGGTGGCTCCATCGCGGGGCTAAACCCCGCTCCCCGAAGCCTCGCGCGGACGCCGGCGGCGACGAAGACATGTCCGTCGACACACGTCATCCCCGACGACATTTACGTGGCGATCGGCGAGGCGTGGGCCAAGTCGGGTCAGGCACAAGCGACGGTGGCCGAACATGGTGGCCGCGTCGTCACTGACAAGGATAGTGCGCGTGTTATCCGCACCGGATCAGGTGGTGGCGGCAGCATTGCGCTGCCGGCGGAGGAAGCCGGTGACGTCACGCTCGGCACGTTCCACACCCATCCGTACAGCAAGTCCGAGGGCTCCAAGCTCGGCGTGAGCTTCTCGGGCGGCGACCTCGAGAACTTCATCGCCGGCGACCAAGGCAATTTCAAATACGTCGGCGCGGGCACCTGCATCTACGCGCTGCAAACGCTGGATTCAGGCAAGCGGGACGGATGCAAGAGTGTCGACATCAAGAAGCGCTGGGACGACCGTTTCGCCACCGCGACGGGGAATTTCCAGATGAAGGTGGATGCAGCGGTCCGGGCAGCCATTCGCGGCTGCGGCCTCTGCTATTACGGGACATGCACCAAGGACCCGAAGAGCCCCGTGCCCAAGACCGCGGGACTGGCCTAGGTGGACGACGTGCAGAGCTGGGTCGGAATGACGGTGGCGCAGGTGCTGGCGCTTTGCGGCAGCCAATTCAGCGACGTAACAATGGTCGACGAGCCCCCCGGCAAGTTGCGTGCGGTGGAGTTCGTTTGCCGCCATGGGGCGAGCCCGTTTCGGGTTGTGCTCGAGCTGCAGTACAGCTCGGGTTTGTTCTCCTCTGCGCGGTCGTGGAGCGAAGAGCTGGTGGGGAAGCAAAAGGTCGTCGAGGTGCGCGAACCCGGGCGCGGTGGCTACTGACCCCAAGCAACGGCGCTGCGGGTGCAGGAATCCATCAGGGGCGCGCCGGCACAGCGGGTCGATCGAAACGAACGTGCGAAGATGACGAAATAGGCGATGACAATCGCGCGACAACCGAGTACGGCCGGACCGTCGTCCGGAAGGGAATCCGTGCGTGGCGGCAGCCTTCAGCGCCGATGCGCCTGCGGCAGTCACGCGCCCGGTGGTGGCCCCTGTCGGGCTTGCCGTGACAAGCCCAGCGGGTCGCTGCAGGCGAAGCTCGCGCTGGGCGCGCCGAGGGACGTCTACGAGGACGAGGCGGACCGGGTCGCCGAGCGGGTAATGGCGGCGCCTGCGCACGCCGCGCCGAGACTCGTCGCACGGCGGCTGCAGCGGCGGTCGCCGGCGCCTTCGGGTGATGATGTCGATGCGGTGCCTGCCAGTGTAGAGCGAGCGCTCCGCAGCTCCGGTCGGCCGCTCGAACCGGCACTGCGGGAAGAAATGGAGCAGCGGTTCGGCCACGACTTCTCGACCGTGCGGGTGCACACTGACGCGGCGGCCGAACGATCGGCACGCGACGTCAGCGCCCATGCGTATGCCGTCGGGCGCGACGTGGTGTTCGGGCGGCAGCAGTTCTCGCCGGCCACGGTTGCCGGACGGCAGCTGCTCGCACATGAGCTCGCGCATGTCGTGCAACAGTCGGCGGCCGCGCCAATCGCCGTGCAGCGGCGCGCCGCACCTTACATCAAGCGGGTGAACGTCCATCTCGCGCCCCCGCAGTCGGCGGAGCTTGAGTGGAAGGGAACGCCGCCCGCCGACGCAACCGGCAGCGACAGCTTCACCGTATCCACTGGCAAGGGTTATGGTGACCCGGACGATCCCCCCGGCACCTGCAAGCGGAGCTGCTGCACTGACGAGATGACGCAGTGTGCGCCCCCGTGGAACCGGCCGGGCAATGTCGGGGCGTGCTGCACGTACTTCGGCGACAGCTTCTGGACGGGCACGCCGCAGGAGGAGCACAACGGCTGGAAATGGTGGACGCCGATCCAGCCCTTCTACTCGTCGCGAGGGATCGCGCTTCACCAGCACCACGAAGTCACCGGCGAGCCTATCGGTCACGGCTGCGTCCGCATGGCCGAGGCGAACGCTAAGCGCATCTACGACTACTCGAACGGCCGGCACACGAACGTGACCATCGACGGTCGTGCCGCGCCGGTGGCGTGCAAGGAGGATCGCAAATGCGGTGCCAAGACCAGTGCGCGCGGGGCCTCTCCCACGGAAGAGGGTGCTGCACGGCTTGCGGAAGCCGGCCAGGAAGCGGTTCCCGGGCTGGAAGGCGAGATGTCATGAACGCGGCGGGACGTTGCCCGATCCAATCGCTCGTGCGCGTGGCGTGCGCGATCCCGCGATTGCCGAACGCGTCCGCGGGTTCGATGCGCTCGCCGCGACCGGTTTTCCTCCGGCCCGCTGACGTTACCGGAACCGAAGCAACGGCGCACGAAGGAGCCTGATGGCCACTCCCATTTCCCCGCGACTTCTCAAAGGCGGCCTGGTGCTGATCGACCCCGACACGTCGAGGGTGCTGCGCGTCATCGCGCTGCAGTACAACCCCGATACGCTCACCCGAACATTGCAGGTGCAGGCCGTGGGAGGGGAGGGCGATCGGCTTGAGGCACTGCGGCTCAAGGGGCCGCCGAACGAGTCGATCAGGCTCGATGCGGAAATCGACGCGACCGATCAGCTCGAGTTTCCCGACAACAACCGCACGACGGCGCAGATGGGGATCTTCCCGCAGCTTGCCGCGCTGGAGACGATCGTCTATCCCACCAGCGGCGAACTGCAATCGGCGAACGGACTTGCGCAGTCGGGGACGCTCGAGATCTCGCCCGCCGAGTCGCCGCTGACACTCTTCGTGTGGAGCAAGGCGCGCATCCTGCCCGTGCGGCTCACCGAGTTCAGCATCACCGAGGAGGCTTTCGACGCGGCACTGAATCCCATTCGCGCCAAGATCAGCCTCGGCATGCGCGTGCTGTCCGTCAACGATCTCGGCTTCAGCCACAAGGGCGGCAACCTGTTCATGGCCTACCTGCAGAACAAGGAGCAGTTGGCCAATCTCGCGCCGAGTGTGTCGCTCGCAGCGCTCGGCATCACGGGGATCCCATGATGAACGTCCTGTTTCCTCCGACCAGCCGCTATTTCTCGGTCGAGACCACGACGCTCGAAGAGCGCGGCGGCAAGGTGATCGTGTATCTCCGGCGGCGCTTCGTGCCTCAACCCGACCGGTTCGCGCTGCTGCAGGAGCATGTGGTGAAGCAGGGCGATCGGCTCGACAACGTCACCGCGCAATACCTGGACGACCCGGAGCAGTTCTGGCGCCTCTGCGACGCGAACCGCGCGATGCAACCGGACGAGCTGACCGAGAGGATCGGCAGGCGGCTGCGCATCACGCTGCCGGAGGGCATACCAGGGACGCCGAATGCTTAAGGGCATTCACCTCACGTTGATGATCGGCCCGGCAGTGCCCATTCCGGCGCCGCAGTCGGTGATCGACGCGCTCACCGGCGTGCAGGTGACCAGCGGCAGGGACCGCAGCGGCTTTCAACTGACGTTCGCGGTGAGCAAGAGGTCGCCGCTCCTGAAGACCATGCTGCCCGCAGGCTACTTCGACCCGATGGTCACGCGCGTGATCGTCATCGTGACGCTCGGTGGCATGCCCAACGTGTTGATGGACGGCATCGTGACGCGCCAGGAGCTGCAACCGTCGAGCGAGCCAGGGCAATCCACGCTCACGATCACAGGCGAGGACTTGAGCGTGCTGATGGACGTCGTGCAGAAGATCATTCCCTACCCGGCGATGCCGGAGATCGCGCAGATCTACGCGGCGCTGGCGCCCTACGCAATGTTCGGCGTCGTGCCGGTTGCGATCCCGCCTATCATCTCGGCGTTGCGCATCCCGACCAGCGGATTCGACAGCCAGTTGCACACGACCGACCTGCAGTTCATCAAGGGTCGCGCATCGGAGTGCGGCTACGTATTTTACGTGGAGCCCGGTCCGCTGCCCGCGCAGAGCATCGCCTACTTTGGGCCCGATATCCGCATACCGGTTCCGCAGCCGGCGCTGAACGTCAACATGGACGCGCACACCAACGTCGAGTCGCTCAGCTTTTCGCTGGACGGGCTGGCCAAGAAGGTACGGATCTTCATGATCAACGATCCGTTCACGCACAAGATCCCGATTCCGATTCCCGCGCCCAACGTCAACGCCTTCAAGCCTCCGCTGGGCCTGCGTCCCACGCCTCCGGCGAAGGTCGAGTTCGCGGACGACGTGGCGCAAATGAGCCCTCCCGAGGCGGCGCAACGGATCCTCGCCTACTTCATGAACAATTCGGAGGCCATCAGCGGCAGCGGCACGCTGGATGTGCTGCGCTACGGACGCGTGTTGCGGTCGCGCATGCTGGTGGGCGTGCGTGGCGCGGGGCTCGCCTACGACGGCCTGTACTACGTCGACAGTGTGACGCACAACCTCAAACGTGGCGAATACAAGCAAAGCTTCAGCTTGTCGCGCGACGGATTGATTTCGAATACGCCGAGGCTGGTGGCATGAGTGAAAGGCCGAAGTTCTGGGGCAAGTACCAGGGAACGGTGATCAACAATATCGATCCCGAGCTGCGCGGACGCTTGCAGGTGATGGTGCCCGACGTCACGGGACTGCTGCCGTCGACCTGGGCTGAAGCCTGCGCGCCGCTGGCAGGGCCGACCGGGCCGCCGATGGGGGTCTACCTCGTGCCCCCCATCGGCGCTGGCGTGTGGGTCGAATTCGAGCACGGCGACGCGAACCGTCCGATCTGGGTCGGCTGCCGCTGGGGCTCGCAAGCCGACATTCCCGCGCTCGCGAAAGCGGGGTTGCCGGTGTCGCCGAGCATCGTGCTGCAGACGGCGGGGCAAAACACGATCGTCATCAGCGACGTGCCCGGCGCGGCCGGCGGGATCATGATCCGCTCCGGCGCCTCGACGTTGATGGTGAATCAGCAGGGCATCACGCTGATCGCGCCCAAGGTCGACATCACTGCGGCGAGCATCAATCTGGTGGGCATCACGGATATTAATCAAGGGGCGCTGAAGGTGACCTGATGCCGGGATTTCTGCTTCATTCGGGAGCGGTCGTCATGTGCGCGCATGCTGGCATGGCGAACCCCGTCACCTTCAGCCCGCGCGTGACGGTCTCCGGGCAGCCGATCGTCACGATGGCGAACACGTACTCGATCGCCGGCTGCACGTTCCCGGCCATGACTTCGGGCACGCAACCACCCTGCGCTACCGCGCAATGGACCACCGCGGCGGTGCGCGTCACGTCGATGGGGCAGCCGGTACTGCTGCAGGACAGCATCGCCACCTGCATTCCGACGGGCACGCCGCTCTTCGTCAGCGTCATTCAGCCGCGGGTCTCCGGAACGTGAGGCAGCGATGAACATCGACTATCCGCTTCACTTCGACGACAAGGGCCGCACCGCTGCGACCACCGACAGCGACCACATCCGGGACATGATCGAGCAGCTTCTCTTCACCAATCCCGGCGAGCGGGTCAATCGGCCCGAGTTCGGCAGCGGCCTCATGCAGATGGTGTTCGCGCCCAACAGCCCGGAACTCGCGGCGGCGCTGCAGTTCACGCTGCAGGCCGCGCTGGACCGCTGGCTGGGGGACGTCATCGAGGTGCGGCAGCTCGAGGTCACGAGTCAAGACGCCAAGCTCACGGTCGAGCTCACGTACGCCGAACGCAAGACCGGCGAGACGCGCCGCGAAACCTTCGCGCGAGGGACGGCATGATGGACCAATATTCACTCGCCTGCCGGCTCGAGGAGCGGCGCAGGAAGCTCTTCGGCAATGCCGATTGGAACGGGATGGACTTCGTCGAGGTGGCCGAGGACCAGCTCTCACTGTGCGTGCACTTCTTCGGCCAGGTGCCGGAGGGCGTGGGCGTCGACAACGTGCGCATCGAAGGCGGGCGGCGCATTCGCGACATCGAGGTGGTGAAAGTCGAGATCGATCGCGCGCACGATCCCGAGCTGGACGACTGCCTGCGCATCACGCTCGACAGGTTCGGCGACTTCTCCACCTACCGTCTGTGCCTGGTCGAGAAAGTGCCGGTCGTCGACGAGCGTGTGGAAGAAGCGGGCAAGGTCGCCTACCGGCCTCTCTCCGGCCTCGATCCGCGCTACGCGTGCATCGACTTCAGCTTCAAGGTCGATTGTCCGAGTGATCTCGACTGCAAGTCGCAGCCGGAATGCCCGCCGGAGGTCCTCCCCGCGCCGGAGATCAACTATCTCGCCAAGGACTACGCGAGCTTCCGGCAGCTGATGCAGGACCGCCTCGCCGTCACGATGCCAAGCTGGACCGAACGCCACATCCCCGACGTCGGGGTGACGCTCGTGGAACTCCTCGCCTATGCCGGCGATCACCTGAGCTATTACCAGGATGCAGTCGCGACTGAGGCGTATCTCGACACCGCGAGGCAGCGCATCTCGGTACGCCGTCACGCGAGGCTCGTCGACTACCGCATGCACGAGGGCAACAACGCCCGTGCGTGGGTGAGCGTCTGGACCAAGACCGATCTGCCGCCGCTCAAGCCCCGGGACTTCTATTTCGTCACCGGCTTCGCCGACATCCTTGCGGCGAGCGGGCACATCGTGCGTGCGCTGGATCTCGAACAAGTGCCGCAAGAACGCTACGAGGTGTTCGAGCCGATCGCGGACGACCCAGAGCAACCGCTCGCTTTTCGCGCCGCCCACAGCGAGATTCGTTTCTACAGCTGGGGCGACAACGAATGCTGCCTCGGAAAGGGGGCAACCCGCGCCACGCTGCTCGACGACGCCGGCGTCGCGATCGAACCGGAGGGCGAGATGCCGCCACCACTGCTCGACGAGGGCGACGCGGGCGTCGAGCGTGCGGTCGCGATCGCGCCGCAACGCGTCCTCGACCTGCACGTTGGCGATGTGCTGATTCTCGAGGAAGTGCTCGGTCCCACGACCGGCAATCCCGCCGACGCCGACCCTGCCAAGCGCCACGCGGTGAGGCTGACGAAGGCTACGCCGTCGTACGACGCGCTGCTCGACAAAAGGGTGCTGGAGATCGAGTGGGCGCCCGAAGATGCTCTGCCCTTTTCGCTGTGCCTGTCCTCGCGTCTTCCCGCGCCGGACTGCAGCTGGATTGGCGACGTGAGCGTCGCGCGCGGCAATGTCGTCCTCGTCGACCACGGACGTACGGTCGACGAGCCGCTCGGGCCGGTCGGCGCCGAGGATATCGTCGGCGAGTGCGCCTGCGACGGTTCAATCATCGAGAGCACCACGGTGCCCGAGCGGTTCTGTCCGGCGCTCAAGTACGCGCCGCTCACGTTCGGCGTGCCGCTGATGTTCGACGCGCCGGCCGCGAAGACCATCGGTCAGGACGCGCGGCTCGCGCTGCCTCGACTCTCGCTCACCGAATTCCGGGCCGGCGACGTGGCGCGGGCGAGCGGGCTCACCTGGACCTCGCAATACGATCTCCTCGCGAGCACGGCTGACGACCGGCATTTCGTCGTCGAGATGGACGACGACGGTCGCGGGCATTTGCGCTTCGGCGACGGCGATCTGGCGCGAACACCTCCCGCCGGCACGCGCTTTCAGGGCGTCTACCGCGTCGGTAACGGCCCGGCGGGCAACGTCGGTCGCGACACCATCAACTATCTCGTGCTCCGCGCGGGGACGCTCAGCACGGGCGAGGTGAAGCCGCGCAATCCGCTTCCCGCGCAAGGGGGCACGGCGCCCGAGGCGAGCGCCGAGGTGAAGCTCTTCGCACCGCACGCCATTCGGGCCCAGCGACTGCGGGCGATCACGGCCGACGATTATGCCGAACTCGCGCAGCGGGACGCCAAGCTGCAGCGCGCCGCCTGCGAGCTGCGCTGGATGGGAAGCTGGTACGAGGCACGCGTGGCGATCGATCCCAAGAACAGCGAGGAGGCTGACGCCACGCTGCTCGCAGAAATCGAAGGCGACCTGCACAAGTACCGTCGCATGGGCCACGACCTTGCGGTCGTGCCGGCGCGCCATGTTCCGCTGGATGTCGGCATCGAAATCTGCGTGCGGCCGAGCTTCACGCGCGGCCATGTGAAGGCCGAACTGCTGAAGGTCTTCGGCAGCCGGCGACTCCCTGACGGCCGGCTCGGCTTCTTCCATCCCGATAACCTGAGCTTCGGCGACGGCATCCACCTTTCCCGGCTCGTCGCCACTGCGATGGCGGTGGAAGGCGTGGAGACCGCGAAGGTCGTGCGACTGAAACGCCTGCACGAGCCGGACGACAACGCGATTACCAGCGGCGTGCTCCCGCTCGACGCGATGGAAATCGCACAGCTCGACAGCGATCCGGATTTTCCCGAGAACGGTCAGATCGAGCTCATCATGCGAGGTGGACGATGATTCGTCCCTGCGATTGCTGCGAAGGCCCGGACGTTCTGACGCCGCTCGCGACTGCAAACCGTCCGGGCCTGAGCCGGCTGCGCTACCGCGTCGGCACGCAAGCGACGTTCTTCGAGACCATGCAGGCGCGGCTTTCGGCGGCGACTCTCCCCGGTCTAGCGGCGCTGAAAACCCGCGAGAAGAGCGACCCGAGCATCGCACTCATCGACGCCTGGGCCACCGTGGGCGACGTGCTCACGTTCTACCAGGAGCGCATCGCCAACGAAGGTTATTTGCGCACCGCCACCGAGCGGCGTTCGGTGCTGGAGCTCGCGCGGCTCATCGGTTACGCGCTTCGACCAGGCGTTGCGTCGAGCGTGTATCTCGCCTATTCGATCGAGAAGGATTCGGCTCCGGTCGAGATTCCGAAGGGCGCGCGCTCGAACAGCATCCCCGGGCCGGGCGAGCAGATGCAGGCGTTCGAGACGAGCGAGCCGCTCACCGCGCGTTACGAGTGGAACGAGCTCAAACCGCGCCTCACCCAGCCGCAGACGGCGGAGTCGATCGCCCGGAACGGGCTCTACCTGAAGGGCACGGCAACGAGGCTCAAGGCAAACGATCCGCTGCTCCTCGACGTCGGTACCGGGCCGGTGTTCGCACGCGTGGCAAAAGTAGATGTGGACAGCGACAACGACCGTACGCACGTCGTCTTGCGTCGCGATGGCGCGCTCGTCAAGATCGTCGACGGGGTCAAGGCGCTGCTTGCGCAGTTCCGCGCCGTCGAACGCTTCGATGTTTCCGCCGATGCGGCGATGACCAAGCGGGTGCTGACCGCGCTGACGGAAATCGAGGCGATGGCCGATCGCGATTCGCGGGCGCTCGCCGCGCACATCGAGGCGTCCGCTCTGCCGCGGCTCGAGGAGGAACTGCGGACGGCACGGGAAGGACGCTTCACCAAGCTCGAGCCGTGGGTCGCGGCGCTCCGCGGCGAGCTGGAACTCGCGGCCAAGCGGCTCGAGGACGCGAAACTCGCTGCCACGCCGGAGAGGGCGATTGCCATGAGCACGGCGATTGGCGAGGTGTCGATCCTCGGTGGCGTGGCGAAAGCTCTCAGCGTCGCGCCGTCGGTGCCTCCGCCTGGTGCAAGGCAGCTTGCGCGCAGTGTCGACACGGCGTTCGGAGCGAACGCCGACACGGTTCCCCGTCTGCTGGCGGCACTGGTACCGCCGTTGCAGAAGGTCTTGTATACGGCCTGGAAGAATCTGCCGCCGAGGCCGACGCCGATCACGGTACATGCACTGCGTGTCTCCGCGGCGCCGTTCGGCCACAACGCACCGTTGCGACAGACCGGGCTCTCGAGTAACCGGCCGACCTTCGCGGAGTGGGAAATCGACGATCCGTGGAATGAGCCCCCTGCGATCGTGATCGCCGCGGCCGCGGTGAATGTGCCGGCCGCCGCCATCAAGCCGAAGCCTGGGCCCGACTTCCACCGGCCACGTGAACTGTACCTCGACAACGAATATGACATCGCTCCCGACAGCAAGGTGGTGATCGACCGAATCGACGCCCCGCCGCTGATCGTCGAGCATGCCGACGGCATCGTTCACCGCTCGCTTGCCGCGTACGGCATGAGCGGCAGGACCGTGCTCGTCAAGCTCCCTTCGGACAAGCAGTGGATCCAATCGGCGTCGGACGAGCCCTTCGCCACGGTGCGCAACACGCGCGTCCATGCCGGCAGCGAGAAGCTCGAGCTCGCCCATGAGCCGATGACCGACGACGTCGTCCTCGATACGGTCGAGCTCGGCGACCTCTACGAGGACCTGGAGCCGGGGCGCTGGGTGATCGTGACCGGCGAGCGGACCGATATCCTCGACGCCGCGCGCAAGCCCATCGCCGGCATCAAGGCGGCCGAGCTCGTCATGCTCTCCGCGGTGGAGCAGAAATTCCGGACCGACGCGAAGAATGTCCCTTTGGCGGGCGACACGGTCCACTCCTTCATTACGTTCGCCAAGCCGCTCGCCTACGCGTACAAGCGCGCGACGGTGAGGGTCCATGGCAACGTGGTCAAGGCGACGAACGGCGAGACACGTGCGGAAACGCTAGGCGCAGGCGATGCTGCCAAGGCCTTGCAGCAGTTCACGCTGAAGCAACCGCCGCTCACCTACGTCTCCGCACCCACGGTTTCAGGCGTGGACAGCGCGCTAGAAGTGCGCGTCAACGACGTGAAGTGGCACGAGGTCGACAGCCTCGTGTCGCTGGCACCGAACGACACGAAGTTCATTACCCGCACGGACGACGACGCGAAGACGACGGTCGTGTTCGGCAACGGCGAGCACGGCGCACGGCTGCCGACGGGGCAGGAAAACGTCAAGGCGACTTATCGGAACGGCATCGGCAAGCCCGGCAACGTCAAGGCCGGCCAGGTGAGCCTGCTCAACACGCGGCCACTCGGCGTGAAGGAAGTCATCAATCCGATTCGCGCCTCGGGCGGCGCCGACAAGGATACGCGCGACCAGGCGCGCAAGAACGCGCCGCTCGCCGTCATGGCGCTGGACCGGCTCGTGTCGACGCGGGACTACGCCGATTTCGCGCGCACCTTCGGCGGTGTCGGCAAGGCAGCGGCGACGCGGCTCACGGTGGGGCGCCAGCAGATCGTGTGCGTGACCATCGCGGGCGTCGACGACATCCCGATCGAGACCGCTTCGGACCTGTACCGCAATCTTGACACCGCCATGCACCGCTTCGGCGATCCCTACGTGCCCATCCGGCTTCAGGTGCGCGAGCGGCTTGCGCTTGTGGTCAGCGCCAGCGTGCGGATCCATCCCGACTATCTCTGGGACGCCGTCGAGCCCAAGATCCGGGCGGCCATGCTCGACAGCTTCGGATTCGAGAGGCTGGAACTGGGCGACGACGTGCTGCTCTCGACGGCAATCGCGGTCATGCAGGGCGTCGCCGGTGTGACGTACGTCGACGTGGACATCTTCGACGTCGTCTCGGAATCAAAGCTCCTCGGCGGGTTTGGCGCGTCCACGGCGGAGAAACTGACGTTGCGGGATCGCATCGCGATCGAGCCCGCGCGTCCGGCGAAGGCGAAGCGATTGCTGTCGCCCGGCGTCGTCGATGCGAGCCGCATCCTGCCGGCGCAACTGGCCTACCTCGCTCCCGACGTGCCCGACACGCTGATCCTGCAGGAGTTGAAGCCATGAGCCGCCCGCCCGACTATCTCTACGAGCTGCTGCCGGTCGTGCATCGCGCGCGCGATGCGGAGCGGGGCTATCCGCTTCGGGCACTGCTGCGTGTCATCGGCGAGCAGGTCGGTGTGGTCGAAGAGGACATCGCCCGGCTCTACGAGAACTGGTTCATCGAGACCTGCGAGGATTGGGTCGTTCCCTACATTGGCGATCTCATCGGCTACGTGCCGGTCCACGAGGCCGGAGATCCGGGATCGGTGGAAACGCTGCGAGGACGCAGCAAGAACAGGATCCTTATCCCGCGGCGCGAGGTCGCGAACACGCTCGGATATCGTCGACGCAAGGGCACGATCGCCCTGTTGGAAGTGCTCGCCAACGACGTCGCCGGCTGGCCGTCGCGCGCGGTGGAGTTCCGCACGCTGCTCGGCCGGGCGCAGGACATCGATCACCGGCGTCTCGGCAGAGGACGAACGGCGAACCTTCGCGATGGCGATGCGCTGGATCTCGTCGACGGACCGTTCGAACGCCTCGCGCATTCGGTCGAGGTGCGGCGCGCAACTTCGCACCGCGCGCTCGGCCGCTACAACATTCCTAGCGTGGGCGTATTCGTCTGGCGCCTGAAACCCTATTCCGTGATGCACGCACCGGCCTGCTGCGTGGAGGCGGAGGCTCCGCACTGCTTCACCTTCAGTGCGATCGGCCATGACGGAGCCCTCTACGCCAAGCCGGTGGCCGAGACGGAACCGACGCATGTCGCCTTGGAGATCAACGTACCGGCACGCATTCGGCGCCGGGCGCTGGAGGAGCGGCTGTCGCTGCGACCCCTGAAGACCCGCGCGTCCGCGACGTACTACGGCGAAGGCAGGAGCCTGCTGATCCATGCGCCTGACTGGCCGACGCGGGGCGCGCCGCAGCCCGTGCCGCGCGAGCTCGTCGTGCCCGCCGACCTGACGGACTGGAAATACCGCGCACCCCGCGGCGAGGTGGCCATTGATCCCATGCTGGGCCGCATCGTGTTTCCCACCGGCCAGTTGCCCAAGTGCGGCGTCTGGGTCACCTATCACTACGCATTCAGCAAGGACATGGGCGGCGGGGAATACAGCCGGCAGCTCACGGAGCCGATCAGCCACATGCTCTACAAGGTGAGCCAGGACTATCCCGCAGCCGGCGTTTTCGACACGATCAACGGCGCGCTTGCGAAGTGGCGACAGGATCAGCAGGCGCTCGGGCCCGAACCGGCCGGCGATGCGGAGAAGGCGAAGTGGCGCGCCGACAAGGAGCGGCTCGGCGCCGCGGTGATCGAGATCCAGGACAGCGCCGTCTACAGCGAGCCGCTGACTATCGCGCTTGAAGCGGGAGAGAGCCTGCAGATCCGCGCGGCCAATCGTACACGGCCTATGGTCCGCGTGCTCGATTACATGACGCACCGGCCGGATGCGTTCACGGTGTCGGGAAAGCGGGCGAGCCGGTTCAAGCTGGACGGACTGATTGTCACCGGTCGCGGCCTGCAGGTGAGTGGCCCCGATCGGAGCAATCCCGAGACTCTCGCACAAGGCGATCTCTGCGACGTGACGATCCGCCACTCGACGCTGGTGCCGGGGTGGGGGCTCGAATGCGACTGCGAGCCCAAGCGCCCCAACGAGCCGAGCCTCGAGCTCCTCAATACCGGCGCGCGGATCGTCATCGAGGAAAGCATCATCGGCTCGATCCACGTGGTGGCCGACGAAGTGCAGACGGATCCGGTCGAGATCTCGATTGCCGACAGCATCGTCGATGCGACCAGCACCGATCGCACCGCGATCGGCGCACCGAATCTGCCACTGGCGTTCGCGCGCCTTTGGATCGCGCGCAGCACGGTGATCGGCGAGGTCAACACGCATGCCATCGCGCTCGCCGAGAACACGATCTTCCAGAGCCACGTGTTCGTCGGCCGCCGCCAGCACGGCTGCCTGCGTTTCTGCTACGTGCCGCGCGGCTCGCGCACGCCGCGCCGTCATCACTGCCAGCCCGATCTGGCCGTTGCGGCGCTTGAGGAGATCCAGCCGGCGCCGGGCGCCGACGAAAAGAGGACGCTGTCGACGCGCGAGACGCAGCGGGTGCGGCCGCGATTCAACAGCGTGCGCTATGGCAATCCCGCGTACTGCCAGCTTGCCGACGACTGTGCAGAGGAGATCCGGCGCGGTGCGGATGACGAATCCGAGATGGGCGCATTCCATGACCTCTTCCAGGCGCAGCGCGAGGTGAACCTGCGCACACGTCTCGACGAATACACGCCGTCGGAAATGGAAGCGGGAATATTCTTTGCAAGCTGAACCCTGGGTTGCGCGACGCTTGCGGCATGCAGCCAGAGGAGAAATGAAATGAAAGGCGATTTCACGCGCGACACGTTCGATCCGCGCAAGCACTTCAGCCGCGTGCTCATGCAGCAGGGGCGGGTGCAGCTCGATGCCGACTGGAACGAGCAGACCGCGATCCTGCTGCATTACCTGCGCGCGCTGGCTGCGGACATCCTCGGGCCGCATGCGGGGCCGCAGGACGCCATGGGCTTCGAGATCATCACCAAGGATACGGCGAACGCCTCGGCCAAGATCAACGCGTTCGAGCCCGACCCGGCCCGCAGGAAAGTGTTACAGGACGCGCTGGACAACCGCAACGCGATCATCGCGCCGGGTCGCTATTACGTCCGTGGCGTGCTGGTCGAGTGCCACCGGGCGATCCTGTACACGGAGCAACCGGGCTACGGCTCCGGCAGCGAGCCCACGCTCGAGGAGATCCAAAAATGGAAGAGCGGCCTGCTCGCGTATCTCGACGTCTGGGAACGGCACATCACCTACGTCGAGGACGACCGCATCCGCGAAGTGGCGCTCGGCGGTCCGGACACGTGCACGCGGGCGCAGGTGGTCTGGCAAGTGAGGATCCTGTTCCAGCCGCAGAATGTGACGACGTTCGATTGCAACGCGGTCGACGCGCTCATGCCCATCGGCAGCGGGCGGCTCCGCGCGCGCGCGCGCCTCGACAAGCCGCCGACCGAGCTGTGCGTGATTCCGCCCGAGTCGCGCTACCGTGGTGCGGAAAACCAGTTGTATCGCGTCGAGGTGCACATGGGCGGCACCGCGACCGGCGATGCCAAGAGTGCGACGTTCAAGTGGTCACGCGAGAACGGCTCGGTGACCTTTCCGATCCGCTCGCTTGCGGGAACCACGGCGACGCTCGAGCACCTGGGTCGCGACCTGCACCTCGGCCTGAGCCCCGGCGACTGGGTGGAAGTCGTCGACGATGCCATCGCGATGAGCGAGCATGCCGGACCGCTCGCGCAGGTGGACTCGGTCGACCGCGACAACTTGACCGTCGCGCTCAAGCTGCCGAGCGGTGCCGCGACTCTGCCGACGTATTCCGAGACCGCGGCCGAGGGGAAGCACGCGCTGCTTCGCCGCTGGGACCACGCCGGCGACACCACGGCGTTCGCAGGGGCACTGCAGATCGTCGAGCAGCCTGACACCGAAGCAGGTCGGAAAACCGGCTGGATCGCCCTCGAGGACGGTGTGCAGATCTGGTTCGCCGCGGGCGGCAAGTATCGCGCGGGCGATTACTGGCTCATCCCGGCGCGCACGGCCACCGGCGACGTGGAGTGGGACGACGAGGTCGACGGAAACGGCGACCCGATCATCATGGACGTCGACGGCAATGTGCTGCCTGAGCTTCGCGGAGCCAACGGCCCCTTGCACCACTATGCTCCGCTGTTGGTCAGCGTGAATGTCACGGGCGCCGATAACCAGCCGCCCCGCGACTGCCGCTGCGCGATCCAGCATTTGCCCTGTTTGGGTACGTGAGCTCTCTCGAAACATGTGCCGGCAAAGGACGGACCGACCACAAGAAGGTTAAGGCCGCTGATCCTGACTGCACCTGCACTCCACACGGACCTCGCCCCGTTTGAAGACAGGCACGTCGCCATTGCATGTGGTGGTGAGCGCGAGCCCGCAGGATGGCCCGCACTTCCCGGGTCAGCACGTCGTGCAGGCCCTCCGGCGGCGAGGCCTTCTCCGCGGCCGCCCGCGAAGCGGGCTTCCCCGGTGATCTCGACCCCCCTGAGGGACCAATAGTGTTTAGGCGCACGCCGACCCCCTAGACACTCCGAAGCCGGTTCCCAGATGTGCATGCTGTGGCAATGATCTTCTGGTCGAAGCCAGGAAACCGCCGCTGGTACTTGGCGATCAGCGCCGGTTCGAAGCGGCCCTGGCGGTCGCGTGGGATCGACAGCTCGAGCTTGCCACTCTCGGTCAGTACCGACTTCGGGCTCACCCCGTTGCGGTGGTTGCCGGCGGCCTGCTCCCCGTCCTGGCCCAAATGAACGTCCATTTCGGCGTTCAGAATCCGCTCCGCCAGCGCCTTCTTCAGGTCATCCAGCAGCCCATCCCGTTCGAACACCGCCTTGGCGTCCTGCCCGGCCAGCAATTCGTCCAACAGCTCCTTCTTGAATCTCGCTTCTGCTGCCATACGACTCTCCTTTCGTCGAGATTATCGTACGGCTCACAAACACAAAATTCCTTACACCCTCGCACGATCAACTCCGGCAGCGGATGCGCCGGCCCCGATTTTTCTGGACACGGATTTGGGGTTAAATCGTGTCTGGAAAACGGAGTGGGAAATGTTGAACAAGAAGGATGGAAGTGGGGTTG
>Ga0209254_10000845_pt1 | contig 26700 bp, 22 predicted proteins | sample FrelakmetDIP11DI_FD_187148 | JGI IMG/M metagenome (GOLD analysis project Ga0209254, IMG submission 187148) | Freshwater lake sediment microbial communities from the University of Notre Dame, USA, for methane emissions studies - DIP11 DI (SPAdes)... | ecosystem: Environmental > Aquatic >...
GTGGCGGCGATCGTCACCGCGTGCGCCAATGCAGGTATCTCGCCGAAGGATGTCGATGGCTTCGCGTCGTTCAGCAACGATCGCAGCGACGCGTCGCGACTGGCAGCGGCGCTCGGCATTCACGACCTGCGCTTCGCCAATATGCAATGGGGGGGTGGTGGCGGCGGCGGTTCCGGCGCGATCGGCAACGCGGCCGCGGCAATCGCCACCGGCATGGCCGAATGTGTCGTGGTGTTCCGTGCCCTCGCCCAGGGTCAATTCGGTCGGTTCGGCCAAGGCATGCGCGGCAGTCGTATTTCCGGTGAATTCGCGCACACGATTCCTTATGGCCTGATGTCACCGGCCCAGATGTTCGCGATGAAGGTGCAGCGCTTCATGCACGAACATGGTGTCGACCAGCATGCGTTGCGGGCGATTTCGCTCGCCAGTTATGCACACGCGCAGGCGAACCCTCGCGCCGTGATGTACGGGAAGCCGCTCGACGAAGCCGCCTACGACGCGTCGCGCTGGATCGTTGAACCGTTTCATCTATACGACTGCTGCCAGGAAAACGACGGGGCCGCCGCGATGGTGCTGGTGTCGGCCGAACGCGCCGCCGATTTCGATCACCCCCCGTGCTACCTGTTGTCTGCTGTCGCGGGAAGCCACTATCGCGCCGCGGCACCGGTGCACAACACGCCGGACTACGCGACGTCAACGTTCAAGACGCTGGCGCCGCGCCTGTTCGACATGGCACGCGTTACACCACAGGACGTCGACGTGCTGCAGAGCTATGAAAATTTCACCGGCGGCGTACTGATGAGCATCGTCGAGCACGGTTTCTGCGAAGCCGACGCGGCCAACGAGTTCTTCCGAACCGAAAATCTGCTGGCGCCGAACGGCCGGCTACCGCTCAACACCAGCGGCGGCAATCTTGCGGAGTGTTATATGCACGGCCTCGGACTGAATATCGAAGCAGTGCGGCAGATCTGGGGTCAATCGACCAGTCAAGTGAAGGGCGCTGCGGTATCGATGGTGATTTCCGGGCCGATGGTGACGCCGGTCAGCGCCTGCATCTTCGGCGCGGAGTCGACCCTGTGAGCGACAGTTATCTGGCGGCGGGTCTCCCGGGACCGGTGCCCGCTGCGGACGGTCTTGATGCGCCGTTCTGGCAAGGCACCCGCGACGAACGGCTGCTGCTGCAACGCTGCGCCGCCTGCTCGCGCTGGCAATGGGGACCCGAATGGATCTGTCACCGATGCTCGAGCTTCGATCTGCGATTCGAAGAGACGCAGCCGCGCGGCGTGATCTACAGCTACGAGCGCGTGTGGCATCCGGTGCACCCGGCGCTGCAAGATCAGGGGCCGTATCTGATCGTGCTCGTCGAATTGCCCGCCGCCGACAGCGTTCGGCTCGTCGGTAATCTGCTCGGTGACCCGCGCGCTCCAATCGTGATCGGCAGCCCTGTGCGCGGCGTGTTCGAACACCACAACGACGCGCAGCCGCCGTTCACGCTGCTGCAATGGAGGACGAGTTGACGCAACCGCTGCCGAAGGATTCAACATGGAACTGAGCTTCACCGCCGAGCACGATCGTTTCCGTCGCGAAGTGCGCGATTTTTTTGCCGCCGCACTGACGGACGACCTGCGAGCGGCGCGCGGCTTCATGACGAGCGTCTACTGCGATCACGCAACCGGTATGACATGGCAGCGCATTCTGCTCGACAAGGGCTGGCTCGTGCCGAGCTGGCCGATCGAATACGGCGGCACCGGTTGGACGACAACGCAGCGCTACATCTTCAACTGTGAACGCGCGCGCGCGAACCCGCCGCCGGTGTCGCCGATGGGACTTGCGATGCTCGGGCCGGCGCTGCTCGGCTGCGGCACGCAAGAGCAACGCGACCGCTACCTGCCGCGGATGTTGCGCGGGGACGATTTCTGGTGCCAGGGCTATTCCGAACCGCAGGCGGGCTCCGACCTTGCCCGACTGCAGACCGCCGCGGTGATCGACGGCGACGACTACATCGTCAACGGCACGAAGATCTGGACCACCCATGCGCACTATGCGAATCGAATGTTCTGTCTGGTGCGCACCGGGCATTTCGATCGCCCGCAACTCGGCGTGACGTTTCTGCTGCTCGACATGAAAACCCCCGGCGTCAGCACGCGGCCGATTCGGTTTTATTCAGGCGACTACGAACAAAGCCAGGTGTTCTTCGACAACGTGCGCGTGCCGCGGACCGGGGTCGTCGGCGAGGAAAACAAAGGCTGGTCGGTGACCAAATATCTGCTCGAGTTCGAACGCGGCGGCGGCAGCGCAGCACCGAGTCTGATTCAGGCAATCGAACGGGTACGCGCCTCGTGGACGGACTCGACGACGCTGCCGAGCGAGACTGCGCTTGCAGCGCGGCTCGATGCGCTCGAGACCGAAGTGCAGGCGCTGGAAATGACCGAGCTGCGTTGCCTCGCCGAAACAGAACAACGGGGCTCACCGGGCGCCGCATCGTCGATGCTGAAGATCAAGTCGACGGAACTGTCCCAACAGATCACCGAAGCGGCGATCGAAGCAGCGGCGTACTATGGCGCGCCCTTCCAACCCGACGCGATTGCGACTTGCGGTCGCGCAGGCTTCGTCGGACCCGAGGACGCCTTGACCGTCGGGCCGTTCTACTTCAACAACCGCGCCGCGTCGATTTACGGCGGCTCCAACGAAATTCAACGCAACATCATTGCTAAAGCAGTACTCGGCCTTTAGGTCGAGCCCGCAGCGGAGGACCCATGCCACTGAACAAACAGATCATGCTCGACCGGAAACCGACCGGAAAACTGACGGTGGATTGTTTTCGCACTCAATCGAGCCCGGTCGGCGATCCGGGACCCGGCGAAGTATTGTGCCGGACGCTGCTGCTGTCGCTCGATCCCGCCAATCGCGCCTGGATGCAGGGTGCCACCTACCGCGGTGAAGTGAGCGCCGGCACCGTAATGCCGGGATTCACGCTTGCTGAAGTGGTTGCATCGAACGATATCAAGTTCAAAGCCGGCGATCTGGTCGAGGGCGACGGTGGCTGGCAGCAATACTTCATCGAACCAGGCAAGCGGCTGCAGAAGCGCGTTCGGCGCGAACCGCTCACCCATCTGATGAGCGTGCTCGGCATCACCGGCAAGACCGCGTATTGCGGTCTGCTGGATATCGGCAATCCACAACCCGGTGAGACGGTGGTCGTGTCGGCCGCGGGCGGCGCGACCGGCTCGATTGCGGCGCAGATCGCCAAAATCAAGGGTGCACGCGTCGTCGGTATTGCAGGCGGTGCGGATAAGTGCCGCTGGCTCCTCGACGAACTCGGCCTCGATGACGCAATCGATCATCGCGAAGGCAACGTCTACGCCGCACTGAAGGCGGCCTGCCCCACGGGTATCGACGTCTACTTCGACAACACCGGCGGCCCGATTCTGGAGGCAGCGTTGTCGCGGATGAATCTGCACGGGCGCATCGTCTGCTGCGGCGTGGTCTCCCAATACGACACCGCCAATCCGGCGTCCGGTCCGCGCGGCGTACCGGGACTGTTGGTGACCAAACGATTGAAGATGCAAGGCTTCATCGTTATGGACTACGTCGGGTTGCTCGCGCAGGCCGAAAAGGATCTGGCGCAATGGACGGCCGACGGCAGGATCAAAGTCGTTGAAGACATCATCGACGGGCTCGACAACGCGCCGGCCGGCCTGGTCGGGCTGTTGGCCGGAGACAATCGCGGCAAACGCATGATCCGAGTTGCGCTCGACTGATGGACGCACTGATATCGGCCAAAGTGGCCGCGATCTTCATCTTGATTCTGGGCAACGCGTTTTTTGTTGCATCCGAAATTGCGCTGACATCGGCACGGCGCAGCCGCATCGCCCAGCTTGCCGCCGAAGGTGATGCCAGCGCGCGCATCGTGCAGATGCTGCACGCCAATCCGGAACGTTTTTATTCAGTGACCCAGATCGGCATCACGCTGATGTCGCTCGCGCTCGGGGCGATCGGCATCGCAACATTCACCGCGGTCATCGATCCTCCGCTGGTGAACGGTCTCACTCACTTGAGCTTCCTCGGAGCTGCGATCACATCCGAACCGGTTGCTCACACGGCCGCGCAAGTGCTGGCCTTTCTGCTGGTCTCGACACTGCACATCGTCGGCGGCGAGCTGGCGCCGAAGGTCTACGCATTTCACCGGCCGGAAGCATTGAGTCTGTCGGTGGCCCGCCTGATCGACCTGTTGTATCGACTGTTCAAGTGGTTCATCTGGTTGCTGAACCACATGTCGACTGCATTGCTGCGATTATTCGGACAGCGCGACCTGACGGCGCCCGGCGGTGGACACTTTTCGATTTCCGAAGAGGAACTGCGGATGATCCTCATCGCGAGTGAATCCGCAGGCGTACTCGGCGCCGCGGAAACCGCGATGATCCGCGGCGTGTTCGACCTGGAAAAGCACACCGCCGGCGAAGTGATGACGCCGCGCAATCTGGTGGTTGGCGTGCCGGTGGAAGCGACCATCGATCAGACACTCGACATTTTCCGCACGGACCGCCACCACCGCTACCCGGTGTACGACGGCAGCATCGATCGTATCGTCGGAATTCTGTCGATCAAGGAACTGCTGAATCACATCGATCTGAGCAAAGGCAATTCGGCTGGCGGAAAACCGATCCGCGACTTGATGTTGCCCGCGTACCTGATTCCGGAAACGATGTCGCTGAGAACACTGCTGAAGGAGTTTCGCGCGCAGCGTCAGCAGATGGCGACGGTCATCGACGAGTTCGGCGGCACCGCGGGACTCGTCACGCTCGAAGACGTGCTCGAGGAAATTGTGGGTGAATTCGAAGACGAATATTCGCCGCGCGCGAAATCCCTGCGCATTCGTCGTCACGGCGATCACCTGCTGATCGATCCACGCATCCGCATCGACGAGTTCACCGAAGCGGTCGGCGCGCAGATCCCGCCGGGGGACTACACGACACTATCCGGCTTCATCTATCAGCGCCTCGAACGTATTCCGCTGCTGAAGGATCGGATCGTGTTGCCGGAATGCGTGCTGACTGTCGACCAACTTGATGGACCGCGGATCGTGCAGATCAGTTGTACATTGACGAAGCACACCCACGCAGATCGCACAACGCCATCAGCGTTGGCTCAGGATCCGATTCGATAGCGGATCTTGAACACCAGCGAGTTGAATTGCGGCTCATCAAAAGCGTCGCCAAAAAGGCTCTCGAACGTCGAATCACCCAGCGGGCGCGTCTGGTTAGCCTGAATCGTGAGTACCAGAAAGATGTCCGATAGCGGGGCGATCTCCCAACGATAGCGCGCCTGAAAGCTCAGATTGGAGATCGAAAAGTCCCGCGGTACGCCCGGATCGGTGACAGGCACGAGGTCGCCCGGTTCTGTTGGAACGAGGTAAACCTGAGTCTGCTTCGCCTTGATGCCGACCCACTGCAGCGAGGTGCGCAACTGCTGCTTTGCATTGATGTAGTACTCGATCGTGAACTTCGGTTGCCACTGGTCTGCATCGTAGGTCGCCATACGTGCGCCCGTCTGATGCAGCAACCAATCGCCTCGATTGAAGTAGATCGCCGCCAACGACACGTTGAAACGGTCGCTCGGCCGCCAGTCGAGCTGTCCCTCACCGGTCCAGGTATTGCCGCCCAGATACTCTTCCAAAAAGCCGCCGCCGATACCGACCCCCCACAGGCGTGTCGGATCCGAGTCCCAACGCAGGTTGGTTACGGAACGGTCGTCGATCCGGTAGGTGCCATTGCCTTCGCTGTTGATGTCGTCGTAGCTCCTCGGCGAAAAAAAGAATCGCGACGTCAATTTCGAATGATCGTTCAACGTCAGTCGATCCGAAACGAAAACGCCACCGCCGGTGAACAGCTCTTCGTGATTACGCTGCGCGGAGCCGCGCACGTCGAACTGATTCTCCTGTGCCCAGCCGAGCTTCGAGACCGTGCGCACATGCGAAGCGCGGATCCGCAGATTGTCGTTGCGCTCCAGATAGCCGAGATCGTTCAGATCGATGTGGTTATCGAGGTATTCGAAGCCGACCCGTGTCGTGACGCCCTGGCGCACGAAGTACTCGAAGTCGACGAACCCGCCGTATCCCGTTTGCTCATTGGTGATGTTCGACGTGAACAGCTGGCCGTCGATCTTGAGTTTGCCCCGAGACGACAGGTAATGCGCATCGACACCTTGCGCGTACGCGTCACGGTCTGGATTCGAGACCGCGGTGGACATCAGGCCGAACGCGCGATACGCACCACCCGCGGAGTCCTCGTAAAGCAGGCGCGCGATCCCGTAGTTGTCGCCCGGTTCATTGAAACTGATCGGAGTTCCATTGACGTCTGCACGGAACCGCACATCGTCTTCGAACGCGGTCAACACGCCGTAGCGGAACTGGCCAGCCTGGCCGGTGACCTTCGCGGCACCGAACAAATCGACAGGCTGAATCAGATCGCGATTGTTGATGATCGTGTTGAGACGCGCGATCGGTGTCCGGGGCGCACCGCCGATGCGCCGCGTGTTCACCATCGTATACGGCGAGCCCGCATTACCCACATCGCGACTGCGCGGTTCCGCGCGCGGTGTCGCGACGAATATTTCCTGGCCTTCGAGAAAGAACAACCGCTTCTCGGGAAAAAACGTCTCGGTTGCCGTGAGGTTGACGATCAATTCGTCGGACTCGACCGTGCCGAAGTCCGGATTGATCGTGGCCGTCAGCTGCGAATTAGTGGTCGGGCGCCAGAACAGATCCGCACCGACCCGATAGTCCATTTCGTTTTCGACTTCGTCCCAGGTCGCGGCGGCAAAGGGGTAGATGCTGTATTGCTGACGCGGCGCGACCTCGTCCAATTCCAACGGTTGCAGCACCGACATGAATTTTGGTCGTGTCGGCGGTAACGCGGGCCAGCCCCAGCGCTCGTCGCGATAACCGACCCTGCGGCTCATGTACAAGCCCATGTGGCGCGTCTGTCCGGTCGCCGGCATCGAGACGGTTCCCCACGGAATGAACATTTCCGCCGACCAACCGGTCTTCGTGATCTGCGTCGCGCCGCGCCACGGTCCGTCCCAGGTGCTCGAATATTGCCGCTCCGGAAGGATCGTGCCGTCGCTCTGCGAATCCCCCAATGCCACGTTGAACCAGAATCCGTATCGCCCCTCACCGGATGTGTCCAGCGTCATGCTGATTTCATCGCGGCTGACCTGAAACCCGTCGCGGCTGGACAGACGCTTCAGCAACGTCTCCGGAGGCTGGTCCATGTCGAAGCCGACGTAGAGCCCTTCCGTCGTATAGAAAACCTTGGCACGGGTCGCAAGTGGCGCCTTCTCGAGCGTATCGGGCTCGAGGATGACGAAGTCGCCATAGACCGGCAGGTCCTGCCACACGGCTTCGTCGAGATGACCGTCGACAATCAGGGTGGTGGTGTCGGAAACCCGCGTCAGCGAGATCGCGTCCAGCTTGCCGCCGTCGAGAACAACGTCCGCCGCCAGCGCAGTCTGCGCAAGCACAAGTGCAAGGCCTGCGATTGCCGCTCGCCCCTTCACGAAGCGGTTGGTGCCTCTAGTGGAGTATCCATACACCGAAGGGTCTGGTTCAAACACAAGTTGGCGGGGCGCTCAAAAGTAGGGCTCGAGAATGACGCTTGGAAACGTCGCTTGGAATTGGAGCTTGAAAATGAAAGGGCCGGCCTTTCGGCCGGCCCCCCGTTAGCCCGAGAGGGCCTGTCTATCGATTGCCCTCGCGAGCGAAACGGATAGTCATGGATCACCTCCTTTGATATCAGCCTAGGTGAACCGGACTATAGTGACGCGCATTGCGCAGAGCAAGCCGTGCACGGGCGGCATTTCGCAAGACGCAAAGCACGACCACACATCGGCGACGCTGCCGCCTCGATCGATCCGCACTCCCGCCTCGGCATCGGTTCGGATACCCTCCCCTGATGAACACACAAAATGACTCCCTGGATTCGCGGGCAAACGGCTTTGCGGCGAAAGCCCTCGCGGCCATTCCGGACGAGATGCAACGTTTCATCGACAGCGGCGACCTGTCCGGCATGGTCACCGTGGTGTGGCGGCGCGGCGCAGTCGCGCAAGTCAACGTGCTCGGCTCGCGCAACCTCGCCGAAGGATTGCCGATGCAACGCGATACCTTGTTCCGCATCGCCTCGATGACGAAGCCGGTGACTTCGGTCGCCGCCTTGATGCTGCTCGAGGAAGGTCGCCTCGCGTTGACGGACCCGATCAAGCGCTGGTTGCCCGAGCTTGGCGACATGCGGGTGCTCGTCGAACCGGGTGGTCCGATCGACGCCACCGTGGCCGCGGCACGAGCTATTACGGTCGATGACCTGCTGACCCACCGCGCCGGCCTCGCGTATGCCTTCACGTCGGTCGGCCCGGTAGCGAAGCTCCACGAGCAGAAGCTGCCGCCAGGGCTGACGAGCGACGCCTGGCTCGCGGCGCTCGGCACGATCCCGCTGAGCTTTCAGCCCGGCGATCGATTCCACTACAGCCACGCAACCGACGTATTGGGTTTTCTCGTCGCGCGCGCGGCGGGTATGGAGCTGCGCGATTTTCTGCGCACGCGAATTTTCGAGCCACTGCAGATGCACGACACCGACTTCTGGATCCCGCCCGACAAACGCAGCCGCGCAGCTGTCGTTTATCGCCCCGATGCACAATCCGGACAACTGCTGGCCGTGCCGTTTCCGGACCACGCCGCACCGCCGGTCTTCTGTTCGGGCGGCGGCGGACTGATATCGACCGCCGACGACTATCTGCGCTTCGCACGGCTGTTGCTGAGTGAAGGCAGCCTCGATGGCGTCCAGCTGTTGCGCCGCGATACCGTCGCGATGATGACGCGCAACCGGCTCACCGATGCGCAGCGCCAGATTCCGTTCATGGGCATCCCGTTCTGGGCGGGCCAGGGATTCGGACTAGGGGTGTCGGTGATCACCGATCCGGCGAAGCAAGCGTGGATGGGTCTAGGTTCGGCGGGCGCATTCAGCTGGCCCGGCGCATTCGGCACGTGGTGGCAGGCGGATCCTGTCCACGACATGGTGCTGCTCTACATGGTCCAGAATTCGATGCCGCTCGGCCCGGACATGGCGTCGCAGCTGGCCACCGGACAACGGCTTGGCGCGCGGATGGCGCTACCGTTGTTTCAACGACTCGTTCACGCGGCGATCGAAGCGTAGCGCCGTCTGGCCGCTCGCCTAACGACGTGCTACGGCTGCGGGATTGGCCGGCAGATGATCGAAGCGACCCGGGCGGCGCTGCGCTCGATACGCATCTACAATCGGCGCGAGATCCGCAGGTGACGCGCCGTGCAGGATTACACCGTCGCAGCCGAGATCGAATTGCCTTTCGACACTGCTGACGCATTGCTGCGGCGAGCCGGTCGCCGCAGACGCAAGCCAGCCTTCCGGAATCAGCCCGGCAATCTGCTCGAGTTCTTCGGTGGTCGCGCGCTGGTCGATTGCGCCCTGGAAATTCGCAACGAGTTTGTGTTCGCGGAATCGCTTCAGCACCGCGGGATCCCAGCGATTCGTTCTGACCATCAGGTCGCCGTACGCTTGCAGGTACGTTGCCATACGCCCAACGGTTTTCTTGAGTCGCAGCGGATACGGCAGATGATCGCCGATCGTCGCAAAACACGACCATACACGTACCATTGCTGGGTCACGGCCCGCCGCTTCCGCCGCCTGCTTGATCGTGTGCACGCAGCGGGCCGTCGTCTCGTCGGTGAAGAAGGTATGCAGCACCACGGCGTCAAATGCACGTCCGCCGAGCGCGAGCGAATGCGGACCGAACGCGGTCAACAGCAACGGGATCTCTTCACGAAACGTGGGATCGAGACGCAACACCGGCCAGCTTCCCGCCGGACCCTTGTGACCGACGATCGTTTCGCCGCGCCACAGCCGGCGCATCAGGCCGGCGAAGTCCTCCATCTGCGCGGTCGTTATATGCGGCAAGCCGAACGCATCGAACATCATGTCGATACCGCGGCCGAGCCCCAGCGCAAACCGGCCGCCGGTCAAAAAGTGCATCGTCGTCGCGTAAGCGGCCGTCACCATCGGATGCCGTGTGTTCTGATTCGTCGCCGCGGTCGCGATGCCGATGTTGGTCGACACAGCGCCGACGGCACCAGACAGGGTCGCGGCTTCCTTGATGTTGAAGCGCTCGGAGATAAAACAGGCGCCGATGCCGAGCGCTTCGGCAGCCTGAACCTCACCGATCAGATCGCGCGGCGAGCGCGGCGCGCCCGCCAGCGTATAAAAGCCCAGTTCATTCATCGAATGCTGCATACGATCCTCACGGTGGCAGGCGTTGACTTATTGCCTTGTTGCCAGCGCAACAAGGCAATAAGTCAACGCCTGGCACCTCAAAAGTCCAATCGCGCGGCCGCTTCGAGCAGGATCGGCGCGCGTTCGCCGATATGCGCGAACCGCGCATCCCTGGTCTGGCCGCGCGCATAGCGGATATAGATCTGCTGCACGACCACGGCGGTTTTCCACAACGCGAAGGCTTCATACCACTCGATGCCGCGAACATCCAGACCGGTGACATCGGCATAACGTCGGGTGATCTTCGCGCGTGTCGGAAACGGATCGGTGGCGCCGATCGGTCGTGTTCCGCGTGGCGTCGGATCCGAGTCGTCGCTCCAGTAACCACGCAAGGTACCCATATCAAAGAGCGGATCGCCCAGCGTCGCCATATCCCAATCGAAGATCGACGTGACGCGGTCCGGGTCCTCCGACTGGAACTGACAGTTATCGAATTTCAGATCGTTGTGCAGAATGCTGACGCGCTGCGGCGTCGGCAGCGACGCGTCGAGGCGCCGGTGGATGTCGTAAAACTGGGGTACTTCTTTGTCTTTCGCGAGTTCCCAGCGCGCCGCCCAGCCGTCGACCTGACGCCGCGCAAATCCCTCCGGCCGACCCAGATCGCCGAGCCCGTTGGCCGCCGGGTCGACATTGTGCAGCTCGGCCATCGCATCGACGACCGCGTAGCTCACCCGCTCAGCAAGCCGCGGATGCGACAACATGGCGTCAGGGAACTGGTCACGGATGACGACCCCGGTACGGCGCTGCACGACGATGAACTTCGCACCGATGACAGACTCGTCCGTACACAGAAGAAACGATTGCGGCGCGCGGCCGAACGCCTCGTACAAACGCGACAGGACCTTATGTTCGCGCGCCATGTCGTGCGCGCCGGGGGCGAGCACACCGAGCGGTGGGCGGCGCAAGACATACTCCTGCGCGCCGAATGAAATCAGATAGGTGAGATTGGCGCTGCCGCCGGGAAACTGCCGGACGCGCATCGGTCCTTGGGCACCATCGATCCGGGTCGCCAGATACTCCGCGACCCTGACCCAATCCATTTCTTCATCGGGTCTGACGGCCGCGGTTTCGGCGATTATCGACACCGCTTTCGAACGCGCGCGAGATGCGCTACCGCACGGCCTTGAGCCGCGTCATTGCTTCAACCTTCTCGGTCAAGGTCGCCAGCTGCGTGCAGAGCTGCTCGAGGTTCGGCTCCATCGCAGGCTTCGCCGCGCTGCCTTTCAGTGTTTGATAACACACCTTCAGGCGGCGGGCGGTATCACGTTCTTCACAGATAAAGCGCCCGAGCAGCGCGCCGGTTTGTGGATCGATGGTCGTATCGGCGAGCAGCTTCATCAGGCCATCGCCCTGCTCACTGCGCTTCGACTTATCACCGTAGCCAAGCTGTTCGAGCTTCTCGATGTCGGTTGCGTCGGACTTGGCGATCTTCAATGTCTTTTTCAGATCCGGAAATTCTTTTGGCTTCAGGCCGAAGCCGAGTTCGCACAATCGCTTCTCGAATGCCCACGCATGCTCCGCCTCCCGGATCGCTACGGTCTGCAGAGTGCCGCGAATTTCATCGCACGTGGTCACCCTGGCCCAGTTGCGGAAAATCTTGTGGCCCATACGTTCGCCATTCGCGATCGCGTTCAACAAGCCGATGTAGCTGGGTTTGTCCGCCATCTCCCGTCTCCTCGTGCGCCAATATAGATTGTTCGGATCGTTTCCGGATCATAGACGCGCGAACGTAGAACACCAAGCCGGCGATCGAGATATCATCCCCCGATGATGGATCGTGCCCGCAAACTGCTTTCAGAAACCTATGGCTATTCGGCATTCAAGGGGCAGCAGCACGATGTAATCGAAGCGGCCCTGGCCGGCCACGATTGCCTGGTATTGATGCCGACCGGCGGCGGTAAGTCGTTGTGTTACCAGTTGCCCGGCCTGCTGCGCGGTGGGCTCGGTATCGTGGTCTCACCGTTGATCGCGCTGATGCGTGATCAAGTCACCGCATTGAAGGAACTCGGCATCCGCGCGGCGTATCTGAATTCATCGTTGAGCCGCGACGCGCAGGAGCGGGTACTGCGCGACGCCGAAGCAGGCACACTCGACCTGCTGTACGTGGCACCGGAGCGCCTGCTGCAAGCGGCAACGCTCGAGCGTTTGACGCCACTGCGTATTTCGTTGATCGCCATCGACGAAGCCCACTGCGTATCGCAATGGGGCCACGACTTCCGCCAGGATTACCTCGGTCTCGACGTATTGAGCGAGCACTTTCCCGGTGTGCCACGCATGGCGCTGACCGCCACCGCGGACGACCAGACACGCGACGAGATCGTCACCCGCCTGGCATTGCACGAACCCATCCGATTCATCAGCGGTTTTGATCGCCCGAACATCCGCTACAACGTCGCCGCAAAAACCGACGCACGGCGCCAGTTGCTGGAGTTCCTCGAGGCCCGCCGCGGTGACGCGGGCATCGTCTATTGCCTGTCGCGACGCAGCGTGGATGCCACCGCGCAATTCCTGTGCGAGCAGGGCTATCACGCACTGCCCTACCATGCCGGCATGACGCCCGCTGACCGGTCCACGAACCAGGATTGTTTTCTGCGTGACGATGGCATCGTCATCGTCGCCACCATCGCGTTCGGCATGGGCATCGACAAACCCGATGTGCGCTTCGTGGCACACATGGATCTGCCGAAGAGCATCGAGTCGTATTATCAGGAGACCGGCCGCGCCGGTCGCGATGGCTTACCGGCCGACGCGTGGATGGTATACGGCCTGCAGGATGTCGTGCGGCTGAGTCGAATGGTCAGTCAATCCGATGCCGACGAACGCTTCAAACGTATCGAGCGTCACAAACTCGATGCGCTGCTCGGCTGGTGCGAAGTCACCCAGTGCCGTCGCCGATCACTGCTCGAGTATTTTGGCGAACATCACACGCTCGACTGCGGCAATTGTGATGTCTGTCTGCAGCCGCCGGTAACCTGGGATGCAACCGTCGCGGCGCAGAAGCTGCTGTCGTGCGTCGTGCGCACCGGGCAGCGCTTCGGCGCCGCTCACGTCGTCGATGTGCTGCTTGGTAAACACAGCGACAAAGTCGCCCAACATGGCCACGCATCGCTCAGCACGTTCGGCATCGGCGAGGAACTCACCGATGCGCAGTGGCGTTCGGTGATCCGCCAGTTGCTGGTACGCAACTATCTGCGCGCCGACGTCGAACGATTTGGCTCACTTGTACTCACCGAACTCAGCCGACCGCTATTGCGCGGCGAAGTCTCGTTGCTGCTGCGCGAAGACGTCAGTGCCGCACCCAAGTCGCGCAAACGACGCGGCGCGCAACCGTTTGCCGAAACCGACACCGGTTTGTGGAACGCGCTGCGCGCGTGCCGCAAACAGCAGGCGGATCTCCAAGGCGTGCCGCCCTACGTGATTTTCCACGACGCGACGCTGCTCGAGATGATCGCCGTGCGACCGCGTACCCGGAGCGAACTGCTCGGCATCACCGGTGTTGGCAAGTCCAAACTCGACAAGTACGGCAATGCTTTCCTGCGGGTCATCGCCGACGCGGACGGCGACGCCGAAGCCGCAGCGTGGGCCATTGCCGACGACGACTCGACAGCATCATGAGTCTGATCACGCTCAACGACGTGACGATCGCTTTCGGCCACAAGTCGTTGCTCAACCGCGCCAATCTGCAGATCGACAACGGTGAACGCGTGTGCCTCGTCGGCCGCAACGGTACCGGCAAGTCGACGCTGTTGAACGTACTGCGTGGCGCGTTGACGCCGGACGAAGGCACGGTATGGCGTATGGACACCCTGCGGATCGCGCATCTCGAGCAGGACGTACCCGCAGACCTGTCCGCCACCGTCTACCAGACCATCGCCGCCGGATTACCGGAGCTGGGCCAGGTACTCACCGAGTATCACGACGCGAGTCACGCTATCGTCGACGATGACCCGGCGTCGCTGCAGCGGCTCGCCCAACTGCAACAGCGCATCGACGATCTTGGCGGCTGGAATTTATCGCAGAAAGTCGAACTCGTGCTGAGCCGCCTCGCATTGCCCCCCGATCTTCTCGTTAGCGAGTGTTCCGGCGGGATGCGCCGGCGTGTCATGCTCGGGCAGGCGCTCGTCAGCGAACCGGACGTGCTGCTGCTCGATGAGCCGACCAACCACATGGACATCGAGGCGATCACCGCACTCGAAGAGCTGCTGCTGACGTTTCACGGCGCAACCGTATTCATCACCCACGACCGGACGCTGATCCGACGCCTCGCGACACGGATCATCGAGCTCGATCGCGGCGCGCTGGTGTCGTTTCCCGGCAACTACGACGAGTATCTGTCGCGCAAGCAGCGCATGCTCGAGACCGAGAGCCGCGAAAACGCGAACTTCGACAAGTTCCTCGCGGAAGAGGAAGTCTGGATCCGTCAGGGCATCAAGGCGCGGCGTACACGCAACGAGGGCAGAGTCCGGCGTCTGGAAGCGTTACGCGACGAGCGAAGACAGCGCGTCGGTCGCCAGGGCAGTGTCGGCTTCGACGTCGACAGCTCCGCGCGCTCCGGGCAGATCGTCGCCGCGCTCGAAAATGTCAGCTTCGGCTACGAAGGGCGCACGCTGGTTCGTGATCTGACGATGACGGTGCGTCGCGGTGACCGCATCGGCATCATCGGACCGAATGGTTGCGGCAAAAGCACGCTGCTGCGACTGCTGCTCGGTCAGCTCGCACCGCACAGCGGGCAGGTGACGCTCGGTACACAACTGAAGATCGCCTACTTCGACCAGCAGCGTGCACAACTCGACCCGGACAAAACTGTCCGGCAGAACGTCAGCGAAGGTTCCGATCAGGTCACGATCGGCGGCCGCAGCCGGCACGTGATCGGTTATCTCGGTGACTTCCTGTTTCCACCCGAGCGCGCCAACTCACCGGTTGCGAGCCTGTCCGGTGGCGAACGCAATCGATTGCTCATGGCGAAGCTGTTCACCCAACCCGCCAATCTGCTGGTGCTCGACGAGCCCACCAACGATCTCGACGCCGAAACGCTGGAACTGCTGGAAGAATTGCTCGAAGAGTTCTCCGGCACGCTGCTGCTCGTCAGTCACGATCGCACCTTCATCGACAACGTGGTTACCAGCGTCCTTGCGTTCGAAGGCGATGGCATGTGGAGCGAATACGTAGGCGGCTATCAGGACTGGCTGCGTCAGGCCCGTGCACGACGCAAGCCATCGCCGACCGTGCCGATCGATCCGCAGCGCCCGGCTGCGATGAAGGGGGCCGCACCCAAGAAGCGTCTGAGTTACAAGGATCAACGTGAACTCGAGGCGATGCCGCGGACGATCGACGCACTCGAGACCGAACAGGCGCGGCTACAGCATCAGATCGCCGATCGTGAGTTCTACCGTCAGGACAAGCCCGCCATCGCCGCAACGCTTGCATCACTCGACGCGGTCAACGAACGCCTCGCGGCAGCGTACGCACGTTGGGAGCAGCTGGAACACGCGTCGTGAAACCGTTTCACTTCTACCTGCTCGGCACGGGATCCTGGTTTCTCGCGTTCGGTATCCAGTCGGTCATGTTCACCTGGCTGGTGACAATGGTGCTGCACGAATCGCCGCAGATGGTCGGCATCGCACAAATGACCATGCTGGTCCCGACGATGCTGTTGATCCTGGTGGGCGGCAGTCTTGCGGACGTCATCGGCGGACGCCGGATCGTAATCGTCGCGCAGAGCGTCGCAGCGCTGCCGCCGTTGTTTCTGTTCGTTGTTGTCTTGAGCGACAACCTGAGCTTCCAGTCGCTGATCTGCTACGCAATCGTCATGGGTTTGGCACAAGCATTCGTTACACCGTCGCGTGATGGTCTGCTCAATCAGGTGGCCGACAGCGGTATTCAGCGCGCCGTGATGCAGGTCAGCATGATGCAATTCGGTGTACAGCTCGCGGGACTGGCAATCGCTTCGTTTGCGGAGCGCATCGGCGCGTTGCCGATCCTGTTTGTACAGGCCGTGGTGCTGCTGGTGGGCGTGCGGTTTTTCTCACGGATCCCGGAACGCCCTGCGCCGACCGAACACGTGCACCACCCATTGCGCAATCTCGGCAAATCGATCGCAGAGAGCTACCGCACCATCGCCGCATCGCCCTCCATGCGGATGACGGTTCTACAGAGCTGCGCGATGGGTGTCTGGTTCATGGGATCCTACATCGTCACGTTGCCGCTGCTGGTGCGCGAGTATTACGCCGGCTCGGCGGCCGACCTGGCGTTCATGAATGCCGCCAACGCGCTCGGACTGGTCACCACAGTGGTCATACTGATGCGCTTCGGCGACATCCGCCGTCAGGGACGCGCGTTGCTACTGGCGCAAGGGCTCGGCGCCGTGATGCTCGGCGCGATCGGGATTGGTGTCGACTTCACCACGTTGCTGGTGCTGATATTTTTGTGGGGAATGGCCGGCGGCATTGCAATGAGCATGGCGCGAACGATCCTGCAGGAAGCAGCACCAGCGAGCCAACGCAGTCGCGTGATGAGTTTTTACTCGTTCGCATTCATGGGTTCAGGTCCGCTCGGCGCACTCGTCAACGGTTTCCTGGTGCAGTGGATCGGCCCGCGCGGCACGCTCGCGGTTGCCGCGACGGCGATGTTCGTAATCATGGCGTTGATCGCGCGCCGATCGCGGCTGTGGCGGCTCGACCCGACGCTGCGCGACCTGCACGCCGCCCACACGGCGACTACCTCCACCGAGTAAAGATCGGCCGCCGATGTCCGGCGGCGACGACCATGACGTCAGACGTATCGAGCTGCTATCAGCGGCGCTCGAACCTCATGTGCAGGCTGTTGAGTCCACGCAACAGGAAGCTCGGATCGTTATCCGGCTCGGGCTTATGCGGGTCGAGCGTGAAGTGGTGCATCCGAGCGATGATCGCGCCGAACGCACTGATCATTTCCTGCCGCGCCAACGGCGCGCCCACACAGGCGTGCACGCCGGAACCAAAGGCCAGCTGGCGATTGGCGTTGTCCCGGCATACATCGAGGCGATCCGGCGCATCAAAAACGGCTTCGTCTCGATTGGCGGCGCCATAGCGCAACATGATCACGCTGCCCTTGGGCAACTCGACGCCACCAAGCGATGTGTCCTGCGTCGCGATGCGCATCAGTCCCTGCACCGGCGATTCGAGCCGCAACACTTCTTCGACGAAGTTGCCGATCCGCGACGGGTCTTCGACCAGCCGGGCGAGTTCTTCCGGGTGATCGATCAACAGCCGCATGCCGGCACCCAATGCACTCGTCGTCGTTTCATGTCCGGCGACGAGGAACTGCTGCAGGATCGACAGGATCTCGCCATCGCGCAGCGGCCGCTCGCCCTCGTACAACGACTCGACCAGTATCGTCAGCATGTCGTCACGCGGTTCTTTGCGCCGCGCTTCACACGCGTCCAAAAAATAGATCTGCAGCTGGTGGTTCAGCTGCGCGCGTTCGAGCGCACGCTCAGGCGTCGGCGGCATCATGCTCAAAACGTCTGCGGCGGCGGTGGCAGCGCGGTTGAAGAACTCCCGATCGGATGCGGGAACACCAAATTGATCGCGGATGATCTCGAGCGGCAACGGTGCAGCGAAGGCGCTCATGAATTCGACCGAGCCCGAGTCGATGAACGCGTCGATCAACTCGGCAACGATTCCGTCGATGTACGGCACCAGCGTTTTAACCCGGGACGCGGTGAACATCTTGTTCACCAACGTGCGGTGTTTGGCGTGGTCCGGTGGGTCCACCGACAGCAGCGTCTGTTCGAGCGGGCGATCAGAACGCATGATCGCTTGAATCTCACGGGCGATGTCGCTGTCGGGGTCGCTCAGCGCCATCGGCGGAATCCCGGCCGCGACCGAACTCGACCAGATTGCGGTGTTCTTGACGACTTCGCGGATCAGCTCGTATTTCGACACCAGATACAACCCGAAACCGGGAACCTGATACACCGGCGCCTCGGCACGCAGGCGTTGATAAAATTCGTACGGACACTTCAACGTTTCCGGATCGAACAGGCTGTAATCTGCGAGCGTTTTCATCGTCACCTCACGCGTCGCCGAGCACCTTGTTCCATTTTGTAATCTGCTCTGCCATATCGGCGAGCAGCTTCGTCGCGTCGCCTTCGATCGCGATCGACACCAGCGTGTCGCCTTTTGCGATCTGATCGACCACCGTCTGGTCCGCGTCGCCCTGTACCGCACCGAAAATCGTATGTTTGCCGTCGAGCCACGGCGTCGCCACATGCGTGATGAAAAATTGCGAGCCGTTGGTGCCGGGGCCGGCGTTGGCCATCGACAGCTTGCCCGGCGCGTCGTGCCGCACCCGCGGTGAACACTCGTCCTTGAATTTGTATCCCGGACCACCGGTCCCGGTACCGAGCGGACAGCCACCCTGGATCATGAAGTCGGCGATGACCCGGTGGAACGTCAATCCGTCGTAATAGCCGCGCTGACACAGATTGACAAAATTGGCGACAGTCAGGGGCGCTACGTCCTCCATCAGATTGACGCGGATGTCTCCCTTGCTGGTTTGAAATGTGGCGACGAGCGACGACATGAAGGTTCCTCTCGAGTGTTCGGTAAACGGTGCCGCGCAGAGTGTAAGGGGAACCGTCGCGAATGGCACCCGACCGGCTGTCGTGATCCATCCCGCGCAGGATTGAAGATCGTCAGCAGTTCGACGATGCTGGCGGCACAGCAGCAATCGATGGATCCGACAATGACGCGAGCCCAACTCATCCGTATGGCTAGGGAGAACATCGCCCACGTCAAAGCGCGCACGATCGATAAGGAACCCGAGGTTGGACTCGTGCCCGCAACGCACTACTACGACGCGCAACGCTGGCGCCTCGAAATGGATCGCATCTTCAAACGTATGCCGCTGATGCTGGCGTTGAGTGTTGAACTCGCCAAGCCCGGCGACTACCGCGCAATGGAAGTGGCTGGGGTTCCGGTGCTGCTCACGCGTACACCCGACGGCGACGTGCGCGCCTTCGTGAATATGTGCAGCCATCGCGGCGCAATGATCATGCCGGAAGGCGCCGGCAACAGCCGCCGGTTCACGTGCCCGTATCACGCCTGGACGTATGACCAGAGCGGTGCGCTGGTCGCGATCTACGCGAAGCAGGATTTTGGTGACATCGACGCGTCCTGCCACGGTCTGACGCCGCTGCCGGTCGCCGAACGCGCCGGCATGATCTGGGTGACGCTCGATCCAAAATCGACCCTGAACATCGATACGTTCCTGTCGGGCTACGATGCGCTGCTCGCGCACTTCGGCTTCAAAGACTGGTATCTGTTCTCGCGCAGAACGCTCGCCGGCCCGAACTGGAAGATCGCGTACGACGGCTACATGGATCTGTACCATTTGCCGATCCTGCACAAAAACACGTTCGGCGAGAACATGCCGAACCAGGCGCTGTATACCGCGTGGGGGCCGCATCAACGCGTCTCTTCACCGGACCCGTCACTGCTCGCGCTCGATTCGGTACCCGAGGACCAGTGGCAAACGCCCCGGTTGCTCGGCGGCGTATGGACGATCTTTCCGCACATCTCGATCGCGTCATTCGACGGCGGTGGCGGCCGCGGCGTGATGATTTCGCAGCTGTTCCCCGGCGACACACCGGGCTCGTCGTTCACGGTGCAGAACTACGTGATGGAAAAAGCACCCACCGATGAGCAGCGCATCGCCGCGGAGGCACAATTCAAACTACTCGAGTACGTCGTTGCCGAAGAAGACTACGCGACCGGCCTGCGTCAGCAACGCGCGTTGCGGACCGGCACGAAGAGTCACGTCATGTTCGGCCGCAATGAAGGCGGCGGTCAGCGCTTCCATCGTTGGCTCGACCGTCTGTTGTTGACCGACGACGCCGGCCTCGAGGCGCTGTTCGCTGCGGGCCTCACCAACGCACCAGCCGAGCCGACGCTGGTCCATCGATCACGAGCCAACTAGGAATCACGCTTATGGAAACCATCCTCATCACCGGCGCCAATCGTGGCATCGGCCTCGAACTCGCCGCTCGCTACGCCGCCGCCGGCAACCGGGTACTCGCCTGCTGCCGGGACCCGGGCAAAGCCGAAAAACTGCAGGGGCTCGCCAAGTCGCGCAAAGGCCTGACGCTGCACGCCGTGCACGTTGCCGATGGAAAATCCGTGGCGGCACTCGCTTCGGAAATTCGCACCGCGCCGATCGACATCCTGATCAACAACGCGGGTACACCTGGCCCCGCGCCCGATAAACAATCGATTTCGAACATGGACTTCGACGGCTGGGCCGAAACCTTCGCCGTCAATACGATGGCGCCGCTGCGTATGCTGCAGACGTTCCGCCGCAATCTAAAGGCCGGCAAGAATCCGCGTGCCGTGACGATCACGAGTCAGATGGGCGCACTGGCATTGAACATGCCGGTGATGGTCGCCTACTGCACGTCGAAAGCGGCGGTCAACAAAGCAATGCGGATGGCATCGGTCGAACTCGCCAACGACGGCATCGCGGTGGGTCTCATTCACCCGGGTTGGGTGAAAACCGACATGGGGGGCGCCCATGCAGAGATCACCGTCGAAGACAGCGCCGCTGGAATCATGTCGGTCATCGCCGGGCTCGCGCTCGACAACACCGGCTGCTTCAAGAAGTGGAACGGCGAGGATCATCCCTGGTAGTGAGTCGCGCCTTCCTACGGGTCGAATACGTGGCGCCTCAACGGCGCGCAACCGTGTGGAGCCGTTAGAACCTGGCCAATTCGAACGGCGTGACATCGATGTCGGTCGGCTCGCCGACGATGATGTCGGCGACCGCCTTCCCCGATCCACATGCCATCGACCAGCCGAGTGGACCATGGCCGGTGTTGACGAACAGATTCTCGATCGGTGACCGGCCGATGATCGGCATGCCGTCCGGCGTCATCGGTCGCAGACCGCACCACGGTTGTAGATCGGTCACATCCACGCTGTCGGCGAGTTGTGGATACACGCGCCGGAACAGTTTCACCAGATTGTCGATGCGCTGTGGATTCAAGGTGACGTCGTAACCGGCGAATTCCGCGGTTCCGGCGATGCGCAGCATATTGCCTACCGGCACCAATGCCGCGTGCAGTGAGTCATCGACGACCGGTACCCGTGGTCGAACATCCCAACCATCCATCGGCAGCGTGATCGAATAACCCTTAACCGGCCGTACCGGCAGCGCGAATCCAAGCTCTTTCGCCCAGGGCGAACTGAAACTACCGGCGGCCAGAAGATAACTATCGGCCGTCAGCACTTCTTTCGCCGTGCGCATCCCGACGATCCGTTTTCGCGAGCGCAGGATTTCCCGCACGGGTTCCGAAAATCTGAACTGCACGCCGTCATCGGCACAGACGCGCCGCAGTTCTTCGCAGAACATCCGCGCATTGCCGGTTTCATCGCCGGGATAACCGACAGCGCCGACGATCTGGTCGATGACGGGCAATAACAGCGGTTCGATCTCGAGCACCGCCGCGGGCTCGAGCGCACGATGCTGGACACCGACCTGCTTCAACCAATGCGCAATCTTGATGGCGTGATCGAGCGCCGCGGGGTCGCGAAAAATCTTCATCGTGCCATCGTAGACATGATCGAACTGCAACGGATGCAGCGTAAGCAGGTCGCGCATCACCCACTGCGAGTGATGCACGAGACCGACGTTGCGCAGGTAATTGCGCTGGAAGTGTTTTGCTGCCGAATTGCGCAGAAACGTGAGTCCCCAGCCAAATAACGACGGCAGCGCCGCGGCGCGTAACAACACGGCCGAGTCTTCACGACCGAGCGAGCGCAGCAGCACCCGCGCGACGCCGGGCGCATTCCACGGATCCGCCTGGCTCGGCGTGATCATCGAACCGTTGGCGTAGCTCGTCTCCCGGCCCGGGCCACTGGCGCGATCGATGACGACGACCTCACAACCGCGCTTGCGCAGGTAATACGCCGCGGTGACGCCTGCGAGTCCGCTACCGAGAATCAATACCCGCACGCTTCACCTTTTGAATGTCGCGCCCACGCGAACGTCAGCCAACTTCGCGCCGCAATCGATCGTGCAGCGTACCCAAGGCGTCGACCATCGCCGCAACGGTGCGTGCCCCCGACTGAAACAGGTTGGTGCCATTCAGCGACACCCAGCCGAAGCCCAGTTCGGCGATCTCCGCAGCGCGACGTGCGACCCGTTCGGGATCCGCATAAAACCCGCGCCCCTTACCATCGTCGTTTTCACGCGGCGGCGGCGCCAGCATCGTCTGAAACTGCAAGGCGGACGGATCACGCCCGAACCGAACGGCGTGCTCACGGATCGTCTTCATCTCGTTCGCAACACGATCCTTGTTGTTTACCAATGCCGCGAGCCAGCCGTCCGCGTATTGACCCACTCTGCGCAGCGCCGCCGGTGAATGACCCCCGACCCAGATCGGCAGGGCCGCGCCCTGCGGCGGTTTGGGCTCCATGCCCATGGCGGTCACGCGATAGTGGGCGCCGGCAAAATCGATGCGCTCTTCCTTCCAACAGGCGCGCAACAGCTGCAACGCTTCATCCATACGTTTGCCGCGGTCACCGAATGCTTCGCCGAGTGCGTCGTATTCGGACGATTGCCAACCGACACCGATACCGAGGCGGACACGGCCACCTGAAAGCGTATCGAGCGTACTGATCTGTTTGGCAACCAGCACCGGCTGCCGCTGCGGCAACACCAGCACTTCGGTACCAAGACCGATGCGCGACGTGACCGCGGCACAAAACCCCAGCGTCACCAGCGCCTCGAGAATCGGCATCTTTGCCGGATATTGCAGATCGGTACGGCCGTCGATCGGAAAGCCCATGACGACGTGATCGAACATATCGAGCTGGTCGTAGCCGATGCGCTCGATCTCGCGCGCGAGATTTGCAATCGCGGCCGGACCTTCGCGAAAGGCGATCGACGGGAAATCAACAGCGAGCTTCATGGTTGAGTACCAGAATGTTGCACAGCTGCACGCAGAATCGTGAACGCCGTCAGATGACGTCGCTGCCATCGGTCGGACAGAACTTCGGCGTCAGATCGAGCACCATCAGCAGGCGCCCGAAGCCGATGTACTGCCCCGCCATCATGCCGAGCTCGATGATCTGCGCTTCGCTGAACACGCTGCGCAGTTCGTCGAAGAAGGCATCGTCGATACTGCGGTGATCGACCGCGAGTTTTTCGGCGTACAACACCGCGAGCCGTTCGCGTTTGCTGAAACCGTCGCCGTCGGCGTCGAGTTCCGAGATCTTTTCTTCAGTGAGACCGTTTTCCATCGCCGATGGAAATCTTGCGCTCAGTCAGGTGGCGCAATCGTTCAGGCGAGCGATCTTCAGTCGCACTAGCTCTTTTAACGCCGGTTCCACGAGGCCGTGCTCATTAGCCGAATAGTAGAACTTGAAGTATTGATCGAACATGTCCTGCCGGTGGCCCAGCGCCCGGAGCACCGAGGCATCGGCCCCTGCGGATTCGACCGCCTGTACACGTTCGCGCGCCGCCGGTGACAGCTCCTGATCCGAAAGTAATCGAACACGACTCATGGTCTTTCCTTCTTCGATCCAACAAAAACCGACATTAACACGAGGCCGTCGTGCGTCCATGCATCGTAGCCCGCGACACCACGCCGCGAACAGGTCGATCCCCGCGTAGCCGATCGAAGCGCCGACGGCGACGCCTGACCGCGTCTCAATTCAACAGCGGAATGCGGATCGAGTCGCGACTCCCATCGACGCTTCCAAATATCTCGCGGGGAATCGGTCGGGTCGCGTGCGGATTGAGTTGCACCGAATAGAGCCACTCCTTCTGCTCCAATCCGATCCAGAACCGCGGCTCGAAAAGCAGCATGCCTGATACATGAGTCCAGCTCGCAAACTGCTCGTTGAGTCGCGCAACGACGCGTTCGTGCCCGTGCGGCATGTCCTGTAAATCGACGGCAATCAGGTACGGATGTGCCGATCGTGCCTCCCGGTCGAACGCACTTCTTTCCAACGCATTCAGATAAGCCGCGGGAGATATCAGGCTGCGCACCGCCAGCACCGGCGACTGAGACGCGAGGCGCTTCGACAGCACGCTGGTGACCTCGATACCCGGCTCGTCCGGCGGCCACCATTCCGGAGCCAATGCGCGCGCGAAATCCGGCTCGCGCACCGGGCCGTCCCTGTCCAAAGGGATCGCGCGAACCGCCCACCGCTTGCGGTAGTCGTCAACATGATCGCTGGGACCCAGCAGGGTCGCGGCGTCGAGCGCGGACTTCAAATCGAGTTCGTTGGCCGCGTCGATGAGGAAACAAACGATGTTCCAGTCGACGCCTCGAGCCACCAGTCGATCCGCAACGACCTGGACCTTATCGTGTATTTCGGCCCGCAGGCGGCGCAGGTCCGCGCGTACGACGGCGACTTCTACCATCCGATCATTTTGCAGGCGCACCTCGATGTCTGGCGGCTTTTCCGACTGCGCGACGAAGTTGATCTCGCCTCCCCGCCTGCTCAGCAGCGCCGCCGCGTGAACTTCGCTCCACGTGTCCTTGTCCGGATACTGTCCCGCTCGCGCGGCATCGCCCGCTCGAAACAGGTGTGCCCGTGCGGAAAGATTATCGCCGATCAACGCCAACGGGAGCCCGATATCGAAGACGTAAGAGAGTTCCTTGAGCGCGAGTTTTTCCGGTCGCCAGGCGCTGGCACCTGGCAATGAAAGGAAACCTTCCAGCGCCGCAGCACCCATCGGCGACAGGGGCCTCGGCAGCGCTTGTTGGATCCGCCTTCTCAGCAGGTCGATGTTGTAGGTATTTTTCATCGTCGCAACCAGAATGCCCAACGTCCACGCTGAGGGGTTTGTGTCGGAAAGACAGGAGTTGAAGCTTCGATCAGCCGGCTGCACGAAAAGAAAACTGCCGCAGCCGCGGTTCCCCAAGGACGTTACGGTTACGCCTCGGGTCGAGTCAATAAAAATTGGCCGCATTTTCCTGTGAGTTCAGCGTCCAGTCGTACGCCGACTCACGGACCTTGAACTTGCCGCTGCGCAGCAGCTCTGATTCCGGCCCCGCCGGAAAAAAGCGCGCGACATACCGACCTATCGCGGCGTCGGAGCCGCCGAAGTCGTCCCGGTAGTCTCGAAAACTCAGGAAGATCGGACTGAGGTAAACCGTTCGGGTGGCGAGTTCGACGCGATTTTTGTCCGGCTGCATCGTCAGAAACTCGCGACCCTGCTGTTCGAGCTGGGAGTCGAGCCGCGCGCCGACGTAGGCTTCGCCGCGCAGCGGCGGACATCCGACCGCTGCGCAGACGAGCGCAAAATGGATGCGCGGCTCGTGAAACGTCGGCCGAATGATGTCCTGCTCAATCTCGTCGAGGCCATAGGCCCTGCCGCCGACCACCGCCAGTTTTTCATTCCACGGACCATAGGCTTTCACGAACCCGAATGACTTGTTGATGTTGCGGATCGAGCGCCGTTCACCGTGCAGGTTGATGAGTTGGATCGTGTAGGCGTTGTAGGCGTTGATCCAGAACGCCAGCTGCTCGTCGCGGTCGAGCGTCATCGGGCCGAAGGCGGCCAGCGTGCCGAGATACGCGGCAAATTCCGGCGCGCGCGCAAACGCGTCATAGTCGACCTGCCCGTTCACCACGTGCGTGCTCAGCAGGCGATCGAAGCGCGTGTGATCAAAGGTCTGCGCTTGCGCTGCGACGGACGCGGCGCCGAGTGCCGCAACAAGCACGGCGACGACCCACCACCGCGGCGCCCGCGCCACAGCACAAATCCAAAAGCGTTCGCGCACGATGACGCTCACAGCCGCAGCGCCAGCACAGTTGTCATGCTGGCTGGTCCGTACGGATTCGGAACAAACAGCAGCAAATCGTGGAAACCGTCGTACTCGAGGTTGTAGTTGCGGTAGATCCCATAGTCGAGCGTAGCGCTCTCGACCTGTTGCCAGGTATCCGTGGCGAGGTCGTACAGCCATGTCTCGGTGGTGCCCTCGCGCATCTGGTCATGGCCGGGCACGCGCCGCTCGATCAGCACGACCGTCTTGCCGATCCGCGGATAAAACGCCATCGGTGCAAATCGATACTTCGGCGGACGCAACCCCGTGGTCGGCATGATCTGATGGCGCCGCGTCGAGGGTTCGTAGATCGCGATGTCATTGCTGCCCGCCGCAGTGCCGAACACAACCAGCGTTTTATGTTTTGAGTCGTAGACAATATTGTTGTCGGGGCCAAGGAATCCCTTGTCGAAAATCCGGTGCCATGCGCGCGGTGATCCGGACAGCTCGAACACACCGGTATCCTTGTAGCCGACCACCACAGAACGGTCTGAATCGTACGCGACCGCGTTTAGAAAGAACGATTCG
>Ga0209254_10000846_pt1 | contig 26698 bp, 28 predicted proteins | sample FrelakmetDIP11DI_FD_187148 | JGI IMG/M metagenome (GOLD analysis project Ga0209254, IMG submission 187148) | Freshwater lake sediment microbial communities from the University of Notre Dame, USA, for methane emissions studies - DIP11 DI (SPAdes)... | ecosystem: Environmental > Aquatic >...
CGGACGTGATGTAGTGGTGGCGGCGTTATTGGGCGCCGATGAATATTCATTCGGCACGGCCCCGTTGATCGCGGAAGGCTGCGTCATGGCGCGGGCCTGCCACATGAACACCTGCCCCACCGGCATCGCTACGCAGCGCGAAGATTTGCGCGCCAAGTTCACCGGCACGCCTGAGAAGGTGATGGCCTTCATGTTGTTTGTGGCGCAGGAAACGCGCGAAGTACTGGCTTCGTTGGGGCTATGCTCGATCGACGAAGCGATCGGGCGCGTGGATTTGCTGCAACAGATCGATCACGATCTACCGCGGTCCCTGCATCTCGATCTGCACAAGCTGCTGCTCGTGCCGCCCGCGGGGATGCATCGCCGCTACGTGGGCGAACCCAATGGCGTGTCGAGCAAGTCGCCGCTGGGCGAACAACTCCTTAGCGATGCCTGGCCCGCGTTGAATCTGGGTCACAGCCTGGAATTGAGCTATCAGATCAGCAATCGCGATCGGACGTTCGGCGCGCGCTTGAGTCACGTCATCGCCGAGCGCTTCGGCGACGATGGCGCCGATCCCGACACATTCGATGTAATCGCCCACGGCAGCGCGGGTCAGTCGTTCGGCGCGTTCAACGTACGCGGTTTGAATCTCACTTTGTTCGGTGAAGCGAACGACTACGCAGGCAAGGGCATGGCCGGCGGGCGGATTATCATTACTCAGCCGCTCCGGTCATCCGTCATTGCGAGGAGCATCCTGAGCGGAGCCGCATCATTTCGCGGTGCAGTCGAAGGATGCGACGAAGCAATCTCCACGAGCATGAATGAGATTGCTTCGCAAAAAGCGCTCGCAATGACGATGGTTAAGCACAATGTATTGGCGGGCAATACCCTGCTCTACGGCGCAACCGGCGGAGAGTTGTACATCGCAGGCCGTGTGGGCGAGCGCTTCGCGGTACGCAACAGCGGCGCGATTGCCATCGTCGAGGGCGTAGGCGATCATGGCTGCGAATACATGACCGGCGGCCTGGCGATTGTCCTCGGCGCGATTGGTTACAACTTTGCGGCAGGCATGACGGGCGGCTTGGCTTACCTGTATGATGAAGACGGCACCGCCGGCCGGCGTATCAACCGCCAATTGGTGAACGTCGAACCGTTGACGACCTTCGAGATCGATTACGTGCAGCAGTGGATTCAGCATCACTTCACCCTGACCAACAGCCCGCAAGCCGCAGCGATTCTGAACGATTGGGCGAATAGGTCAGCCAGGTTCCTGAAAGTTGCGCCCAAGGAAGCCGCGGCGCAGACTCAACCGATTGCCATTCCACGCTCGACGGTAAGCACCTCGGCCATAAAGGCTACGGTGAAGAAAACGTAAGACGTGCTGCTTCAATTAACCACGGAGAACACGAAGGTCACGGAGACAAAGGATTAGTCCGTGTTCTCGGTGAACTCCGTGGTTTTGTTATACGCTTTACGCATTACGGCTCACGCACACCTGCACCGAACGCAGTGCGGTGCAAGTGTTACAATTCTCGCATGACGACCGAAGAACTTCCCGCCACTCCCGATGTCCGTCCCTCCCGCGCCATGTCCAGTCTGCGCGAGATCGCTCAGGCGCTGTCGGCGGCGTGGGATCTGGACACCACGCTTGATCTGATTGCGCGCCGCACCGAACAGGTGATGGAGGTCAACTCCTGCTCGATCTATCTGCTAGAACCCGCCAGCAACATTCTGCGGCTGCGTGCTTCCACCCGTCTGGCTGGCGATGCGATCGGGCGCGCTCATTTGCTGTTGGGCGAAGGTCTCACCGGCTGGGCAGCGCAGCATGGACAGGCGGTGGCGGTGCGCGCGGCGCAGAGCGATCCGCGGTTCAAGTTCCTGCCGGAAACGCGCGAACAGAAACTGCATTCGCTGCTGGCCGTGCCGCTGGTCAATCGCGAGCGCGTCATCGGCGCCATGAACGTGCAGACCGCCGGGCCGCACGACTTCACCGCCGACGAGATCGAACTCCTTGCGCTGATCGGCGATCTGGCGGCCGGCGCGCTCGATCGCGCGATACTCTACGATCGCATGAATCGCCAGATCGTCGAGTTGACCACGCTGGCCAAAGTCAGCGAAGCCGTCACCTCGCCGCTGTATCTCGACGAGATGCTCGATCTAGTCGTGGAGATGGCCGCCAAAGTGATGGGCGCGCCGATCTGCTCGCTGCGCCTGATCGACGATGCGCGCGGCGAGTTAGTCGTGCACGCCGACGACGCCAACAAAGCGTATTGGTCGAAGCCGCTGGCGGCCTACAACAAGCCGATTGCCGATCGCGTCATTGCCGCGAAGAAGCCGATGACGATTGAGAACCTGGAAGACGAGCACCCTGCCCGCGAGATCGATTTGATTCAACAGGAGCACCTGGTGTCGCTGCTGGCCGTACCGCTTGTCGTGCGTGAAAGAGCGATCGGGGTGTTGAGCTGCTACACCAATCGGCCGCGCGAGTTCACCGAGGGTGACATCGCCTTGTTCTCCACGCTGGCCAATCAAACCGCGCTCGCCATCGAGAATGCGCGGCTGGTGACCAACGCGGCTGTCGTGCGCGAGATGCATCATCGCATCAAGAATAACCTGCAGACTGTGGCAATGCTGTTGAAGATGCAGGCCATCAGCGGCGAGCAGCTCAGCGCGCGCGATATGTTGCAAATTAGCATCAATCGCATTCTCAGCATCGCCGCCGTGCACGAAATTCTGTCGCAAGAAGGCTTCCGCTTTGTCGACGTGAAAGATGTGGCCGATCGCATCGCGCAGTTGACGGCGCAGAACATGATCAGCCCCGAGCGGCGCATCGGCATTCACGTCACAGGCGAAGCGATCGTGCTCCCGTCGAAACCGGCCACCTCGCTGGCGCTGGTGATCAACGAACTGCTGCAGAACGCGCTAGAGCACGCCTTTGTGGGGCAAGATCACGGCACGGTCACCATCAGCCTTGGCCGCAGTCCGCACCATTTCATCGTCGAAGTGAGCGACGATGGTGTAGGTTTGCCGCGTGAGCGACCCGCGAGCACCGGGCTGGAAATTGTCGAAACACTCGTGCGCGATGATCTGCGTGGTAAGATTGCATTCAAGAGCGGCACGCAGGGGACGCAGGTGATTATCCGGTTGCGGCAGTCGATTGCAGAGATTGAAGCGTAGTGCATGGTGCGTGATAATAGACGATTAAGCCATCATCCCAAACGCGTGTCATTCTGAACGAGCAAAGCGAGTGAAGAACACTTGCACCCACTGCGTGCAGTGCGGTGTCTCTACCATTGCCTGCACTTGGCGCTAATCAAGCAGAGATGCTTCGCTTCGCTCAGCATGACGCCCTTGAACAAAAATCGCCAAGATACATTCGTGTGATTTGTGGGCAAAAATGAAACGACTCAAGATTATTGTAGCCGACGACGAATCCATCATTCGCCTCGGCTTGAAAGCCATGCTGACCGAACTGGGCCACGAGCCGTTCCTCGCCGCCAACGGGCGCGAGGCGCAGAACCTGGCCCGCACCATCGACGCCGATCTGGCGCTGCTGGACATCAACATGCCGCTGACGGACGGTCTCGAAGCGGCCAAGGTGATCGGCAAGAAGCATCCGATGCCCATCATCTTTCTAACGGCCTACGGGCAGCAAGATCTGATCGAGAAAGCCGCAGCCCTGCCCATTCACGGCTATCTCATCAAGCCCGTCAACGAGCGCGACCTCGCCGCGGCGATTGGTGTGGCGCTGGCGCGCTTCGACGAACAGCAGCAGGCCCTGCGCGACGCGGAGAAATTGCGCGAGGATCTCGAAACGCGCAAAATCGTCGATCGCGCCAAGGGCGTGTTGATCGATCGCGGGATGAAAGAAAACGACGCGTACCAGACCATCCAGCGCAAGGCGCGCGACAATCGCTCCTCCATGCGCGAGGTGGCGGAAAAGATACTGGCTGAAGGGCAGAAGACAGCCGATCGACCGTAGGCACACGAACATGACAGAAGATGCCCGATCTTTTGTTCAAACCCCCTAACCATCTTTGACCGAATTCAGGCAGTTTTTGCATTGACAGCGGAATTTAGTTAAGGTATAGTACGGGCATCGCGGAAGTTGAGCGATTTCTCAATAGAATACGCATTGAGGCCGAGACGCCTCCCGAACTCATGCATGGCATGGGCGGGGGGCGTTTCTGTTTTTCCGGTCAGTTGCCGCATTCTTCGACTACGCGGCGCGCACACTGAGCGGAACGAAGTGAAGTCGAAGTGCGCGCCGCTCCGCTCAGAATGCTTGAGCACGACGGAGAGAAAAATGCTTACCACAGTTCTAGCAGGTGCCATGATTGCGATTTCGTTCAGCGCCCCGCCCGGCCCGGTGACGATGGAGACCATCCGGCGCGGGCTGCGCGGCGGCTTCTCGCCCGCGCTCAACGTGCAGCTGGGATCGATCATCGGCGATTTTATGTGGTTCATGCTGGCGATGATCGGCGTGGGGCAGCTGGCGCAAATTGCGGTCATTCGCGGCGCGCTGGCGATCATCGGCGTCGGGCTGTTGCTGTATCTGGGCGCGTGCGGCATCCGCGATGCATTCAAGTCGGCCAAACTTGATCAGGCCGGTGCGATCGATCCGAAGCGCGGCGCCTTCCGATCGGGTATGGCGATCTCGATCGCGAATCCCATGGCGATCGGCTACTGGCTCTCGATCGGCGGCACGTTGATCGCGGCGGGCGTAGCCGGACAATCGGCCGGGCAGACAGCGTCGTTCGTGATCGGCTTCGTCGCCGGGACATTCCTGTGGGCCTTCATCATGGCGTTCGCCGTGCGCTTCGGCAAGCAGATCCTGCACCCGAATTTGTTCCGCGTGATCAACTTCGGCTGTGGAGCGGCGTTGATGATCTTCGGGATCACTTTGGCAACACAGATGATCGGCTAATCCGTTTTTACGCAGCACATTTCATTCAGCAATCAAAGCAAAGGAGAAGTCTCATGGCAGCAGCAGTCAAAACCGGCACCTCACCTAAAGATGCGGTGAAGTTCGCCAACGATCAAGGCGTCAAAATCGTCGATGTGAAATTCGTCGATCTACCCGGCACGTGGCAGCACTTCAGCATCCCGGTGGAAGATTTCACCGAGGACATTTTTGCAGAAGGTCTCGGCTTCGACGGCTCCAGCATCCGCGGTTTCCAGCAGATTCACGAATCGGACATGCTGCTGATACCGGATGCCAGCACCGTGGTGGTCGATCCGGTGTGCAAGATTCCGACCTTGTCGGTAATCTGCGATGTGGTCGATCCGATCACGCACGTGCCGTACAGCCGCGATCCGCGCAACATCGCCAAGAAGGCCGAAGCGTATCTCAAGACGACGGGCGTCGCCGATCAGTCGTACTGGGGCCCTGAAGCCGAGTTCTTCATTTTCGACAGCGTGCGCTTCGATCAGAATCAGTACAGCGGCTACTACTTCATCGATTCCGAGGAAGGCATCTGGAACAGCGGCAGGGAAGGCGCGAATCTCGGCCATCGTCCGCGCTGGAAGGAAGGCTACTTCCCCGTGGCGCCGGCCGATCAATTGCAGGACTTCCGCTCGGATGTGATCCTGCGCCTCATCGCCGCCGGAGTGCCGGTGGAGGTGCATCACCACGAAGTCGCCACCGCAGGCCAGTGCGAGATCGACATGCGCTTCAGCACGCTGGTCAGCATGGCCGATCATCTGCTGATGTACAAGTATGTCATCAAGAACGTGGCGCGTGAATATGGCAAGACCGCCACCTTCATGCCCAAGCCGCTGTTCGGCGATAACGGCTCCGGCATGCACGTGCACCAGTCGCTGTGGAAGGGCGGCAAGACCTTGATGGCCGATCCCAAGGGCTATGCTGGGCTGAGCCAACTCGCCAAGTGGTACATCGGCGGTCTGCTGAAGCACGCCCCCGCCCTGCTGGCGATCACGTCGCCGTCGGTGAACTCGTATCACCGTTTGGTGCCGGGCTACGAAGCACCCGTCAATCTGGCGTATTCCAGCCGCAACCGCTCGGCGGCCGTGCGCATCCCCATGTACTCCGGCAGCCCCAAGGCCAAGCGCCTGGAATTCCGCTGCCCCGATCCGACCTGCAATCCGTATCTGGCGTTCAGCGCCATGCTGCTGGCGGGTCTCGACGGCATTCAAAACAAGATCGATCCGGGCGAACCGGCGGACTACGACATCTTCGAGCACAAGGATAGCAAGATCAAGCAGGTGCCCGGCTCGCTGCCGGAAGCGTTGAAAGCGCTGGAAGCCGATCACAAGTTCCTGCTGGCGGGCGATGTGTTCACGCAAGACGTGATCGATACGTGGATCGACTACAAGATCACACGCGAAGTTGATCCCATTCGCTTGCGCCCGCATCCGTATGAATTCTATCTTTACTACGATGCTTAAGGGGAGTGATTAGCCACGGGGAGGACGGGCTTTCTGTCGCATGATAGGAGGCCCGTTTTTGTTTGGCTCTCGCGAGTGTCATGGTACAATCACGCCGTAATCAGACCTGAAACACTCGCAGGAGATCGATCATGCAAACCGCCCCCGTTGCCCTCAGCGAACTACTCCGCCTGGCCTTTCCCGGCGGCAGCGAATTCATCGGCACCTCCGAGCAGCGCTCGCGCGTGGTGCAGTGGGCCAGCGTGATCAATCTTCCCCTGCACGATGAATCCGAAGTCGAAGAAGACGATCTGGTACTGCTGCCCGTCGATGCGACTGAACCTGAACTGCTGGCAGCGATCAATGCGCTGGCGCAAGCCGAAGTCGCCGCCGTGGCGCACGTTGGCCCGCTGCCGGAACCGGCGACCAAAGCCGCGCGGCACGCCAAACTCCCGATTATTCTCCTGCCCCCTAACAGCTCGCTCCGTCAAATGCTGCAAGCCGCGTTGACGCTGATCACCAATCGGCAGGCGCAGATGACCCAGCGCGCCGCACAGGTGCGGCAGCAGCTCGAGCAGCTGGTGGCCGAAGGGGCCGGGCTGGAAGCGATCGTGTGGGCGATGGCCGACTTGACGCGCAAGGGCGTCATCATGCAGGACAAGCGCCTCATCCCCGTCGCCACGTGGACGCATCCCACGCTGGGACAGGTATGGAACGACGTGCTGCAATCGCTGGGCAATCCCGATCTATTGCCGCGCGGTTGGAGCGATCGAAAGTTCGCGGCAGCCCAGCGGCGCATCGAGCTGCAAGCGTTGCCCGGCGGTCTGGCGCGTTACGTGACGCCGATCGTGGTAAAAGGTATCGCGCGCGGTTACTTGTCGCTGGTCGGCATCGCCGAAGAACTCGACGATCTGGACAGTCTCGTCGCCGAGCAAGGCGCGGAGGCCTGCGCGTTGGAGATGGCAAAGGCCAAGGCTGTCAACGAAGTAACCAAGCAGATGCGCGGCGAGTTCGTCGACGCAGTGCTGGGCGCGCGCGCGTCACAGAAAGAAATCGAGCAATGGGCGCGGCAGTTGGGCCACGACATCAGCGTGCCGCACGCCGCGATCACGTTCCGTTGGGAGGGCGAGACGCACCCATCGCTGCGCCGGTTGGAGACGGCCATCAACGGCGAGATCAGCCTGACGCGCGTCTCGGCGTTGATCCGCGTGGAAAGCGAGACCGGTCACGCGGGCGCGTTTGTGTCGTTGGAGTCAGTAAACTCGGTGAAGCCCGCGCGCGATCTGGCCGCGGCGATCTACTCGCGCACGATGGCGGAGTATCCCAAAGCGACCCTGCGCTGCGGCATCGGACGGCCGGTGGATGGCATCACCGAGTGGCGCACGTCCTATCGGGAAGCAGAACAAGCGCTGGAGATGGCGTCGCAGCTCGACGAACGCCAGCCGATCTTCTTCGGCGATCTGAGTGTGTATCGCCTGTTGTTCAAAATGGCCGAACATCCCGATCTGGTTTCGTTCTGCAATGAGACTCTCGGCGCGTTAACGCATTACGATCGAGAGCAGAACAGCAACCTAGTCCAAACGCTGGAGGCGTTCTTCGGGCACCACGGCAACCTCAGCCAGACGGCCGAGTCGCTCTTCATCCATCGCAACACGCTGCAATATCGCATGGACCGCATTGCGGAGATTGCCAGCATCGATCTGGATAATCCTGAAACTCGTCTCGCCCTGCAATTGGCGATTAAGGCGCATCGGTTACTGAATGCGCGAGTACAATAAATTGCGCGGTATAATTTATCAGGAGGGTCACGATGCAAGATCAACAGCTGCTGGATCGAATTAGCCTAAATCCCAAAGTAATGACCGGGAAACCCGTCATCAAAGGCACTCGGCTTACGGTCGAATATATCCTGAACCTGCTCGCACATGGCGCAACAACAAGGGATATACTGGAAGAGTATCAGGGCCTAACCCAAGAAGATATACAGGCTTGCTTACTGTTCGCCACCCGTTCGCTTGAAAGCACGGCTTTTATGCCACTGGCGGCGGAGATTGCCTGATGCGTTTTTTGGTCGACGAAAGCACCGGCCCAGCAGTGGCGATATGGTTGCAGACAGAGGGGCATGATGTTCTCTCGGTCTTTGAGCTCATGCGCGGATCAGATGATGAAGCGGTACTTCACGCTGCTTATGCCGAAAATCGTATACTGGTCACCAATGACAAGGATTTCGGCGAAAAGGTTTACCGCGAACAACGCCCACACAAGGGTATCATTCTTTTGCGACTGGACGATGAACGCGCCTCAAGCAAGATTGATACTCTCCGCCGTTTGTTGGCGCAGCACGCCGATCAATTAGCTGACAACTTCGTCGTCGCGACAGAAACTCGTGTGCGCCTGGCGCGAGTGTGACTGCGTGATGAAATCAAGTCGGGGTGAGCTGGTGTGTGCACCCTGCCCAAACCAGTTTTGTGCAATTTCCCCCAACTTGCCCGTAGACCCTGCCCCGCCTTTACCCTATAATCGCGCCTAATTATGAACGGTATGGCGCTCTCGCTGGCTCTGTCCCTTATTGGCGTGCTCCTTGGTGTCGTAGTCATCAAGGAGCCGCGATTGGTTGGGCAGGCCCTTAGAGTCAGAAAAGACGACTAGCAGCGTCAAGTCACTCACAGGTCACATACGAGCCACCCAACAACCGGGCGGCTCGTTTTGTTTACTCACACGGTAGCGCGATAGGAGCAAGAAGCATGACTGGCACAGGATCATATTCGACTCGCGCGCGCAGCGTCTGGCAGGACACCAAGCCGATCATCTCTACGGCCAGGACACCGCCCAAGCGCCCTGCCCGCGCCGATCAAGCACAGCCCGTCACGAAGACGCAGGCCGAACAGGAAGCCGTTCGCTGGGTGACTGAGATGATGTTCGAGCGCTACAACGGCTAGGCAGTATCTGATCTCCGATTGCCGATCCTGGAGTCAGCAATCAAAAATCAAAAATCAACTATGACTGATCTCAAGAAGCACTCTTCCGCCATTACCAATGGCCCCAGCCGCGCCCCGGCGCGCAGCATGTTCAAGGCCGTGGGCTTCACCGACGACGATCTGCGCAAGCCGTTGATCGGCGTCGCCAACACGTGGATCGAAATCGGCCCGTGCAACTATCATCTCAATCGCCTTGCCGCCAAAGTGAAGGAAGGCATCCGCGCCGCGGGCGGCACGCCGCTGGAATTCAACACGATTTCGATCAGCGACGGCATCACGATGGGTGCGGAAGGCATGAAGGCCTCACTTATCAGCCGCGAGGTGATCGCCGACTCGATCGAGTTGGTGGCACGCGGCAATCACTTCGACGGCCTGGTGTGCATCAGCGGCTGCGACAAGACCAATCCCGGCGTGGTGATGGCGCTCGCACGATTGGATATTCCCGGCTTAGTTCTGTACGGCGGCTCGATCGCGCCCGGCCATCTTCAGGGCCGCGATCTCACCATTCAAGATGTGTTCGAAGCCGTGGGCAAGTACACGTCCGGCAAGATCGACGAAGCCGGCTTGAAGGCCGTGGAAGATGCCGCGTGTCCCGGTCCCGGTTCGTGCGGCGGACAGTTCACAGCCAACACCATGTCCACCGTCATGGAATTTCTCGGCATCTCACCGTTGGGCTCCAACGGCATCCCGGCGATGTCGCCGGACAAAGACGCCGCCGCTTTCGCCTGTGGTCAACTCGTGATGCAACTCCTCCGCACTGATCTCCGCCCCAGTCAGATTCTCACCAAGCAGTCGATCGAAAACGCCATTACGTCTGTCGCCGCCACCGGTGGATCGACAAATGCCGTTTTGCACTTGCTGGCCATCGCGCACGAAGCGGATGTTGACCTCAACATAGACGATTTCGATCGCATCAGTGCGCACACACCCATCATCACCGATCTCAAGCCCAGCGGTCGATTTGCGGCAGCCGATCTGCACGCGGCAGGCGGTATTCAACTCGTGGCACAGCGTTTGATTGAGGGCGGTTATCTGCATTGCGAGGCGATCACGGTGACAGGCAAGACGATTGCCGAGGAAGCCAGCAAAGCGCAGGAGACGCCGGGACAAGCGGTTGTTGTCACCACCGATCGGCCGATCAAGCCCACCGGCGGCTTGTTGATCCTCAAAGGCAACTTGTCGCCGGAAGGCTGCGTGGTGAAGATGTCCGGGCACAATCGGATGTACCACCGCGGCCCGGCACGCGTGTTCGACGAAGAAGAGGCCGCCTTCGCAGCGGTATCGAACAACGAGATCAAACGAAATGATATTGTGGTGATTCGCTACGAAGGGCCGAAGGGTGGTCCCGGCATGCGCGAGATGTTGGGCGTCACCGCGGCACTTGCCGGCGCGGGTCTCGATGCTGAGGTCGCTTTGCTGACCGATGGGCGGTTCAGCGGCGCAACCCACGGTCTGATGGCAGGACACGTCGCGCCTGAAGCCGCGCACGGCGGCCCGATTGCGGCGGTGCGCGATGGCGATTTCATCGTGTTCGATATCGAGAAGCGTGAACTCAATGTGGAGATTTCGAAAGATGAGATGGCCGATCGGATGAAGAACTGGCAGCCGCCTGAGCCTCATTACAAGCGCGGCGTTATGGCGAAATACGCGAATGCGGTGTCATCGGCCTCAACAGGTGCGACAACGATTTAGATACGCAACATGCAATACGCAACACGCAGTACGTGGTGCGTGTTCCCTCAACAAGGAGAGAGACATGAAACTTACCGGCGCAAAGATCATTTGGGAATGTCTGGTGCGAGAAGGTGTGGAGATCGTCTTTGGTTATCCGGGCGGCACCATTCTGCCCGCGTACGATGCCATGCTCGATTATCCGGTTCATCACGTTTTGGTGCGGCACGAGCAAGGCGGCACACACATGGCCGATGCCTATGCGCGCGCCTCGGGCCGCGTGGGCGTGATGTTTGCCACCTCCGGCCCCGGCGCAACGAACACCGTCACCGGCCTTGCCACGGCGATGATGGATTCGTCGCCCGTTGTGTGCATTACGGGCCAGGTCTCGGCTCCACTGGTCGGACTCGACGCCTTTCAAGAAACCGACGTGACCGGCGTCACCTTGCCGGTGACCAAGCACAACTATCTGGTCACGCAGCCACAGGACATCGCGCGCACCATTCGCGAGGCGTTTTACATCGCGCGCACGGGACGACCCGGCCCGGTATTGGTGGACATCACCAAAGATGCACAGCAGAAGGATGCCGAATTCGATTGGGATTCCGCTGCGCCGAGCTTGCCCGGTTACCGCCCCGATCTACACGCCCTGCCCGAAGAATACGACAAGGCGCTCAATCTGATCCGCAGCGCCAAGCGCCCGCTGATCCTGGCGGGACGCGGCGTGCTGCAGGCTGGAGCGATGCGCGCTATGCAGGAATTCGCCGAGAGAACCAATACGCCCGTGGCGATGACGCTGCTGGGTATCGGCGGCCTGCCTGCGAATCATCCGCTGAACCTGGGCATGATGGGCATGCATGGCGAAGCGTGGGTGAATCACGCTATTCAGCAAGCCGACTTGCTATTGGCTTTTGGGATGCGCTTTGACGATCGGGTGACCGGGAACGTGAAGACCTATGCGCCCAAGGCGATGAAGATTCACATCGATATCGATCCGTCCGAAATCAATAAAGTGGTGAAAGTCGATGTGGCGCTGGTAGGCGATCTGTGCGATGTGCTGCAAGAACTGGCGCCGCGCGTGCAGGCCGGCGATCATGCTGAATGGCTGGCGCATATCGGCGAGATGAAGGGCGATTCGGCAGTGCGCGACATTCAGAATCTCCCCGACACGGGTCACCTGTATGCCGCGCACGTAATTCACGATCTGTGGCGCGCCACGAAGGGCGAAGCGTTGATCTGCACCGATGTGGGGCAGCATCAAATGTGGACCGCGCAGTATTACAAACAAGACCGGCCGTTCAATCTCATCACGTCGGGCGGCCTGGGCACGATGGGCTTCGGCCTTCCGGCGGCCATCGGCGCGAAACTGGCGCGGCCTAATGCCGAAGTGTGGGCGATCTCCGGTGACGGCGGCTTCCAGATGACTCTGCCGGAACTGGCAACGGCCGCCCAGGAAGGCGTAAAGGTCAATGCGGCGATCATCAACAACGGCTATCTGGGCATGGTGCGCCAGTGGCAGGAATTCTTCTACAACAAACGTTATGCGGCTACGCCGATGCTCAGTCCCGACTTTGTGAAGATCGCGGAAGCGTACGGCTTGAAGGGTATTCGCGTCACGCAGCGATCGGAAGTGGCTGACGCGATCCGCGAGGCGCAGCAAACGGAAGGCACGGTCGTGATCGATTTTCGCGTGGAGAAGGAAGACAGCGTGTATCCGATGGTTCCGGCGGGAGCCGATCTGCACGAAATGATCCGCCGCCCGCTGCCGGCGCAGAACGTGATGGCGGAAAGCGGCGCGGATGATGAGTGGGACATTTCAGTGAAGTAAAACGTGAAGCGTAAAACGTAAAGGCTGTCACTACGCATTACGTTTTACGTATTACGGAGATAAACATGGCACCTCATACTTTTGTTGCTTACGTGGAAGACAAACCCGGCGTGCTGAATCGCGTGGCGTCGCTATTTCGCCGCCGCACGTTCAACATCGAATCACTGACGGTGGGTCACACCGATCAGGCAGGCGTGTCGCGCATGACCATCGTCGTCGATACGGACGATCTGGGCGCGCGCCGCGTGGAAGCAAATCTGTACAAGCTGGTCAACGTGCTGCGCGTGGACGATGTTACCACGCAGCCCACGGTCGAGCGCGACCTGGCGTTGATCAAAGTCGCGGCCCGCAACGGCAAGCGCACCGAGATCATGCAGCTGGTCGATGTCTATCGCGCCCGCATCGTCGACGTGACCACCGAGTCGCTCGTCGTCGAGATCACCGGCACCGAGGACAAGATCGAGAGCATGGTCGAGATTCTGCGCCCGTTCGGCATCATCGAGATGGTCCGCACCGGCGTCGTATCGATGACGCGCGGCGCGACGGCCCCCAGCGCCAATCCGCCGCTGGTTGCGGCGATGATACCGGAACTAAACTAGACCGCAAAGACGCGAAGAGTGTGAAATACCTATATCTTGGGTCGCTTCCGTCATGCCCGAATACTGTTATCGGGCATCTACAGTGACGATCGGCAGGTCATGCTGACTGCCGCATGGATTCCCGCCAAAAGCACGCGGGAATGACGTTGGCACGATCTGTGCAATTGAGTCAATCAGCAATCAACCATCAGGAGAACTCATGGCAAAGTTTAATTTCGGCGGCGTGGAAGAAACCGTCGTGACGCGTGACGAATTCCCACTCGAGCGCGCGCGTGAAGTGTTGAAGAACGAAGTGGTGGCGGTGCTGGGTTACGGCGTGCAAGGCCCGGCGCAAGCGTTGAACATGCGCGACAACGGCATCAAGGTGATCGTGGGACAGAAGGAAGGCAGTGCCAGTTGGGACAAGGCCATCGCCGACGGCTGGGTCCCCGGTGAGACGCTGTTCTCGATCGAGGAAGCCGCCGAGCGCGGTACCGTCATCCAGTATTTGCTGTCCGACGCGGGACAGCGCGCCGTGTGGCCCAGCATCATCGAGTGCCTCAACGAAGGCGACATGCTGTATTTCTCGCACGGCTTCGGCGTGGTCTACGGCGATCAGACTGGCATCGTGCCGCCGCCCCACGTCGATGTCGCGCTCGTCGCGCCGAAGGGTTCTGGTCGCAGCGTGCGCCGCAACTTCCTCGACGGTTCGGGCATCAACGCGAGTTTCTCGGTGCGGCAGGATGCCACCGGTCGCGCGTGGGAACGCACGATCGCGCTCGGCATCGCGATCGGCGTGGGCTACCTCTTCGAATCGACGTTCGAAGGCGAAGTGTATTCGGACCTCACCGGCGAGCGCGGTGTGTTGATGGGCGCGCTGGCGGGCATCATGGAAGCGCAGTACAACGTCTTGCGCAAGAACGGCCACACGCCCAGCGAAGCGTTCAACGAAACCGTCGAAGAACTCACGCAGTCGTTGATCCGCCTTGTGGGCGAGAACGGCATGGACTGGATGTATGCCAACTGCTCCACCACCGCGCAGCGCGGCGCTTTGGATTGGAAAGGCCGCTTCCGTGAAGCCGTTGCACCCGTGTTCGATGATCTGTACGCGAAAGTCCGATCGGGCCACGAAACCGCGATCGTGCTGGCGGCCAACTCTGCGCCCGATTATCGCGAGAAGCTCGACGCTGAATTGAAAGAAATGCGCGAATCGGAGATGTGGCGCACAGGCGCGGCAGTACGATCGTTAAGGCCGGAGAACTGGAAGAAGTAAAGCATAATGCGTATAACGTAATGCGTAACATCACCTGTTACGTTTTACGTTTCACGTTTTAGCAGGACAGACCTATGACCAACTACGTCAAAATATTCGACACCACTCTGCGCGACGGCGAGCAATCGCCGGGCGCAACGATGACGTCCGTCGAGAAGATGGAAGTGGCGCGCACGCTGGCGAAGCTGGGCGTGGATGTCATCGAAGCCGGTTTCCCCGCTGCCTCGCCCGATGATCTGGAAGCGGTCAAACGGATCGCGCGGGAGGTGGGAAATCCAGCGGATGGCAGCAAAGCCCCTATCATCTGCGGCCTTGCTCGCGCCACCAAGAACGACATCGACAAAGCGTGGGAAGCAGTGCGCGAAGCGAAACATCCACGCATTCACACCTTCCTCGCCACGTCCGAGATTCACATGCAATACAAGCTCAAGATGGATCGCGAGCAGGTGGTGGAACGCGTGATCGAGATGGTGAGCCACGCGCACAGCCTGTGTCCTGACATCGAGTTCAGTCCCGAAGACGCGGGACGCAGCGATCCGGAATTCCTCTACATCGTGCTGGAGCAGGCGATCAAGGCGGGCGCGACGACGCTGAACATTCCCGATACCGTCGGCTATACCACACCCGATGAATATGGCGCGCTCATCGCGGGCATCATGCAGAATGTGCCCGGCATCGAGCAGTGCACCGTGTCGGTGCACTGCCACGACGATCTGGGCCTCGCCACGGCGAACGCGCTGGCGGGCATTCAAGCGGGCGCGCGGCAGGCCGAGGTGACCATCAACGGCATCGGCGAGCGCGCAGGCAACACGTCGCTTGAAGAAGTGGTGATGGCGCTGCACACGCGCCGCCCGATCTTCGGCCTGGCCACCGGCATCGACACGACGCAGTTGATGCGTGCCAGTAAATTGGTCAGTAACTACACCGGCATGGTCGTACAGCCGAACAAAGCCATTGTGGGAGCCAACGCTTTCGCGCATGAAGCAGGCATCCATCAAGATGGGATGTTGAAGCATCAGCAAACATACGAGATCATGCGGCCCGAAACTGTCGGCGTAACGCAGACCCGCTTGGTGCTCGGCAAGCATTCGGGGCGGCACGCGCTGAAGAAGCGACTGGCCGAACTCGGCTTTGGCCTGAACGAAGCCGAACTCGACAAGGCCTTTGCGCGCTTCAAGGATCTGGCCGACAAGAAGAAGACGATCACGGATGCTGATCTGGAAGCCTTGGTGGCCGATGAACTCTACCAACCGACCGAGGTCTTCGCGCTCGACGGCCTGCAGGTGGCCTGCGGCACGATGGGCATGCCCACCGCCACAATCCGCCTGAAAGGGCCGGACGGCAAGTTGCACATTCACGCCGCCATCGGCACCGGGCCGGTCGATGCGTGCTACAAAGCCGTCGATGCGATCGTCAAGACGCCGGCCACGTTGCTGGAATTCGCCGTACACGCCATCACCGAAGGCATCGACGCGTTGGGTGAAGTGACCGTTCGCATCGAGGCCGAGGGCGTCGCTCCGGCGGCCAATGCGCAGCGCGACTACGAACAGACGCGCACCTTTGGCGGCCACGGCGCGGATACAGACATCATCGTGGCGAGCGTGAAGGCGTACCTCGCCGCGTTGAACAAGATGCTCGTGGCAACGGGACAGTATGTGCAGACGCCGGAAGTGACGGCCGTGCTGAATTAACCGCAATTACGCGCATTAAGCCGCATCGCTTGTTTAAAGGATAAAAAGGCTCCAACCTTATTGGTTGGGGCTTTTTGTTTGATTTGTGCGTTTGTTAGAAATCACGTCAAATGTCTGACGAAATGAAAATGTAAGCCATTTTGCATATTGACTTACATATTGAAACATGTTATACTCAACGCAGAAAAGGGGAGGTGCAACATGGAAACCATCGCAACTGTCAAAGGCCAGATAGTCATTCCGTCCTCGGTGCGGCGCAAACTCAGCATCAAGCCGGGGACCCGCATCGAAATCGAGGTCGATGAAGAGCACCAGCGAATCATCCTGACCCCCATCACCCGCGAGTATGTCCACAGCTTACGCGGCAAATACAAAGGCAAGGGACTGCTCAAAGCGCTGATGGCTGAAAAGAAACACGAGAGGGAACTGTAATGGCCCGCAAACCTAAAGCTCTTGTTCTTGATTCGTGGTCGATCATCGCGTATCTGGAAGACGAGCCGTCAGGTCAGAAAGTGGCCGACCTCATTGCCGAAGCGCACGTGGATGGCATCCCCCTAATGATGACTGTCATCAATGCTGGCGAAGTCTGGTACATCCTTGCACGCGAGGCTTCCATTGCCGAAGCAGATCAGAGCATCGCCGAATTGAGAAGCCTCGGCATTGAATTCGTCGAAGCCGGTTGGAAACTCACGCACGAAGCCGCCGGCTTCAAGGCCAAACACAAGATGTCTTACGCGGATTGTTTTGCAGCGGCGTTAGCCAAAGAGCAAAAAGCGGACTTGGTTACTGGCGACCCGGAATTCAAACAAGTTGAAGGGGATATAAAGGTTTTATGGGTATGACTCCCCGAGAAACTCAGGAGCCCAATATGACCATCTTAGCATTCTACCAAGCACTCCAAATGGCCAGAAGCGTTGCTGACGTCGAAGAAGCGCTGTCCGAGTTCGAGACAAAATACAGGCGCGAGATCAAATGGCTTCCAGGCTCAAAACGGATTTCAAGGAGCTATCAACACAGCCAGCAAAGTATGCAAGAGCGCCTTGCCTCGGCGTCGGGCATTGTGCACGAACTCGAAGAATCCCAAATAGAGCGGCAGGCGCTCTTGCGATATGCCTCGATGCGGCCGTAGCCAAGAACGCAACAGGGACCAGAAGCCTTCCAGCGTGTTGACATGGATCTCATGAAAACCGTCGCCGTCGGCATCGTGTGCCTACTCACCCTGCGAGTGGTTGACGGTCTCATGTCGATAACCCCAGTCCGGCAAGCGATCATAGATGTCATATTCATCCGTGTAGATCAGACTGCCGGCCTGGATAGAGGGTGTAATGATGGGGTGAATCGTGACTTGTTGGACGTTGGGGAGCATCTGGATCACCACGTCGCCGTCACGTTGGATCAGGCCGAAGATGGGTGGCTTTTCTTTCTCCAATGTGCCTCGGCCACGCACACCTTTCAACCGGCGGCGACGGCCTTTTCGGCCTAATTGCCGCACGATTTCAGGCTGTCCCGTATGCCCGGCCACGACATAAACCTCATCACATTCCACGACCCCGCTCAAGGTGACAGGCTTTTTTTCGCCACAACTCCTTCGCGCAATTGCGTGGTCATCACTTGGGTATCACTCTCGTTCAAGTCCCACTCGGCTGCGATTTGCTGGTTCGACAGATTCAGGCCCATTAGATACAAGCACACTATCCACACCTTTAAGGGTTGATGATGACCTTCAAAAACAGTTCCCGTCAGATCATCGAACTGCCGTCCGCACGCCTGACACACATCGCGTTGACGAGCGGGTTGTTGCGTGTGGAACCCGCGCTTAGTGCTGTCGGCTGCATCACACCCTGGGCAGCGCACACCGTTGGGCCAGCGCACCTGACGAACCACGTCAAAGCACTTGGCGTCATCGATGAGATTCTGTATATTGATCATTGCTGGGACACTCGCGGAGGTAGATTTGTTCCGCTAATCTTAACCGATTTGCAAACTCCTTGAAACCCATATTGAGCCTACTCGTCAATCAACGATCCGCGCTCCGGCTAGCGCACGCTGCTGGCCTTCCAGAATGTGCAACATCTTAATCTCGCCCGCCCACTCGATAAAATCAAGCGTTTCCGGCAGTTCGCCCGCGCTGAACCTGCGCTCAAACACCTCTGAGGTAAAGTCGAAGCGCTGCTCGAACTGCCGCAGTTTGTCGCGCGTGCGCTGCACGCCGTGCGCCAGCAACTTGGCCTCGTTCTGGATGGCGACTTCCAGCAGCGGCTTGAGCCGGGCAATCTCGTCAGTCGTGATTGTCAGACGTTGCAACATGACATTTCTCCTGCAGTGATTATAGCGTACGCAGGGGGCGCGTTCCGCCATCCCAATGTGCACCCTGCCCAACCCGCCTTTGGGCAATTTCCCCCAATCTGCCCGTAGACCGCTTCCCGCGTTTACCCTATAATCGCATTAATTATGAACACCTCCCTGTCCCTGGCCTTGTCCCTTATTACCGTGCTCCTTGGCATTTTCATTGTCAAGGGGCAGACAACGGTTGGGCAGGCCGTGAGGGCAGAGTAGACTCACAACACCTGAAATCTGGCTTACGCACGAGCCGCCCAACTATCGGGTGGCTCGTTTTGTTATCTCAGGAGGACATCATGTCCAACACGAATTCTCAACCCACCACTTCCATGCCCGACTGGTACGATCCGTACCCGGAGCCGAACACGATGCCGCGCAAGTGGGACCTGTCGCAGTATGGCTACACGGATGAAGCGGCCAAATCGGCCAAGGAGACGGAGAAGCAAGACGATCAGGCTGCCTAGTTTTCTAGACGCGGCCTGAAAGAATCAGCGGGGAGCACTAAAAGCACTGGCAGCGCTGGGCGGTTCAGCCGTCTGTTGATCGTCCTGCGTGTGCGGCGCTTTTGTGTTGTCTTTAATCGCCAGCGATTGAACGAACTCATGACACTACCAAGCACACTCTTCAAGAAAATCTGGGACGACCACGTGGTCGTCGAGGAACCCAATTCGCCCGCTGTCCTCTACATCGATCTGCACCTCGTCCACGAAGTAACCTCGCCGCAGGCCTTCACTGGTTTGCGCGCGCGCGGCCTGAAAGCCCGCCGCCCCGAGAAGACCGTCGGCACTGTCGATCATTCGATCCCTACCATCGCGCTCAACGGCGATCAATTTTCGCGCCTCAACTTTGCCGATGAAATGGGCCGCAAGCAGATCGAGCTGTTCGAAAAGAACTGCACCGAATTTGGCGTGCAGCTCTACGGGTTGGGCAGCAAACATCAGGGCATCGTCCACGTCATCGGGCCGGAGTTAGGCGTCACACAGCCCGGCATGACCATCGTCTGCGGCGACAGCCACACGGCCACGCACGGCGCATTCGGTGCGCTGGCCTTCGGCATCGGCACCAGCGAAGTGGAACACGTCCTCGCCACGCAATGCCTCTTGCAACGCGAACCGAAGACGTTTGAAGTTCGCGTCGATGGACAACTCAATCCCGGCGTGTCGGCCAAAGACATCATCCTCGCGGTGATTGCAAAGAACGGCGTCGGCGGCGGCACGGGTTACGTCTTTGAATACACCGGCTCCGCGATTCGCTCACTCAACATGGAGCAGCGCATGACCATCTGCAACATGTCGATCGAAGGCGGCGCGCGCGCGGGCCTCGTCGCGCCCGATGACGCCACGTTCGAATATCTCAATGGGCGCGAGTTTGCGCCCAAGGGTGTGGCGTGGGATCAAGCCGTAGCGAAGTGGCGCACTCTGAAAACCGATGACGGCGCGGCCTACGACAACGACCTCGTGCTCGATGCATCCTCGCTGGAACCGATGATCACTTACGGCACGAACCCCGGCATGGGCATGGGTATCACCGATCGGATCCCGGATCCCGATCGGGTGGGCGACCCCGAACAGAAGTCCACGCTGGAGAAATCGCTGCGCTATATGGGCTTGCAGCCCGGCGAAACGCTGCTCGGCCACAAGGTCGATGTGGTCTTCATCGGCTCGTGCACCAACTCGCGCATCAGCGATCTGCGGCTGGCCGCCTCATTGTTGAAGGATCACAAAGTCGCTGAAAGCGTGCGTGTGCTCGTCGTGCCCGGCTCGCAGGATGTGAAGAAGCAAGCGGAAGCCGAGGGGCTCGATCGGGTGTTCAAGTCCGCCGGAGCCGAGTGGCGCGAAGCGGGCTGCTCGATGTGCATCGCCATGAACGGCGATCAACTCGAACCCGGTCAGTACGCCATCTCGACGAGCAACCGCAACTTCGAAGGCCGGCAGGGCAAAGGCGGACGCACATTCTTAGCATCACCCTTGACCGCCGCGGCGAGTGCGCTAACGGGAAAGGTCACTGACGTGAGGACGATACTCTAGAAGTGTCATTCCGAGGCCGAAGGCCGAGGAATCTCTGTTGTCAACATGTAAGAGATTCCTCGCCGCTTCGCGGCTCGGAATGACACATGAAGATCAATCATGGCTCGATTTACTACTCTCACTTCTCGTTTGGTCGCGCTGCCCGTCAACAACGTGGACACCGATCAGATCATCCCGGCGCGGTTCCTCAAAGTAACCGATAAAGCCGGACTGGGCGCGGCGCTGTTTTCCGATTGGCGCTACAACGCCGACGGATCGCCCAAGCCCGACTTCGTCTTGAATCAACCGCAGGCGCAAGGTGCGGCGATCTTGCTGGCGGGTGACAACTTCGGCTGCGGCTCATCGCGCGAACATGCGCCCTGGGCATTGACGGGCTACGGCTTCCGCGCGGTGATCAGCACTTCGTTCGCCGACATCTTCCGCAACAATTCGCTGAAGAACGGCCTGCTGCCCGTCATCGTCGATGCAGAGACCCATCGGTCTTTACTCGATCTGGCCGATGAGGCCCCCAACGCCGAGGTCACGATCGATCTTACTTCGCAGACGGTCGTCCTGCCCGGCGGACAGTCCGTCTCATTCCCCATCGACGGTTTCTCCAAGACGTGCTTGCTCAACAGCGTCGATGAGTTGGGCTACATTCTAGGCTTCTCCAATCAGATTGCGGCTTACGAAGCGCAGCACGGAATCGCCATTATTCGCTGAAAATCAGGAACTCGGAGAACTCATGAGCAAGAAGGAACTCGTGGACTCCGGGTTCCTTTTTAACTTATGAATTCTCGGAGGGGATCATGATCCAGATATACGACACCACACTGCGCGACGGCACACAACGCGAAGGTATCTCGCTTTCATGCGAGGATAAGATTCGCATCGCACGCAAGCTCGACGAGCTGGGCGTGGCCTTTGTCGAAGGCGGCTGGCCCGGCTCGAATCCGAAAGATGCGGAGTTCTTCGATCGGGCAAAAGATATGGCATGGCAGTACGCCAAGATCACGGCCTTCGGATCGACCTGCCGGGTGGGTGGCGGCCCCGAAGACGATGCCAACATCAAGGCGCTGCTCGATGCTCAAACGCCGGTGTGTACCGTCGTCGGCAAGACGTGGACGCTGCACGTCACCGATGTGCTGCGCACCACGCTCGACGAAAATCTGCGCATCATCGAGCAAAGCCTCGCTTACTTGCGGGCACAGGGTCGCCGCGTGATCTATGATGCCGAGCACTTCTTCGACGGCTACAAAGCCGATCACACCTACGCGCTCGAAACGCTCAAAGCGGCCGCGCGGGGCGGCGCGGAAACGGTCGTGCTGTGTGACACCAATGGCGGCACGATGCCGTGGGAACTCAGCGAGATCGTGCGCACCGTCAAAGCGGCGCTCTACCACCCGATCGGCATTCACACCCACAACGACGGCGAGTGCGCGGTGTCGAATTCGCTGGCCGCCATCCGTGAAGGCGCGATTCAAGTGCAGGGCACCATCAACGGCTATGGCGAACGCTGCGGCAATGCCAACCTCAACTCGATCATGGCCGACCTTGAATTGAAGATGAATCTGCGCTGTCTGCCGGAGAACCACTTGCGCATGTTATCCGACGTGGCACACTTTGTGGCCGAAGTGGCGAACCTCGCACCCGATGATCATCTGGCCTATGTCGGCAAATCGGCGTTCGCGCACAAGGGTGGAATTCACGTCGCGGCAATGCGGCGCAATGTGGCTTCTTATCAGCACATTGAGCCGACGCTGGTGGGCAATGAGATGCGCGTGGTGGTCAGTGAACTTTCGGGACGCGGTAACCTGTTGAGCAAAGCCGAAGAGCTCGGTCTCGATGTGGAAGGCGCGGGCGTCACCGACGTCTTGAATGAGATCAAGGTTCTGGAAGCACGCGGCTTTTCATTCGAAGCAGCGGAAGCGTCAGTGGCGCTGTTAATGAAGCGCCAGAGTGCCGACTACCAGGCGCCGTTTGAATTGATCGATTTCCTCGTGAACGTCGAACACCGATCGGGGCGCGGCATCTTCGCCGAAGCGATGGTGAAGGTGCGCGTCAACGGCGAGGTATTCCACACGGCGGCGGAAGGCAACGGCCCGGTCAACGCCCTCGACATGGCGCTCCGCAAGGCGCTGCGCACGCACTACCCGCAAATCGATTCATTTCATCTGGCCGATTACAAAGTCCGCATCCTCGACGGCAACAACGGCACTGAAGCGGTCACGCGCGTGCTGATCGACACGCAGAATCATCATCAACGCTGGAGCACGGTGGGCGCGAGCGCGAACATCATCGAGGCCAGCTGGCGGGCGCTGGTGGACGCGATCGAGTATGGGCTCACAGTTGCAGCATGATTTTTAGCCACAGAGGCACAGAGACACGGAGTTCTAATTGGGTTTCTCGGTGTCTCCGTGGTTTGCTTTATTCAGGAGCAAAACATTGAAAGCAAAAATCGTCCTTCTCCCCGGTGACGGCATCGGCCCTGAAGTGATCGGCGAAGCCGTCCGTGTGCTGAATGGTATCGTGCAGAAATTCGGTCACACGTTTGAGTACGAGACCCATCTGATGGGCGGTTGCTCGATCGATGCGCACGGATCGTCGTTGACCGACGATACATTGAAGGCGTGCCAACAATCTAACGCAGTGCTGCTCGGTGCGGTGGGCGGTCCCAAGTGGGATGATCCCAGGGCCAAAGATCGACCCGAACGCGGCTTGTTAGCCTTGCGCAAAGGCATGCAAGTCTTTGCGAATCTGCGCCCCGTGAAAGTGCATCCGGCATTGATCGATGCCTCGCCGTTGAAGCCGGAGAAATTGCAGGGCGTGGACATCATCGTCGTGCGCGAATTGACGGGCGGCCTGTACTTCGGCGCGAAGAAACGCGAAGTGATGGATGGTCACGACACTGCGATCGATACGCTGGAATATCACGACTACGAAGTGCAGCGTGTGGTCGAGTTGGCGTTTCAACTCGCGTCAGCGCGGCGCAAGAAAGTGACCTCGGTTGATAAGGCAAACGTGCTGGAATCGTCGCGGTTGTGGCGGCAAGTCGCTACGAGCATCGGAGCGCAGCACAGCGATTTCACGCTAGAGCACATGCTGGTTGATACGGCGTCGATGCGGCTGATCACCAGCCCCGCCTCGTTCGACGTGCTCGTCACCGAAAACATGTTCGGCGACATCCTCACCGATGAAGCCTCAGTGCTCGCGGGATCGATGGGCATGTTGCCTTCGGCGTCGCTGGGCAGTGGCGGGCCGGGCTTGTATGAACCGATTCACGGCTCCGCGCCCGACATCGCGGGCCAGGGCATCGCCAATCCGATCGGCACGATCCTCTCGGCGGCGCTGCTGTTGCGCTATTCGCTGAAGCTGGAAGAGGAAGCGCAATTGATCGAGAAGGCCGTTGATGCGGTGATCACCAACGGGTGCCGCACATCCGATTTGGGCGGATCGCTCACGACCACGCAGATGGCGGATGAGATCATCAAACGGCTATGAATGACAGCACGCAAGGCCTCACCCCCCAACCCCCTTTCCCGAATTCAAACAGCGGAATTCAGGAGAGGGGGAGAAACGATCTCCCCTCTCCTGAAACAGGAGAGGGGTTGGGGGTGAGGTCTGTTGCCTTTCAAGGCGAGCGCGGCGCGTATTCCGAGGCCGCCGCATTCGACTACTTTGGCAGCGACATCGAACCGGTGCCCTGCCCGTCTTTTGATGAAGTGTTCGAGAAAGTTGAAAGCAGTGCGGTGGAGCATGGCATCGTGCCGGTGGAGAATTCGCTGGGCGGCAGCATCCATCGCAACTATGATCTGTTCATGCGCCATCAATTGCACCTGATTGGCGAGAAGATCTTTCGGGTGCAGCACTGTTTGATCGGGTTTCCGGGCACGGCGCTGAGTGACATCACGCTCGTCATGTCACACCCGCAGGCGCTAGCGCAATGTGAGCACACCATCACTCGCCTGGGGATTCAGCGCGAAGTGGTGTACGACACGGCGGGCGCGGTGAAGATGCTGAAAGAAAGCGGTCGACGCGATCATGCGGCCATCGCTTCGCGGCGCGCGGCCGAAGTGTACAAGATGCAAATTCTGGAAGAGGGCGTGGAAGACGACGAAGCGAATTACACGCGCTTTGTCGTGTTGGCGCGTGAGCCGATCGTGCCGCAGAGCCCCGCCAAAACGTCGATTGTGTTCACGCTGAAGAATCAACCCGGCGCGCTGTTCAAGGCGTTGAGCGTCTTCGCCCTGCGCGATCTCGATCTCACCAAGATCGAATCGCGGCCTTTGGCGGGAACGCCGTGGGACTACTTGTTTTATCTGGACTTTATTGGCAGCGCCACCGATGAAGCCGCCCGCCGCGCGCTTGATCACCTGAGTGAATATGCTACTACATTGCGGGTCTTAGGTTCCTATTCACGCGATACGAATATTGGACACGGATGAACACAGATTGCACGGATAAAGAAGTTATCTGTGTCCATCTGTGAAATCTGTGTCCTATCAAGGAGCGTTTGACATGGGTATGGAAAGCCGCTACATCTGGATGGATGGCAAGTTGGTAAAGTTCGCCGACGCGACCGTGCACTTTTTGAATGTAGGCCTGCATTACGGCCTCGCCGTGTTCGAGGGCATTCGCTGTTACAGCACCGATAAAGGCCCGGCGGTGTTTCGCTTGCAAGAGCACGCCGAGCGCTTGATCGATTCCGCGCACGTGCTGGGCATGCGCAATCTGCCGTGGTCAGCGGAAGACGTGGCCGAAGCAATCAAGCAGACCATCGCCGCGAACGAATTCAGCGAGTGCTACATCCGCCCGGTAATCTGGCTGAGCGACGGTGGCTGGAACATCAACGTCGACGGTGCGAAGCCGCATCTGGGCATCGCCACATGGGCGTGGGGCGCGTATCTGGGCGAAGGCGCAATCGAGGCGGGCATCCGCGCTAACATTTCGTCGTACACACGACATCACATTAAGACATGGTGGACAGCATTTTCGGCTTGGTTTCAGTGTGACGGTCGTCATTGGCGAGGGCACCAACTATCAGCGGCTGGGTGATCATCTCATCATGGCCGTAGGTGCGAGGCGCGTGAGCCTCGCTTAGAGGGCGGGCGCGGCGGTTCGCGGATGCTGGAGCGGGAGCGGCGCTTTTGGCAACAGCCCTACCCGGCAACCCGTTCCAGCCTGGGCAAACCTATTACAAGCGAGGATTCTCATGACACAATACGCTTTCTTTAACGGGGCCATCGTCCCCATCGATCAGGCCAAGATCAGCATCATGACCCATGTCGTCAATTACGGCACGGGTTGCTTTGAAGGCATTCGGGCTTACTGGAATGAAGACGATCGGCAGATGTACGCTTTCCGCATGTTAGAGCACTACCAGCGCTTCCTGCAATCGGCCAAAATTCTCATGATGTCGCCGCGCTACACTGCCGAGCAGTTGTGCGACCTGACCGTGGAGCTGCTCCGCAAAGAGGCTTTCCAGAGTGATGCGTACATTCGTCCGTTGGCTTACAAGAGCAATGAAATCATCAGTGTACGCTTGCACGATATGACCGATGATCTGTTCATTTTCTCCACACCGTTCGGGCGCTACGTGGACAACGAAGAAGGCGCGCACGTGGGCTTTTCATCGTGGCAGCGTATCAGTGACAACAACATTCCCCCGCGCGGCAAGATAACGGGGTCCTACGTCAATTCGGCTTTCATCAAGACCGAGGCCAATCTGAATGGCTTTGACGAGGCGCTGGTCTTGAATGAGCGCGGCCATGTGTGTGAAGGCAGCGCGGAAAACGTCTTTATCCTGCGCGGCGGCAAATTGATTACGCCGCCTGTGAATGAAGACATCCTCGAAGGCATCACGCGCACGACCATTATTGAACTGGCGCGCAACGAACTGGGGCTGGAAACCATTGAGCGCCCCATCAGCCGCACGGAATTCTTCGTGGCTGACGCCGCGTTCTT
>Ga0209254_10000847_pt1 | contig 26669 bp, 24 predicted proteins | sample FrelakmetDIP11DI_FD_187148 | JGI IMG/M metagenome (GOLD analysis project Ga0209254, IMG submission 187148) | Freshwater lake sediment microbial communities from the University of Notre Dame, USA, for methane emissions studies - DIP11 DI (SPAdes)... | ecosystem: Environmental > Aquatic >...
TGTATGAGAAGTCCATTCGGGTGGTCGACATCGCCGCTTCAGCGCTGATCTTGAGGGAGGCGGGGGGAGGGATCGTAGACCTATCAGACCGGCCATTGGACATGATGTTCGACCTCAAGGAGAGGAGCAATTTCCTGGCCTACGGCGACGAGGAGATAAAGAAGGTGGTCATGTGAAGTTCGGAATGACCGCGAATGTCAGTGTGCCAGATGCTAAAAGGCTGTCGCGCCAGGTCCGCGATTTGCTCAAAGGGCACGAGCTGATGCTCGAGAAGAACATCGCCCAGGTCCTGGGCGAGAAGGGGATGCCCATCGAGGACATGGAGGTGGACGTGATGGTGACCATCGGTGGGGATGGGACCATCCTCCGCGCCCTGATGAAGAACGATGCCCCGATATTCGGCATCAACGCTGGCGATCTAGGCTTCCTCACCGAAGTGCAGGAAGACATGGTCGAGGAAGGCATCGAGCGCATCCTTCGGGGCGAGTATTCCCTCGAGGAGAGGACCAAGCTGCGGACCGATTTCATGGGGAAGCGGATGAAGGATGCCACCAACGAGGTGGTGGTCCACACCGCCCACATAGCCAAGCTACGGCACTTCCGGGTATTGGTCGACGACGAGCTCGCCCTCGACGTTAGGGCAGATGGGATAATCGTCTCCACTCCAACTGGCTCGACCTGCTACGCCATGTCGGTCGGTTCCCCCATCTTGGACCCTAGGTTGAAAGCCCTGGTCATTGCCCCCATGGCACCTTTCAAATTCGCTGGTAGGCCCACCGTGGTCCCAGCCCACAGCGATATCCGGGTCGAGCTGGACCGGTCCAAACCCTGCGTGATAGTGATCGATGGGCAGGAGGAGATAGCGATGGAGGGCAACGAGGAGCTGCGCTTCACGACCTCAGAGAAGACCGCCCGCTTCGTCTCCCTCGGCAGGACCTTCTATACCAAGATGCGCGAGAAGCTGACGGGTGGAACGTGCTGGGCATGAAAAAGGTCTATGCCATCCAAAAAAGCGCGTTGCAGATGATCAACGAAGCGGCCATAGAGACCTACCCCAACGAGTTCCTGGCCGCGCTCAAGGCCGAGGAGGGCGTGATCATCGAACTGGTCGTGCTACCGGGCACCATCCAAGGCGACAGCCATAGCATCATGCAAACCCACATGCTGCCCATCGACTACAGCGTCATCGGCTCAGTGCATTCCCACCCAGGGCACTCCAATCGCCCCTCGGACGCCGACCTGCAGTTCTTCTCGCATTTCGGAGGGGTGCACATAATCACCTGCCTCCCTTATGACCAGGCGAGCTGGAAGGCATACAATTCCAATGGAGAGAGGGTACGGCTTCAGGTCCTCGATTGAAAGGTCAATAGACCTTGCTTCCCGGGCCAATGGTCCCTTTGGCCATCGCACCTGGCCCTATGAACGAGTCCTCCCAGATGATCGTGCCTGCATCGATCATCGAGTTGATGCCGGTCTTGACGTTGTCGCCCATTATCACGCCAAGCTTGCGTCTACCAGAGTCGATGACCTTGCCCCCTGAGGATACCCTCACATTCTTGTCGTCGAAGCGTAGGTTGGCGACCTTGGTGCCAGCGCCAAGATTGCACCTCTCGCCGATGATGCTATCGCCTACATAGTTATGATGAGGGACATGAGAACCTGCCATGATGATGGAGTTCTTGACCTCCACCGATGCGCCGACCTTGACATTGGGGCCCAGGCAGGTACCGCCGCGTATGTAGCAGTTAGGACCGACCTCGCATCCTTTCGAAATGAAGGCTGGCCCAAGTATGTAAGAGCCCGAGCGGACCAAAGCCCCCTTCTCCACCACAACGTTCCCCTTCAGGGTGGCGCCGGGCTCCACCTCGCCTTCCACCTTGCCAACCAAGCGTGACATGAAGATCTCATTCGCCTTGAGTAGGTCCCAAGGTCGGCCGACATCGATCCATTCGGTGGCGATGCGGTGCACCATCACCACCTCCCCCCTCGCGAGGCCCGTCAGGGTATCGGTTATCTCGTACTCTCCCCGGGGCGACTTGCCCGTCCTCCTGATCTCTTGGAAGATGTCTGGAGTGAAGACGAACATGCCCGCGTTGATGAGGTCCGAGGGCGGCTGCTTGGGCTTCTCCAGTATCCGGATCAATCTGCCCTCCTTCTCTTCTATTACACCGAAAGCTGAAGGGTTGGGGACGGTGACCGCTCCCATGACCATCCGACCCTTGGACTCGAACATGGAGCGCATCGCCTTCACATCCAGCTCGGAAATCACCACGTCCCCGTTGATGCAGAAGAAAGGCTCGTCCATGACCTCCTCGGCATGCCCAACGGCGTTAGCGGTCCCCAGCCTCTCCTTTTGCTCCAAATAGGTGATGCTGAGGCCGAGCTCCGATCCGTCCCCATAGAACTCCTTGATGCGGTTGGCCTTCCAGCCGACCAAGAGCGCAACTTCCTTGACGCCGCCCGCCTTCAGAGCCCCGAAAATATGGCTCAGGAAAGGCTTACCAGCAACAAGCAATAGGGGCTTCGGCACGTTCGAGGTGAGCGGCCTAAGCCTGGTGCCCTCGCCCGCCGCCAAGACCAACGCCTTCATCTTAGACACTCCCTCACGACTTTGTCCGCCTTGGACACTAGGCCTTTGAGGTCCTTATCCTTTCTCGCCTCGACCGTCAGGCGCAGCTTCGGCTCCGTGCCGGACAGGCGGATGAGGAACCATCCGCCCTCGAACTGCGCCCTGTATCCATCCACGGTGATCAGCTCGTCGCATCCAAGCGAGCGCATCGCCCCTTCAAGCTTCTTCTCCACCCCTTTCCTCGATTTAGGGTCGAACGGATAGGAGCTTCTGGAGACCGGGTACTTCGGGATGTCATCCACCATCTTGGAGAGCTTTCCTTCCTGGGTCATTGAGGTGAGGAGGGCGGCGGCGAAGACCCCATCAGGGCAGTAGGTCTCCTCCGGGAAGATGAACGTGCCCGAGGGCTCTCCCCCGAACTCCGCGCCAAATGACTTCAGCGCCTCAGCCACGTACACGTCCCCCACCCTGGTCCGAATGACCTTTCCCTCGACCAGGTCGTCAAGCACCATCGAGGCGTCCACGGGAGCGACGATGTCCTTGGCCCCAAGGAAGACGGTGAAGAGGGCCAGCAGGCGGTCGCCATCGATGAACCTGCCCTTCTCGTCGAATGCGACCATCCTATCCCCATCCCCATCGTGGGCTATGCCCACATCCGCCGCTTTCCTAAGGATGAGCTGCTTGAGCACGGTCAGGTTCTCCTCGGTCGGCTCAGGCATCCTTCCAGGGAAGTGGCCATCGGGTTGGCAGTTAACCCCCAGGACCGAACAGCCAAGTCTCCTTAATAAAACAGGACTGATCGAGGTCGCAGCCCCGCATCCGCAGTCCAGGACCACGTTGGCTTTCGTGGCTTCCACCGAATCCAAGATCGCCGAGATGTGATCCTCTATGGCCCCTGTGTGAATTAGGCATCGGCCCACGCGTCTCCAATCCGCCAATCGGTACCCTTTGCCATCTATCAGGCCTTCCAGCTGCCGCATCTGCGCCGAATCGAAGGCCGAGCCATCGGGGTTCCATACCTTGACGCCGTTGTATTCTGGCGGGTTGTGGGATGCGGTTACCATCAATCCACAATCGTAGGACTCCGCGGCCCGGGCCAGGGTCGGAGTGGTCACCATCCCTGCATAGTAGACGTTGGCTCCAGTGGAGGTGATCCCAGCACTGAGGGCGTTGACCATCATGTCCCCGCTGGTCCTGGTGTCCTTGGCCAGTAGCACCTCCTTTCCCAACGATCCGATGGCCGCGCCTATGTTGAGGGAGAGGTCTGGGGTAATGACCTGGCCGACCACCCCCCTGATGCCCGAGGAACCGAACAATGACATGTGAACGACCTCTGAAGAGCAGGAAATCAAGATAAAGCTTTTTCCGGGAATCAAGCTGGACGATTTCTCATTCTTCGCCTTTTTTTCCTTTCATCTGGCTCTCCATCCAGATTCACCCAGCATTAATTCGAAAAGAGGGAAAGATATTAAAGGGAAGAATTACTGGAACGGTCTCTATATAGGATAAATTTTATATATAGGTCCAAGGTATTACTTACTGGGTCATGTGCCAGCATATGGCCAGAGAACTGAACAGGAGGGATATTATTTGGTGATGGAGAAAATAAGCCTCGACAAGGCCAAGGAGATCGCTAAGAAGAAGGGGCTGAAACCCGGCCGCGTTAAGGGGACGAACGGAGTCCAATTCACAAAGGGGAACAACGCTCGCCTTGAGATTGTTTCCTGGGAGGACTTCGAGAAGACCCTGAGCAAGAGGAGCCTTGCGGTCTTCGAGAGCGGCGGCTGGATGAAGATAATGAAGAAGTAATCCAATTCGACGCTCCAATCTTTTTCCTTTATTACATTCTTTTAATTTCCATATCTTCGGGGCAACCTTTCACAATTTCATTATTAACCAGTTCTTGGCCTGCTTCTCCCTGCCCTTGAATCGGACCAGGGCGTAGGTGCCCTTGAGCCGCTCACCCATCAATGCGAAGACCAGCTTGTCAGGTCCCCTTTCCTTCAGCTGGAAAGACCCCTTGTCCCAGATCCTAACCTCCCCGGCGCCATATTCGCCCTTGGGGATCGATCCCTCGAAGTCGGCATAGTCCAGAGGGTGGTCCTCGGTCTGGACCGCGAGCTTCCTCACCTTCGGCTCCTCGGGGACCCCTTTGGGTACGGCCCAGCTCTTAAGGACCCCATCCAAAGCCAGGCGAAAATCGTAATGCAGGTGGGTGGCATGGTGCTCTTGGACCACGAAGATCCCATCCTCACCGTCGCCCTGCTTTCCCTCGGGCTCCCGGGTCCTTTGGAAGTCCCTCTTGGCCTTGTACTCCTCCAGTCCCATGATATCCTGAACAGGGAGGATGATGGATAAGTACCATTTGCTCTCAGCGGACCTCGTCCAAGGCCGTGGACATCTTGAAACGGATGTGCAGGTCCCGATCGAAAGCCTTCCTGAACCCCTTCCCTTGCGACTCCGCCCCCCAGAGCTCAAGTTGGCAATCGCCCCGGGCGGAGATCTCCAGCACCGCCTCGTCCTCGGTGGCGTTGATGAAGCGAGCACGATCTATCAATGCGCAATGGCTACGATCCAAGGCCTCAGCGATTCTTAAGAAGGGGGAAAGTGCCACCACCATTCGCTGCGTGGCGGCGTCCAGCTCCTCCAGTTCCGGGCTCTTCCTTCCCAGGGTTTTCTTGCGGTGGAGCTTGGCCAAGCTAGCCATGATCTCGATCTCCCTCTGGTCGAAGCCGAGCAGCTCGGCGTTGCTAACGATGTAATATGAATGTTGATGGTGGTTGCTGAAGCTGATAAAGTCACCAATGTCGTGGAGATAGGCGGCATAGCGCAACAGCTCCCTCTCCTTGGCCCCGAACTGGTGCATGCCCTCCTCCTTGGCGGAGTCGAACATCTCCAGGGACAATCGCGAGATGGTCTCGGCATGCAGCTCGTCCAGGTTGCAAGACCGGCCTAGCTGGAGCACGCTCCGCTCCCGAACCGACATCTTCTGATGGCTGGGGAACCCTTCGATCTGCGACAGGTAGTCCACCAACATGCCATCAAGCAGGCCGCGCTCCGAGATCCCTATCTCCTGGAGCCCGATCTCCTCCATGAGCGTTTCGAGTATGGCCGCTCCCCCGATGATGATGTCCGCCCGTTCGGGGTTGATGCCAGGGAGCTGCCTCCTCTCCTTGAGGTCGAGGGAGCAGAGCAGGGCTATGGTCTTCTTGAGCTTGGCAAGCGTGAGGACGCTGCCCCTCCCTTGCGTCCCGTTGAAGTTGTGCGCCTCCACCTCGCCCAGGTTGATTATGGTCCCTGAGGTCCCGACGGCCATCTGGATATTGTACCGCTTCACCCTTTGCACCGTGCGCACGATCTCGCTGCGGACCGATTTCTTCATCTGCGCGTACTTCTCAGGATAGACCGGCCCCGTCTCCTCCTCGGAGATGAACAGCTCGCTGAGCCGTATGGCCCCCAGCTTCAGGCTGTCCAGGTACACGTACTCGGATTGGTTTCCCACCGAGACCTCGGTGCTTCCGCCCCCGACGTCGATGAACACCCCGAACCGATCCTCGAGATGGAAGGCGGTCGACACCCCCAGGAAGATGAGGCGCGCCTCCTCCTTGCCTGAGATGACCCTGACCTCGATCCCGACCTCCTTGCGCAATCGCTCCAGCAGCTCGCCCTGGTTCCTCGCCTCTCGGGTCGCGGAGGTTGCTACAGCGACGAATTCCTCGGCGCCATAGGCCCTACCCATCTCCACGAAGCGCTTGCAGACCACCACGCACCGTTCCACGGCAGCGGGGATGAGCATGTGCTCCAGGAACTCGCTCTCTCCCAGGCGAACGACCTGTTTCTGCCTTGATAGGATCGAGTAAGAATAATTGGTATTGAGACGGACCACGGCAGTACGTATGGAATTGGTGCCGATGTCAATGAAGGAGACGATCTTGCCAGGGAAGCTCATCGCTCCGCCTCCCAATGCAGCTCGAGATCCAGGCCTGTAGCCTTCCGGATGAGATCACCTTTCTTGAGCGCCTCCATCTCCTCCATATCCAGATCTCCCGTGGCGCTACAATGCAAGATTATCTTGTCGGAGGAGAGCTGGCAACGAAGGTTTCGGACCTTCACAGCATGCGAGCAATCGAGCGCATCCGCCACCCTGAGAATGGCCGCGAGGCCTACCACCCGCCTCTTGTCCTTCTTGCTGAGGGAAGAGAAGTGGGCATGCCTCTCGTTCGGCAAGGCCTTGCGATGATAGCGGGCTATGCTTCCCACCGCCCTCCTCTCGGTGCGGTCGAAGGGAAGGGCCTCCTCCTCCAATATCATGCGCAAGGAGGTCTTGTGGTGGCCGTTCCTTCCCTCCGTCCAACCAATGTCATGCAGTATCGCGGCGCACTCCAGCCAGAAACGGTCCTCCTTGCCTAGCCCCATATGGTCGGAGAGGCAATCGAACAGCATCATGGAGAGTCTGGCCACTTGGTCGGTGTGGGGGTCCTCCCCAAGGTAGGAGCGAGCCACCTGCCAGACCTTTTTCAGCGCCGGCTCGTGGTCCAGCTTCTTGCCTTCCCTCCCCCCTACCAAGCGGTCATAGGCGCGACCATCGAGGACCATCTTGGCGAACTGCTTGGGAAGGCCAGCCTCCTTGATGGCACGTGCCGCCCCCTTCACATCATAAGATACCCGGTGCAGGGAGGCCCGGAAGGGACGGAGCTGAAGCAGGGCGTAGGAGGCTCTGGGGTCCCCATCATCCTGCCTGCCCACCGAACCGGGGTTGAGGAATCGGGTCCTCTGGACCATCTTGGACATGGATCTATGGGAGTGGCCCATGATGATCAGGTCCGCACCGGCGCCCTCGGCTAGGTCCTCGAGCCTATTCTCGGGGGTGTCGGGTCCAAGATGCTCGTCCATGGAGTCGGGGCTCCCATGCACCATGAGGAGCTTCCTCCCCCCTACCTCCATGCGCACCTCCTTGGGCAAGGACCTGAGCCAGGCCCGGGTGGAGGGCGAAATGTGGTCGAACGCCCACTCGAAGGAGAGGAGCTTGTCCTTGGACTTGTCCCCTGGCCATAGCTCCTTGCGGTCATGGATGCGGAAGACCTTCAGGTCATAGTTGCCTATGATGCTGATCGAAGGTCGGGAGCGTAGCAGCCGAGCCGCCCCTTCGGGGCTCGCGCCATATCCCAGCAGGTCACCGGTGTTGAGTATCACCCTGGCTCCGCGCCTTTCGGCGTCCCTCAGCACGGCCTCCAGGGCTTGAAGGTTGCCATGGACGTCCCCAATGACGGCGACCTTGGTCCCAGGTTCGCTCACCAGCAGCTCGATGGCCTTGGGGGTCAGGTCCATCGTCTGGTCCGCCGCGGCCTCTAGCTTCCTGAGGAGGGATTCGATGAATCCCTTCTTGATCAATGCGTCCCAGAACTCCACGAACTGAGGATACGTCTCCTTCCGTCGCCTCGACCGGTCCTGCAACAGGAATACCATCCCAAGCTCGATCTTCTTGGTGCTTGCCCCCTTGGGCAGTTCCAGGTCCCCGTCCCGCAAGGCCTCGATCATCTTCTCCAGGTCCTGGACCCACACATCACAGTCATGGAGTTCGCCGAGCAGCTCCTGCAGCTTCTTTATCTGGGAGATCTCCTCCGCCAGGCCACCGTCGAAGAGCGGACGGACCATCTCCAGGGCGTAGCGCAATCGCTTGGCGGATATGCGCATGGCGTGATGCTCGGCAACGGCCTCCTCCTGATGGACATATGCCTCATGCTCCACCAGCTCCTCCACCTTGACGTGGGCGCGCTCCCAGGCCTTCTCCAGGGCTGTCGGCGAGCGCTGTGGTACCTCCGCCTTCAGGGCGCGCTCCCTCTCAGCTTTGAAATGGTCGAGCATCTCTGCGAGGAGCCCCCGCTCCTCGAGCCCTCGAATTACCTTCATAAGCGGAGACTGGAGGTCGGCGCGCTCCTTCGTCTTCAGCTTCAGGGCTAGTTCGATCCCGGGCGCCTCCTTGGGCCCGGACGAGGGAAGGACCGCCTTCAGGAACTCGATCTGCACGTCGGCGTCCCTGGCAGCCCCAAGCGCACGGGTGATGCGCTTGATATCCTTTCGCCAGGATCCCGCTCGGTCCGATGGCAAACAGTCCTCGAAGGTGTCGAGCGCCGCGCGGACGCGACGGGAGGCGACGCGCATGCGATGGACGTTCTCCACGTCCCTTTGGGCGATTACCCCCTCGCTCTCCCTCTCCAGGGATTCAATCTGGCTCGTAGTGGCATCGGCGCAAAGCAGCATCCAGGTGGGGTCGGCCTCAGTCCTCATGCCACACCCCCCTGTGCTCGATGAAGTATTTCTGCGAGTCCAGCGCCGCCTCGCCCTTCCTCGGTCGGACTTTGACGTAGCTCCCATCAGGTTGGAGCCGCCTGGCTTTGACGTTGTCCTTGAGATGGGTGGCGAGGATCTGTTCCACCAGAGCCCTCCTGATATTGGCGTCCTGGACGGGGAAGAGCAGTTCCACCCTCTTGTCCAGGTTGCGCGGCATCATGTCGCTGCTGCCGAGCAGCACTTCCTCAGCTCCTCCGTTGCCGAAGAAATAGATCCGCGAGTGCTCCAGGAAGCGGCCGACGATCGACGTCACGGTGATGTTGTCGCTCACGCCCTTGATCCCGGGGCGTAGGGCGCATAGCCCTCGGACGTTGAGCTGCACCTCCACGCCTTCCTGGGATGCCTGGTAGAGGGCTTTTATGACCTCCTTGTCCAAGAGCCCGTTCAACTTCCATGCGATGAGTCCGTTACCGAACTCACGGTGGTGCTCGATCTCTCGGTGCACTCTTTCAAGTATCCCGGACCTGAGGCCTACAGGAGCGACCAGCAGCTTCTGGTAGCTGGAGAACTTAGAATACCCGGTCAAGGCGTTGAAGAGGTTGGAGACGTCCACCCCAATCTCATGATTGGTGGTGAGATAGCCCAGGTCGCCATAGACCTTCGTGGTCACATTATTGTAGTTCCCTGACGAAAGATGGCAATAGCGTATGATGCCCTTGCGTTCCTTGCGCACCACCATGCAGATCTTGGCATGCACCTTCAGGTCCACCGGTCCATAGATGACATGCACGCCCTCCTGCTCGAGCGCTCGGGCATAGGAGATGTTGTTCTCCTCGTCGAACTTAGCCTTGAGCTCGACCACCGCCGCCACCTGTTTCCCTTGCTTCCGCGCCTCAATCAGGGACTCGATTACGGGAGAGCGCTTGTCGATGCGATACAATGATATCTTGATGGCCAAGACATCAGGGTCACTGGCCGCCTGTTGAAGCATTGCCACGATCGGCTGGAACGAGTCATAGGGATGGAAGAAAAGATGGTCCCTTGCGTGCAATGCTGCAAAGAGGTTTTTGGAGCTGGAGAGGTCATTGGGGAGGTATTGGCTGAACGGGGCATCCTTCAGGTCTGGTCGATCTAGCGAGAGCAACTGCCAGAAGTCGACGAGTCCGAGGGGTGCCGCATGCTGGTAGACAAGATACCGCGGCAAGTCCATGTTCTTGATGAGCATGTCACGGACGCCTTCTGGCATGCTGTCGTCCACCTCGAGTCGGACAGGAGGTCCGAACCGTCGACCCTCCACCCCCTCCTCCACTGCCGTGAGCATGTCGTCCGTCTCCTCCAACTGGATCTCGATCTCTGCATCGCGCGTGACCCTGAAAGGATAGGACGAGAGGACCTCCATGCCGGGGAAGAGCAGGTCGAGGTTGGCCGCGATGAGCTCCTCCAGCAGAACGAAGTTCATGCTGGCCCTTCCAACTGCGTAATCTTCTTCGCCAGCCTCTTCGGGTACCCGCACGAATCGAGGAAAAGTGGTCGTAGGCACTTTCACTCTAGCGAATCCCAACCTGCTTCCATTCTGCACGGTTATCGCCAGGTTGATGGCGAGATTCGAAATGAACGGAAACGGGCGATGAGCATCGATGGCCAAGGGCGTCAAGACAGGGTAGACCTCATGCTCGAAGAACCGGCGCAGCGCAGCCCTCTGCTCCTCCTCCAGCTCGGACCATTTATGCACATGGATGCCGTTCATCTTCAATGCGGGGCAGATCTGATCTCTCCAGCAACGTGCATGACCAGCGAGTATCGGTCCCAATAACTCCCTGACCTTGTCTATGGTATTGGCGGGAGGCAGGCCGTCGGCAGTGAACTTGGCAACACCGCGGGCCATCTGTCGCCTGAGGTCGGAGACGCGGCTCATGAAGAACTCGTCCAGGTTGGAACCGCAGATGGCCAGGAACTTGACCCTCTCCAGCAAGGGGTGATAGTCATCTCTGGCCTCCTCCAACACCCTAAGATTGAACTCCACCGAGCTCAGCTCGCGATTGATGTAATATTCGCCCTTATCAAGGTCCCCTCGTTTTGCTGGTCTGGGCCTCTGATGATTGGATCGTTCGGTCGCCATGCTTACGCGGACACCGATGAAGCTACAGGCTTTTCTGCGTTTCTGAATTTAGTTCTATTACGAGAACTCCGTGACGGTCACATCGAAGGCAGATTCAATGAGGAAATATGCGCCCGATCACACGTCCATGGCTCTTCCATTTATGCTGATGGGCAAGGTATTAGTAGATAGAGGTGATGTTCCTTCTCCGCAACGCACGCAGGGATAACCAAGCCTGGCCAACGGTGTGAGATTCAGGGTCTCATCGCGAAGGCGTTCGGGGGTTCGAATCCTCCTCCCTGCACTATTCCCCTCTTCTCCGTCAGAATCCAAAGCAGGATATTTTCTTCCAGTAAGAAAACTCGTCGCTGCTTCGGATCTATATGGATGGTCCCATTGTTCGATTGGTCACTGCCTTTCCTCGGGCGAGGGACGTAATACCTCCAGCAACGGCGATAAAGGCGCATACCAGGAACGCCAGATTCATCCCTTTGACGAAGTCCTCCGCGCCAACCATCACGCTAGAAGGGTCACCTGAGAACAGCCCAGAGATGCTCCCGGCTCCGGCAACGGTCGCAACGATCGCCCCCATAACCGCCAGGCTTGTGGCCTGCCCAGAACAGCGCATGGTCGACAACGTCCCGGAGGCTATTCCCAGTTTCCGCTTGTCGACCGAACCCATGACCGCACTGGTATTTGGACTGGCAAAGATGCCCACCCCAATTCCTATTAACAAGAGGCCAGTCTCGACGCGCCACAGAGGGGAATCCACCTCCAGGGTGGCCATCCAGGCCAACGCAAGTGCGACTATGAACATGCCGGTGGAAGCGAGCGCTCTGGACCCAACTCGGTCCGATAGCCTTCCAGATATAGGCGAGATGACGGCCATGGTCACTGGCATGATGAGAAGTATCGCTCCCGCGTCGAGGACGGACATACCCAGCACCCTTTGCAGATAGAAAGAGATCATGAAGGTGACGCCGAAGAAGGAGGTGTAGTTAAGGAAAGCAGAGATGTTCGCAGCTGCAAAGAGGCGGTTCTTCGTGAACAGTCTGGGGTCCAATAACGCCGTTTCGCCCTTTCCCAATTCCACATAGACAAAGAGTGCGAACCCCATGATGGACGCAGCGAAGAGCGCCAGAATCTCAAAGCTCCCCCAACCTAGCTGCTCTCCTAGCGTCAGCGCCACCAGGAGGCTGACCAGCGTCATGGAGAACAGCAATAACCCGGGAACGTCGAACCTCACCCTCTTGACCTCAGGCCTCACGGCCCTCAACTTGTAGAAGGCAAGGGTCATGACCAGAATTCCGATGGGAACGGTTGCCCAGAATATCGATCTCCATCCAAGCGCGTGCGTCAGCACACCCCCCAGCGGGGGCCCTAGGGAAAGCCCGACATAGACCGCCATGGCGTTTATCCCCAGTGCTTTTCCCCTCTCGTTGCTAGGGTAGGTCTCAGTGACGATGGCCGTCGAGGTCGCCCCAAAACATGCCGCCCCGAAACCCTGCAATATGCGGAAGAGAATCAGCTCGTTACCCGTCGTCGCCACCGAGCAGAGCAATGACCCAAGGGTGAATATTCCGAACCCAGCGATGAAAATTGGCTTCCTACCATAAAGGTCGGAGACGCGCCCCATGACCAGGATCATCACCGCCAAGGTAACGAGATAGGCGGTAGGAACCCAGATTATCTCAGCGTAATCCATGCCCAGGTCCTGGGCGATCTCGGGGAGGGAGACGCTGACGATGGTGCTATCCAGGGGCGCCATCATCGAGCCTATGCAGGTGATGAGGAGGACCCACCGCCTGTAGCTGACCTCAGAGGACGACATCGGTTTCTGAGGAACAATGTAGAGGGCCGGGTATCAAGCTTGCCAATCCGTTCCCGAGTCCCTTGGGAAAGAATAATGGTGGGGGAGATGCAAACGTCCTCCAGGAAGAGGAGAGATGAGCATGGGGAATGTCAGTTCTAGCCAGGTGGATATCTCAGGAGGACTTCCTCCACCGCCAAGCTTCGATCCAAAGGTTAGGAGAGCCCCCGACCGTGGGCACGAGTTGAGCCAGAGCGATTTGGTCATGGCGGTGAAGAACGCCTTGCGCTACATCCCTGGCTCATGGCATGAGGACCTGGCCCCTGAGTTCCTCGAGGAGCTTCTGACCAGAGGGAGAATATACGCCTATCGCTTCCGTCCACCAGGCAGGATATGGGGAAGGCCAGTTGATGACTACCAAGGCATCCTCGAGGCGAGGTCCATCCAGGTGATGATGGACAACAACCTGGACTTCGACGTGGCCCTCTATCCCTACGAGCTGGTGACCTACGGGGAGACCGGCCAGGTGTGCCAGAATTGGTTGCAATATCGGATGATCAAGAGGTACTTGGAGTTAATGAGGTCCGACCAAACCCTGGTCGTCATGTCCGGTCATCCCCTTGGGCTGTTCCCTTCTCGCGTCGAAGCGCCAAGGGCAATCCTCACGAATGGACTGATGGTGGGCGCTTATGATAACCCCCAGGACTTCCAGAGAGCTCAAGCCTTGGGAGTGTGCAATTACGCGCAAATGACCGCCGGGGGATGGATGTACATCGGCCCCCAAGGCATCGTGCACGGCACCTATCTCACCCTGCTCAACGCCGCCAGAAAGTACCTAGGCATTGGCAGCGAGGAGAACCTAACCAGCATCCTCTATCTAAGCTCCGGTCTGGGGGGGATGAGCGGGGCGCAGGCCAAGGCCATCGAGATCGCAGGCGGGATAGGCGTAATCGCTGAGGTGGACACGTCCCGGATCAAGACCAGATCGGAGCAGGGTTGGTTGACCCGGTGGTCAAGCGATCTAAAGGAGGTCTTCAGCTGGGTCAGCGAGCTGCGCAAAACAGGAAAGGCCATGTCCCTCGCCTATTACGGTAACGTGGTGGACCTCTGGCAGTATGTCCTGGACCACGGCATCGAGGTGGAGCTCGCCTCCGACCAGACCTCTTGCCATGCCGTATATGAGGGAGGGTATACCCCCGTAGGGGTCTCTTTCGAGGAAGGTCGGCGTCTTCTGGCTGAGGACCAAGTTCAATTCAGGCGAAAAGTGGACGCCTCGCTGCGCCGACAATACCGTCTGATCATGGGCATGAGGGAGCGTGGCACCAAATTCTGGGATTATGGCAACTCCTTCCTCAAGGCCGTCTTCGATGCTGGGGAGAGGGGCGTGGCGATCCAAGGCGACCCTAGGAACGGGTTCGTCCTGCCCTCCTACGTCGAGGACCTCATCGGCCCCATATGCTTCGACTACGGGTACGGGCCCTTCCGCTGGGTCTGCTTGAGCGGAAGGCAAGAGGACCTGGCGAGAACGGACGCGGCCGCGATGGAGGTAATCAAGGAGATATGGCTTTCCAGGAGCCAGAGGCGAGGGCAGGACAGGGACAACTACCTATGGCTCAGGGACGCGGAGAGCCACAAATTGGTCGTGGGCACGAAGGCGCGCATCCTCTACGCCGATGGTAATGGGCGGATGAGGATCGCCAAGCGCTTCAATGAGATGGTCCGGAGGGGCGAGATAGGCCCGGTGATGCTGGGCAGGGACCATCATGATGTGAGCGGAACGGACAGCCCCTTCCGCGAGACGGCGAACATCAAGGACGGGAGCAACATCATGGCCGAGATGAGCCATCAAAGTTGGGCCGGCAACGCCGTCAGGGGCATGACCATGGTCGTTCTCTCCAACGGTGGTGGGGTGGGCGTAGGAAAGGCGGTCAATGGCGGTTTCGGCCTGGTCCTCGATGGCAGCGAGAGGGTGGACGGGGTGATCCATGACGCGTTGGATTGGGACGTCGCCTGTGGCATAGCCAGGCGCGCCTGGGCGGGGAACCCGGCGGCTTTGGAGACAGCCGAAGCCTGGAACGAATCCGGTCGAGGCCAGATGACCTTGCCTAATCAGCCCCGAGAAGGCATGATCGAGGAGATCGTGGCCATGAGGATGAGGCAGTGATGCCATCGCGAGCAGAACGCTATTTATCATCGCGGCACGAATGAGGACAGCATCCGTGTAAGGTAGATGGCGATGGCGAAGCAACTTCTCGGCCCCTTCTCGGAGATGGTCACCATGGACCGCTTGCCCGAAAGAGGGCCGCTGCTGGACGAACGGTTGGAAATAGTCCGGGACGGAGGCATAATCATCGAGGGGGACAGGATATTGGATGTCCTGGACGAGGAGCGCTTCAAGCAGATCAAAGAGCTGGCGGAGATGAAGGGAAGCCCCCTGGGGCATACGTCGATGAAGCGAAGAATGGTGCTCCTTCCCGGCCTCATCGATTGCCACACCCACATGTGCTTCGCAGGCTCAAGGGCCAAGGAGTATTCCAAGAGGATCTCGGGAGAGTCCTACCTCCAGATTTCGGAGCGGGGAGGCGGCATAATGAGCACGGTGCGCAGCACCAGGCAGGCCACGGAGGAAGAGCTCGCCTCTTTGCTAGCGGACCGAGCCATCGAGCATCTGCTCAGAGGGGTGACCACCTGCGAGGTCAAGAGCGGATACGGATTGGACGTGGAGACCGAGCTCAGGATGCTGCGAGCGATTCGCTGTGTGAACGGGTCCAGCGACCCCTATCCTAGATTGGTGCCCACATGCCTGGCCGCGCACGTGCGCCCGCCCGAGTTCAAAACGGACCAGCATTACCTGGACTTCCTGGTCGGCAAGCTTCTCCCTGTGGTGAAGAAGGAGGGCCTGGCGCAAAGGGTGGACATTTACATAGACAGGGGCGCTTTCCCTCCCGAGCTGGCGGACGGCTACCTCTTCCAGGCCAAGAACATGGGGTTCGTGCCAGTGGTGCATGCGGACCAGTTCGTGGTGGGCGGAGCGGCCGTGGCCGCCAGGGTGGGGGCCATCAGCGCAGACCATTTGGAGCGCTCCACGGAACGCGAGTTCAAATGGTTGAAGGAGAAGGACGTGGTCGCCGTCGTCCTACCTGGCAGCTCCCTCGGGCTGGGCGATCCCTTCGCACCCGCCAGGCGCATGCTGGATGCGGGCCTATGCGTGGCCATCGCCAGCGATTGGAACCCTGGCACGGCGCCGATGGGCGGCCTCCTAACCCAGGCCTCTCTCCTCTCGGCGAACCAACGGCTGACCGTGGCCGAGACCCTTGCTGGCTTGACCTACAGGGCGGCGAGGGCCTTGGGCCTGGAAGACCGGGGGACCATAAGGACTGGACATTTGGCCGACCTGATCGGGTTCCCATGCGATTCGTTCGAAGAGATACTGTACCGCCAAGGGGCGCTCTCCCCCTCGCTGGTCATTAAGGGCGGCAAGCGGGTGATGAGGGCTCCCAATCCTGCTGGAGGATGAGTGCTTGGCATTGGTGGAATGCGTTCCGAACTTCAGTGAGGGAAGAAGGCCGGAGGTGGTGGAGTCCATCGTCGCTGCGATGAGGTCCGCCGCCAAGATAAAGGTCCTCGACGTCAGAAGCGATCCCGACCACAATCGGACCGTAGTCACAATGGTCGGGGAGCCAGCGGAGGTCGCCGAGTCCGCCTTCGCCGCCATCAAGAAGGCCGCGGAACTAATAGACATGGAGCTGCACAAGGGGGAGCATCCGCGCATAGGAGCTACCGACGTGGTTCCCTTCGTGCCTATCAGCGGCATCACCCTAGATGAATGCGTGCTTCTTGCTCGCGGTCTGGCCGAGAGGGTCTCGCGCGAGCTAGGCATACCCACATATCTCTACGAGGCCGCAGCCACCAGCCCGGACCGCGTCGACCTTGCCAACCTGCGCCGAGGCCAATACGAGGGTCTGAAGGAGGCGATAAGAACGGACCCTAGCCGCAAGCCGGACTTCGGTCCCTCGGAGCTGCCCAAGGCCGGAGCCACGGTAATCGGAGCCCGGGAGTTCCTCATCGCCTACAACGCCTACCTGAACACGGAGGACGTGGAGAAGGCCAAGGAGATAGCCAAGAGGATCAGGGAGAAGGGTGGGGGGTTCCCGTTCGTCAAGGCCATGGGCTTCCATACCAAGCCCTTCGTGCAGGTGTCCATGAACCTCACCAATTTCCGCAGGACGCCGATGCACGAGGTCCTGGAGGTGATAAGGTCCGAGGCGAGGAGGATGGGCTTGGAGGTCACGGAGACCGAGATCTATGGCATGGTCCCGGCCGACGCCTTGTTCGCCGCCGCCGAATATGAGCTCCGGCTGGGTAAGGGATGGACCAGGGAACAGGTGATCGAGAGTAGGATGGCGAGCCTGGACCCGGGTCAGATGCCCTTGCGCTCCCTGGGAGTGGAGCAATTCTTGGACAGGCTGGCTTCTGCCGAGCCGACCCCCGGAGGAGGGAGCGCCTCCTGCCTCGCTGGGGCCATGGGCGCCGCACTGGGCGCCATGGTCTGCCGCCTGACCATCGGCAAGAAGGGGTACGAGGAGGCGCAGCCGCTGATGCTGGAGAAGCTGGAGCGATTTGACAGTCTACGAAAATCCCTGGCGCGCCTGATCGACGAGGACGCTGACGCTTACCAGAGGGTAATGGGGGCGTTCAAGCTGCCCAAGGGGACCGAGGATGAGAGGTCCGCACGCACCAAGGCCATCCAGGATGCGACCAGGATCGCGGCCGAGGTGCCGATGCGCACCGCCGTCCTGAGCAAGGAGGTCATAGAGCACCTCATCCTGGTCTCGCCCCACTGCAACAAGAACGCGGCCAGCGATGCCGCGGTCGGGCTGGAGAGCGCGTTCAACGGCCTTGTGGGGGCGTCCCTCAACGTAGAGATCAACCTGGTGTCGATCAAGGACGAGGATTACCGAGCTCATGCCCATGCTAGGATGGATTCATTGCTTACCGGCACCAAGGAGCGGGTCGAGGCAACCATAGCTGGGATAAGGGCAAGGCTGTAATCCCCCTTCGGAAGAGGGAAGTATCTCCCCGCAGAATATCGGTGCAGGGTTTGGCGACCTGCGGATGGCGAGGGACGTATGAAGAGAAGGATGATCCTGGTGATCGGGGCAGTGGTCGTGGCGCTAATGCTCGTCACCATCTATGTCTTGATAGCAGGAACAGGTAACGAGGGCGAGAACACCACCAAGGATCGCTTGGAATCCATTCCATCCGATGCTGTGAAGGTGCTCCCTTCCGCGGACAACTACCCACCATCGCTCCACTCATCCTCATGGCAGGAGCCGGTCCCCCTCCTCGGCCCGGTGAACACCGCAGGCGCGGAGGACTCTCCTTTCGTTCTTCCTGACGGCAGCGCCCTCTACTTCTTCTTCACCCCGGACGTGCGCAAGTCTCCAAATGAGCAGCTCTTCGACGGGGTGTCCGGCATATGGCGCTCGGAATGGAATGGAAGCGGCTGGTCAGAGCCGTCCCGGGTGTGGTTGCAGGACAAGGGCAAGCTCGCCTTGGATGGTGCGGCCTTCGTGCAGGAGGACGAGATGTGGTTCGCCTCGGCGCGGGAAGGTTACACCGGCGTGAACCTCTTCACCGCCAGGCTCGAGGGCGGGCGATGGACTGATTGGGAATACGCCGGGGACCGGGTCAATGAACAGTACAGCGTGGGCGAGATGCACATCACCGCGGACGGCCAACATCTGTACTTCCATTCCGAACGCGCCGGAGGCCAGGGCGGGCTGGACATCTGGCGCTCAGACCTGGTAGATGGGCAATGGCAGGAACCGGTCAACATCGCGGCCGTGAACTCCCCTGGCAATGAGGGATGGCCATTCATCAGCCAGGACGGGCACGAACTTTGGTTCACCAGGACCTATCTGGGATCGCCCGGAATCTTCCGATCGATCTGGGCTAACGGTTCATGGTCAGAGCCAGAGCTGATAGTCTCATCCTTCGCAGGCGAGCCGACGCTAGACCAAGAAGGCAACCTCTACTTCGTCCATCATTTCTATGATAATGGAGTGATGATCGAGGCGGACATCTACGTCGCCTATCGGATCTGATCAAGCGCGCAATTCCCCTTTCTGGATATTCCGATCATGCCTAGGTAATCCCCTTCAAGGAGAACCTAGTATGGAAAGCGAAACGCAGATAAGCGGCGCAGCCAAATGAGCTTCGGGGGATTGCTACGCAAGCACTCATCGTTTATGACACCAAGACCGGGATGACGGAGAAGATAGCTCTGGCCATCTCCGCAGGCATGAAGGAGGTCGGCACCAGCGTGGTCGTCAAGAAGGCTGATGACGTAACAGAGGAGGACTTCAAAGGGGCGGACGCTTGGATCGTCGGGGCCCCGACCCATGTCGGCTCAGCGACCGGCCCGGCCAAGAAGGCGCTCAAGATCGGGATCGCCTCAGGCGCTTCCGGCAAGAAAGGAACGACCTTCGACACCAGGTTCGAGAATGTGGGAAAGGGCGGTGCAATGAAGCTGCGCACGATGATGGAGGAGGCGGGCATCCAGATCGTGGTACCACCCGAATGGTTCGCAGTGACGGGCATGAAGGGGCCGTTGGCGGAGGGGGAGGAGACGAAGGCAATTACCTTCGGCCGCAAGATCGCTGGCGCGTTGAGGCCTTAGCTCGCGCCATCGTACTGGCATTCCGCAAAGTAACAGGGATATGTAACTTAGTTTCTTGGCTGTTGATGACCTTGGATCGTGCATACCGGCGATTAGGTGATTGAATTCATGGAGTTCGAGACGAAGAAGAAATTCAAGGCGGAACTGAGGAGCTTTTTTGGGCTCACCATCCTCAACCTGGTGATCGGGGGGATCATCCTAGCATTGGGAATGTCCCTGGCCATCACCAATGTGCTCGGCATAATCGAGACAGGGCAGATTGCCCTAATACCGATAGTCCAGATCGGCCTGGGAATTGCGGCCATTGCGGCGGGCTTCTACTGGATAATCCAGATCGCGGAGATCATGGATGGGGTGGACGAAATTCAGACCACCTTTGATGAGGTCGGAGAGGGCGATGGAGAAAAGGCCACCAGCTTGATCATCAAGATGATGGCGCACTATCGATCCAACAAAACGACCATCTCAAGGATGATCGTGCTGGGAAGGATCGGCGGCGTGCTCTTCCTAATAGCTGGGGCGGTCGGCATGATTAACGCGGGTGCATCGATCGCTGCCTCCGGTATTCTCACGGAGAACATTGGCCAATTGGTCGGAGGCCTGACCGCTTTCGGGGTGGGCGTCGCGGGTTTGCTCATCTCCCGCTATTTTTCCCTTTATTCTAGGGTCTGGGACGCAAGGCTCCAGGAGACCGCCAAGGTCGAGGACGCCCTAGAGCATGAAATGGGGGCCAATTGAGATGAAGGGCCGTCGTACGTCCTTCGAGATATATTGGGAGATACTGGTCTACTGTCGAGAGCCAAGGACCTTCACCAACATCATAAACCGTTGCGACCTCAATTCGAAGATTGGCCAGCTGCACCTCAGGTTCCTGGTCGACAAGGAATATCTTCAGGTCATGAAGGATGACGAGAAGACGACATACAACACCACCCCCAAGGCCCAAGAATATATCACTCTCTTCTCCAAGATGTACGGGACCCTGTTTGACAACCTGCCCGGGTTCAAACTGTGATTCGTGAGGACTGGGCTGCCATCCCCTGCCTCGTGATATCATGCTCTCTTAGTCATTAACCCTCAGCGGCGTGGGGGGAGGTGGCCTCGTCTGGTTCCTTCTCCACCTTCAACATCAGCAGGAGCAGGAGGGCGGAGACCACGAACATGGACGCGACCAGGAACGTTACCTCATAGCCAAGCGAGGAAGCAACGAAACCCCCAACCAGGGAGCCGACGATGGTCCCGATCCCCATGATCGCATTGTAAGCACCAAGGGACTCGGTGCGGAAGTCCTTGTAGGAGATATGGGCGACGATGGTGTTGCCCGCCACGCTCAGATTGGCCCAGCAGAACCCAATCCCCGCATGCAGGACGCATAATGCCGCCATCATGGGCCAGAAGCCCATGTCGATGAGTGTGACCAGGTATACCGCAGGGAAGAGGAATATCCGGCCGGTGAAGGCCATGATCTGAACCTTCTTGCCTCCGACCAGCGAGGTCCACCTTCCCGCAAGGGAGTAGGTGAGGGCCGAGGTAATGCTGCTCGCAAGGAAGACCACGAAGACCTCGGATATAGTAAGGCCCAATTCCCGCTTGAGGAAGATGGGGAAGGCGGTGTAGAAGGTGAGGAACCCCGTGAAGGCCAGGAAGGTCATCAGGTAGTAGAACTTGAGGTTGCTGGGAAAGTTCTGCGGGGAGAGGTTCTTCGCACCGACCTTCATGATATGGATTATCTTGGTGGGGGCGTAGCGCCCCCTCTCGAAATGCACTAGGTTGCTGGCCGGGACCTCCCCTACCGCCTCCTTCCTCTCCATCTTCTTCTTAGGCTCTGGAACCCACCTGATAGCCAGGAGGATGGAAGCGACGCAGAGCGCGCTCGAGGTGATGAACAGCCCCCGCATGGCTGCAACGGCGCTCCCATCATCGCTCGCGAGCTGGAGCCATATCGTCCCTAGCACCAGGCCGAGGACCCATCCGATCCCGCTAATCTTGCTGAAGTCCCCGATCCTCTTGGCCCATTCCTCCTTGGCGAAGGACTCGAGGATGATGACCGTGCTCACCGGGGCTGCCGCAGCAGCGATGGCCCCTAGGAGAAAGTTGCCGAAGTAGTAGGCTCCCATGTCCATGCTCAGGCCCATGGTCAGGAGCGCCACGGCCAGCCCCAAGAAGCCGATGAGCACGAAGACCTTGCGCTTCTTGGTGGTGTCAGATAGGTTGCCCCAGAGGATGTTCGCAGGCACCGACGCTAAGGATGAGACGGCCCCGACTATGCCGACCTCCGCCACCGTGCCCTTCAGACCTTCGGTGACGAAGAGCGGGATCATGGGAGAGGTGCTTCCTCCCGCCACGTTGTATGGGAGGAAGGTGTAGTACCAGCGGTCTCCCTTGCCCTTCGAATCGGCCAATCCCATCCCTCCAGAGCGGAAAACGATGGCCGAGATATGAATCTATCTGAAGCAGGTCTGGAGGCCTAAGAACGCGAGGAGGGCTCATCCGTTCTTCCAGATCGTTCGAATGGTCAACTCCAGCTCCTCAGGCCTCAACGAGCCAATGAGCAGCCAATGGCCATCGGCATATGTCAGGCGCACGCCCCTGTTGCCGTTCACCGTGTAGGCCTTCCCCCCGTCCCCATAGCGGATCCCCCATCCCCCAAAGTCGCCCAGTGGTGAGAAGGTGATTGTCTGCATTTCGGTGACCTCATCCAGGGGGACGTTCACGAAGTGCAAATGCAAGGGGCGGAAGCGGACGAACAGCCCGTCCGCTCTTACCTCCACCACCAGTCTGACCGACAGCAAGAAGGCGGGAAAGGCCACCCCCGCAAATATGAGGATGAGGAGCATGACCCAATCATCCGCCGGATTGTCTCCCACTTGCTCCCCGAGCAGCAGCTGGAAAATGGCCATGGACCAGATAAGAAGTATGAGGAACACCAGGAACGCCCAGTAGTACCAGTGCCTCGGCCTCTGCACCTCCTGGAAGATCTGTTCAAAAGGCTCGCTCATGCGATCATCTTCACCAAAATGGCCAAGGCCACCACGCCGATGACCATCAGGGAGACCGCTGCAAACCTGAACTCCTTGGCCCGGGCGAAGACGACAAGGGCGGCGAACACCCCCGCAAGAGGAGTGGCGATCAGGCAAATGATCCCCAAGGACATCCAGCCTTCGGCTTCCATGTTGAGGGCGGATTGGATGGCTTCTGCCGGCCCAAGGACACTTCCTACCTCTCCACCAAAGACCAGGTAGATGGCCACGCCTATGAGCAGCAAGGCGAAGCTGATATACATCCCTGCTCGAAGCACCAACATCACATATCGATTTAGTTGCAGGTCAGCCTCCTTCCTTGGCATGCTCACGGCATCACCCCCATGGCCTTCAGGAACATGAGGGCGGCGACTGAGACCAGCACGACCGAGAAGACAGTCTTCAACGCCTTGCCCTGCAGTCGCTTCGACAAGCGGGAACCGATTAACGAGCCGCAGAACACGCCTATGGCCACGATCGCGGCCAGACCCGCCATTATCAGACCGAACTGGAAATAGACGATCGCCCCCGCCAGGGCGGTTATCCCTATCATGTAGTTCGACGTGGCGCAGGCGGCGCGCATGGGCACGCCCATCCAAAGGCGCATCACTGGAACGTTGACAACGCCTCCCCCGACGCCCAGCATGCCAGACTCCACACCTCCCACCAAGGAGCCGGCCATGCCCTTCCCCAGGTTCTTCACCCCGTACTCGACCTTCTCCTCCCCCTCCGCATATGAGCAAGAGAGGTCGAAGGCCCCGCTTGGACCGATCGGGCAAATCCCGGCGGAATCGTTGCTCCGGATCATGTAATAGGCAGTGTAGAGCAGCATGAGCCCGAAGAGCAAGGCGAGGATGTACTGGTCGGTATAGACAGCGATCATGGCCCCGACCAGCCCTCCCAACGAGGTCACCACGCCCAGGATCAATCCCAGGCGCACATTGCTGACCCTCTCCTCCACATAATAGGATGCCGAGCCTGTGGAAGTGGCTATGACCGCCACCAGGCTGGCGCCGATGGCCTCCTGCATGGGATAGCCGAACAGGAGGGTGAGGGCAGGGACGATGATGATCCCTCCGCCCAGGCCCAGTAGCGAGCCCAATAGCCCGGCTGCAGCCGCGGTGAGGACGATGCCGAGGGCGATGAGCGGGTCCATGTTGCCACTGGCCTCCAACGGGGAATTGAGCGGTGGATAGATAATCGTTGCCCGAGCGCCCCAGACACTTCAATATATACCTAAGGCGCATAATCGGGAACGATCGTATGCCAAGCAAGAAGAAGGGCTCAAAGCCGGACGAGCGCGAGATGAAAAAGGCGGACTTCGAGGACCTGATCGAGGAGTTCGACCAGGAGGAGCAGAAGGTGGTCCAGCTGATGGAAGGCTTCGCCGACCTCCTCGACGACATTTACAAGGACGGCCTCAGCTTCTACGACGTGGCCTTGGCGCAGAGGGTGGTCAACGCCTTCCTCCTCGACTTCATGGAGGAAATGTACGAGGGGGAGATGGACGAGCTCATCGATGAGATAATCAAGCTCAACGAGAAGAAGGCCCCGTCCAAGCCCGTCACGAAGCCCAAGAAGGCCAAGCCCGTCACGAAGCCCAAGAAGTAAGCCCGTGCCTCGGGCTCGTCCTTGGGATGAGGGAGATGGGGTCGATACTGGTCCGATACGCGGAGATGGGCCTGAAGAGCCGGTCCGTGCGCAAACGCTTCGAGTCAATACTAGTGGATAATCTTATGAGCTCCCTGGCCAACGCAGGGCTGGAGGGTCTAATCACCACGGAGTACGGGCGCATCTTCGTGGAGGTCGAGGACCCTGTGAGAGCGAGCAGGGCCCTTTCCCGGGTTTTCGGGGTCTCGTCCGTCTCCTCAGTCATCCGTTGCCCTGGCGAGATGGAGGAGATGAAAAGGAAGATCGCTGATTTTTCCAAGCCCCTTCTCAAGGAAGGTCAGAGCTTTGCGGTCCGTGCTAGGAGGACGGGCGATCATCCTTTCACATCCATGGACCTGGGCCGGGAGCTCGGTTCCGCGGTCTTCCTGGCCAATGAAGAAAAGGGGGTCAAGGTAGACCTGACCGACCCGGACGTGGAGGTATTCGCCGAGGTCAGGGAGAGAAGGGCCTATCTCTTCTCCGCCTACATCCCTGGTCCAGGGGGACTGCCCCTCGGGAGCCAAGGCAAGGTGGTCGTCCTCTTGGAGCAGGAGAGGGACGCGTTGGCCGCATGGCTCATCATGAAGCGTGGATGCCGTGCCATCGCTCTTGGGCAGGAGGACTCGGCCGCGGCCAAGCTCCTGAGGGCTTGGGACCCCACGTTAAAAGTGTCATCAGCAATGGACTTGGCCGAGGCATTGAAGCGGCATAAGGCCCTGGCGGCGGTGTTCGGCTATACTCTGGAAGACTTCGAAAAGATAAAGGAAGTGAACCTCCCCGTGCCAGCTTTCTTCCCGCTGGTGGGGATGGATTCCAAGGAAATTGAGGAAAGGTTGGAAAGGATTCGGGCCTGATCACTTGCCCGTGCGCCCATGCGCCTTCACCGAGGGACGGACGCGCTCCGCTCCCCTGCCCTTGTTGTGCAGGCCACGTCCCCGGGTCCCTGCGCTGGTCAGGCCACGGTAGACGCGTCCCTGGTGCTGCGGCTCCGCGATCCAGGCGTAGACCGGGTCGTTCCTGATGGCGGGGTGGTGCTTGTCCAGCATTATGATCTCGTACCAGACGTGCTTGCCATCGTCGCCGACCCAATAGGAGTTCAGGACCTCCAGGTTCGGGTAGCGCTTGGCCGCCCTCTCCTCGCAGATGCGCTGCAGGTTCTTCTCCATGGTTATCTTGTTTATGCCCCTGCGCTTGGCGCGGCGGCCCTTACGAATCTGGTGCTTCCTCAATCCACCCCGGCGCACGCGACCCCGAACGACGACAATGCCCTGCTTGGCCTTGTAGCCGAGCTTGCGGGCGCGGTCCAGCCGGGTGGGCTTCTCCACGCGGATGAAGTTCTCCTCCTTGCGCCACAGGATGAGCCGCTCCCAGAGCAGGTCCCCGACATAGCTTTTGTCTGGGTTCTTCCAAGCGTCCTCGATGTAATGATACATTCCCTTGCCAGAGGGCCCCTTCTTCGCCTCGCCCTCTTCCGGGGCGGGCTGGTTCTTCTGTGCTGACATTTAGATTCACCTTGCCGTCGTAACGGTCTTCGGATTCACCCGCGAGGGGCACATTTCCGTGCGCTCCGTTAAGGAAGCGCGTTCAATGCCAATCGTGAGAACGTATTTAATCCTTTGTCCGGGGGCTCACATGAAGTCCTGCAGGTTGACCTTCTTCTCGGTCTTCCTCACCCCCTCCTTCTTCTCCTTGGGCTGGTCCTTCTCCCGGTCGCCCTTGATGGAGTTCTCCTCCCCGGAAAAAGAGCTGGAGAACAGGTCAACCTGCTGCGACCCCGCGAGCAGGTCCTTCTCCGTCCACCCGAAGTTCTCTGTGGCCCGGGCGACGCTCTGCGCCAACCTGGTGGCATAATATCTCCAATCGGGGGAGCCCTCGAACGTGGTCCCAGAGACATAGGGCTGGACCTCCTGCGGGGTCCGCTTGGAGTTGATGACGATCCAGGAGACCTTCATCCCAGGCACGAACTCGTAACCCAGCGCCATCAGCTTCTTGGCCGCCTGCACATGCGCCAAGCGGTCCGGGTCATCGTACTCGCTGAAGTTCTTGACTCCTCTGGAGATGACCAGCTTCTCCATGGGCACCTTCCCCTCCACGGTCTCGGAGATGCGCTTCCTAGCTATCTTGACCGCCTCCTCCGGCCTCTCGTCCAGCACCTTCTCGAACACCTCCATCAACAGCTCGGTCTGCAGGTCGAAGGAGTCGGTGCGCCTGGTCTCGTAGCCTCGAATCAGCAGCTCCTCCTGCCGGCGGGGCCACACCACCCGGCCCACGTACCTCTTCTTCTTGCCGTGCGAGAACAGGGGGTCCAGCACCTTCTCGAACTCCAGCTGCCCTCCCTCGCGGGAGAAGCGCTCCGCCACCTCCTTGCCGAACTTCACCGTCCCGTCCAGGTTGGCCTCGGGGCTCTTGACGAACACCGAGTCCGTGTCCGAGTAGATGACCTCATTGCCCTCGGCCTCGAGCTCGCTGATGATCCCCTTGGTGGTCTCCCTGGCGAAAGCGGTGATGCTGGACCCTATGGCCCGGTCCGTGAAGCGGTAGAAGGAAGA
>Ga0209254_10000848_pt1 | contig 26667 bp, 19 predicted proteins | sample FrelakmetDIP11DI_FD_187148 | JGI IMG/M metagenome (GOLD analysis project Ga0209254, IMG submission 187148) | Freshwater lake sediment microbial communities from the University of Notre Dame, USA, for methane emissions studies - DIP11 DI (SPAdes)... | ecosystem: Environmental > Aquatic >...
GTCGCAGCCGCGCGACGGGTGCGCCGAGTTCCAGGAACGCGCCCACGACTCGTCGAGCGGGCCGGCGCGGTCGTGGTGGCCGGTCATCGCCGAGCCGTCCTTGCCGCCCTTCGTCCAGTTGCCGCAGGTCATGTCCGCGAACGGCTGGCCGGGGAACGCCGTCCCGTCGGGCCGCGAGCCGGTGAGGATGTCGTGCTCGTTCGGCTTCTCGGTACGCCCCTTCACCAGGTTGCCCTTCTCGTCGAGCGCATGCTCCTTGACGAGCGCGCTGCGCATCGAGTGCAGCTCCTGAGCGTTGCGCGCAATGACCATGCCCTTCGCGTTCTGCCACGGCCCCGTGCCGATACGGTCGCGCGCGTTGACGTAGTTCTTGTCGGTGAGGCCGCCCGTCGCCTGCGTACTGAGGTACGCGCGCCACGTGCGGCTTCCTGCGCCTGCGCTGGCGGCCAGCGCCTGGCAGTGCTTGTCCGCGCCCTCGAGCCCGCCGAAGTCGGCGCCCTTGCCCGGGTTCACGCTGGTCACGAAAAACGTCATGTGTTGCGGGCCCGACTGCATTGCTTGCATACCCGCGCAACCCGCGAGCATCGCAACGACAGCTATCCCCAGTCCCGTCCTTTGCAACGTGCGCCGCATTGCGTGTCCCCCGCTAGTAAATCGTTCGTTACCTGTGCCCGGGCGCGATTCTCACCGCGGCGACGACCTCCCGTCAACGGCTTCGTGCCCTGAGGACTACCCGGTTCGGTAACATCCTCGCTCGTCCGACTATTCCCTTCCCCGGTGGCCCTGACGCTCTCCTTGCGCCCCCCCACAGACGCGGCGCACTCATCCGGCCCGCGCCTGGACGAGGCCGGCTGGCTGGCGGGCGCGAAGCGCCGCGCCTCGGCGAACTGCGATGCCCGGCCCGCGGGCACACAGGTCTCGCTGATCGTCGTCCACGGCATCTCGCTGCCGCCCGGCGAGTTCGGTGGCGACGGCGTCGAGCGCCTGTTCACCAACCGGCTCGATCCGCGGGCGCACCCCTACTACGCGGGTATCGCGGGCCTGCGCGTCTCCGCGCACTTCTTCGTCCGCCGCGCCGGCGGCGTGATGCAATTCGTGCCCTGCGCGATGCGCGCCTGGCATGCCGGTACGTCGGCGTGGCGCGGGCGGGAGCGCTGCAACGACTATTCGATCGGCATCGAGCTCGAGGGCACGGACACGCGGCCCTATACCGCGCGGCAGTACCACCGCCTGGCGCGGCTGGTGCGCGCGCTGCAGCGGCACTACCCGATCGCGCACGTGGCCGGGCACAGCGACGTCGCTCCTGGGCGCAAGAGCGACCCCGGTGCCGCGTTCGAGTGGCGGCGGCTGCGGACGCTGCTCGGCCTGACCGTCCCTGCCCGCGGGCGGAGGTAGCTCCCTGCCGGTCGCCGGCGGGCGACGGGCGGGCCGGGGGGGCCGCTTGAACAGGTATAATTCCCGGTTTTCGTTCGCTCCGGCCCCATGCAGCTTCTCGCCGACTACCTGCCTCTGATCCTGTTCTTCGTCGCCTTCAAGTGGCAGGGCATCTACATCGCCACCGCGGTGGCGATGGCGGCCTCGGTCGCGCAGATCGCGTACTTCAAGGCGCGCGGCAAGGTCTCGGCCGTGCACTGGCTGTCGCTGGCGATCATCAGCGTGTTCGGCGGCGCCACGTTACTGCTGCAGGACGAGACGTTCATCAAGTGGAAGCCCACCGTGCTCTACGCGTTGTTCGGCGGCATCCTCGCCGTCGGCAAGCTGGCGTTTCGCCGCGACTGGATCGCCGTGCTCCTCAAGGACATCGCGCTGCCCGCCGGCGTGTGGTCGGGCGTGACCTGGTCGTGGGTCGCGTTTTTCGCCGCGATGGCCACGGCCAACTGGTACGTCGCGTTCCACTTCAGCACCGAGGCTTGGGTCAACTTCAAGGTCTGGGGTGGCATCGGCCTCTTCCTCGCCTTCGCCCTCGCGCAGGGGCTGTGGCTGGCCAAGCACATGCCGCAGGAGGAGCGCTCGTGAGCCCGGGCGGACCGATTGCCGAGGAACTGCGTGCCCGGCTGGCCCCGCTGGACCCCCTCCTGCTCGACCTCGCCGACGACTCCGCCGAACACGCCGGCCACGCCGGCGCCGCCGGTGGCGCCGGGCACTTTTCTCTGGTCATCGTGTCGAACGCGTTCTGCGGCCAGACGCGGCTTGCCCGGCACCGCGCCGTGCTCGACCGCGTCGGCGACCTCATTCCCCATCCGGTCCACGCGCTTGCCATCCAGGCTTACGCGCCCGAGGAATTCCCCTCTTAACTGCCCCAAGGAAGGTTCCATGACGAAGACCCGACTCGCCGCTGCCGTGCTGGCCGCGCTCCTCCCCGTCACCGCGGCGCACGCCCAGCAGGCGGCGCCGGCCAAGCCTGCCGCGCCGAAGCCGGCTGCGGCCGCCCCGGCGGCCCCGCAAGGCAAGACGCTCTATTCGCAAGGGCAGTTCGACCTCCTGCTCCGCGAGCGCATGGCGCAGGGGCAGCCCGACAACGCGGAGCTGCGCACCGCCGTCCGCGAGGAGCTCAACACGCGCTCGCTGCTGGTCACGGAGGCAAGGAAGAAGGGTCTCGACAAGCAGGACGAGGTCAAGACGCAGATGGAACTCGCCTCGCAGACCGTGCTGGTGCGCGCCTACGTCAACGACTGGGTGAAGGCGAACCCGGTGAACGACGCCGCCTTGCGCGGCGAGTACGACACCATCAAGAAGCAGATGGGCGACAAGGAATACAAGGTCGCGCACATCCTGGTCGAGAAGGAGGACGAGGCGAAGCAGGTGATCACCGATCTGCAGAAGGGCCAGAAGTTCGACGAGATCGCCAAGCAGCGCAGCAAGGATCCGGGCAGCAAGGACCGCGGCGGCGACCTCGACTGGGCCGCGCCGGGCAACTTCGTGAAGCCGTTCTCCGATGCGATGATGAAGGTCGAGAAGGGCAAGTTCACGCCGCAGCCGGTGCAGTCGCCGTTCGGCTGGCACGTGATTCGCGTGGACGACGTGCGCGACGCGAAGGTGCCGCCATTCGAGGAAGTGAAGCCGCAGATCCAGCAGCGCATGCAGGCGCAGGCGCTCGACAAGTACCTGCGCGAGCTGCGCGCCAAGAACGGCGTGTAAGTCCACCCCGGGTCACGCTGGGGTCGGATCCAGCGCATTGGCAGATTGAAGCCCATGCGCCGGATCCGGCGCCACGGACTTCAGCTAGTCCGCGGCGAGCGGCACTCGCGCTTCCGCCGGCTCGCGCAAACCCGCGAGCAGCTCCGCTTCCCGCTTCCTCGCCGCCTCGATGCTCGCGAGCTTCACGTGGCCGTAGCCACGGATCGTCTCCGGCAGCGACGCCAGGTCGACGGCCACCACCAGCGTGTCCGACCGCAGCGACGCGAGCAGCCCGTCCACCAGCCGCTCGTAATCGGCGCATAGCTGCCGCTCCCGCCGGCGTTCGTCGCTGTAGCCGAAGACGTCGAGCGGCGTGCCGCGCAGGACCTTGAGCTTCGCCAGCAGCGCGAGCAGCGGCCGCACCCATGGCCCGTAGCGACGCTTGACGGGCGCGCCGGTGACCGGATCCGGCGTCACCCAGAGCGGCGGCGCAAAGTGGTAGGCGATGCGGTAGTCGCCCTCGAACGAAGCCGCGACCATGCGCTCGAACTCGCCGTCGGTGTACAGGCGAGCAACCTCGTACTCGTCCTTGACGGCTAGCAGCCTGAAGTAGTTGCGCGCGACGGCCTCCGTGAGCCGGTGGCCGCCTGCAAGCGGCTGCTCGGCCGCACGGACGCGCTCGACCAGCGCACGATAACGCAGCGCGTACGTTGCGTCCTGATAGGCAGTCAGGTACGTGATGCGACGTGCGATCGTCTCGTCGAGCGATTGCGACAGGTGCCTGTCGCTGCCCACAGCCGTCTCCGGCGGCTTGGCCAGCGACTCGACGCGTGTGGGATCGTGGCAGGCGAGGCGCCCCCACGCGAAAGCACGGCGATTCGCCTCCACCGCCGTGCCGTTGAGCTCGATCGCTCGGTCGATTGCGCCCCCCGACAGCGGGACGAGCCCCAACTGCCACGCATAGCCGAGCAGGAGCAGGTTCGTCGCGAGAGCGTCGCCGAGCAGTGCATTGGCGAGTCGCGTCGCATCGACGAAGCGCGCACCTTCCGCCCCGATCGCCTCGCGCAGACCCTCCTCCATCGCCTCCCACGGCGTGGCGAGGTCCGGCTGCTTGATGAATGCCACCGTCGGGTTGCGATGGGTGTTGATCACCGCGCGCGTGACGCCGCGCTGCATGCGGTTCACGATCGCGTTCTCGGCGGTGCACAGGATGTCCGCGCCGATCACGGCATTCGCCTCGCCCGCGGCAATCCGCACCGTGTGAATCGACTCCGGGGTGGCGCCGATGCGCACGTACGTCGTCACTGCCCCGCCCTTCTGCGCCACGCCGGTCATGTCGAGCACAGACACGCCCCGGCCTTCAAGGTGGGCGGCCATGCCGAGCAACGCACCCATCGTGATGATGCCAGTGCCACCCACTCCCGCGACGACGATGGACCACGGACGCTCGAGTGACGGCAACGCCGGGGCCGGCACAGCGTCGAACATGGTCGCGTCGGCCGCGCGCGCCTGCCCGCGCTTCAAGCGCCCGCCCTCGACCGACACGAAACTCGGGCAGAACCCGTTCTGGCAGGAGAAGTCCTTGTTGCAGTGCGTCTGGTCGATCTCCCGCTTGCGCCCGAACTCGGTCTCCACCGGCAGCACAGACACGCAGTTCGACTTGACGCTACAGTCGCCGCAGCCTTCGCAGACGCGCGTGTTGACGAACGAGCGACGCGCAGGGTCGGGGAAGCGCCCGCGCTTGCGCCGGCGGCGCTTCTCCGCCGCGCACGTCTGGTCGTAGACGAGCACGGTGACGCCGTCGACTCGCGCGAGTTCGCGTTGCACGGCGTCGAGGTGGTCGCGGTGGCGCACGGTGACGCCCTTGGCGAAAGTGGCGTTGCTCCCGTACTTCTCCGGCTGGTCGGTAACGACGACGATCTGCGCCACCCCTTCGGCCTCGAGCTGCCGCGTGACTGCGGGCACCGACAGCTGGGCGGGCAGGCGCTGGCCGCCGGTCGCCGCGGTGGCGTCGTTGTAGAGGATCTTGAACGTGATGCGCGAGCGCGCCGACACCGCCGCGCGGACCGACAGCAGCCCCGAGTGGTAGTACGTGCCGTCGCCCATGTTGGCGAAGATGTGCGGGGTCTTCGTGAACGGCGCGTGGCCGACCCACGCCGCGCCCTCGCAGCCCATGGGCGAAAAGATCTTCGTGCCGGGGAAGATGTACGTCGCCATGAAGTGGCAGCCCACGCCGGCGATCGCAGCGCTTCCCTCGGGCACACGGGTCGACGTGTTGTGCGGGCAGCCCGAGCAGAAGTACGGGACGCGGCCCGCGTCGGCGAGGTAGCCGCGCAATTGCGGCGACAACGAAGGCTCGACGAGCGCCTTCTCGCGCAATTCGAGCCACCTCACGCGCTCGGCCAGCCGTTCGCTCCCGGCATAGCGCGCAATCCTCTGCGCCATGGCAAGTGCGATCGGCTCGGCGCGCAGTTCCCCTGTGGGCGGGAAGAGCCACGGCGCCGCGCTGCCGTCCTCGGAGCGCTTGCCGAGCACGCGCGGACGCTTGCCATCGGGCCAGTGGTAGAGCAGCGAGCGGATCTGCTCCTCGAGGATGGGCCGCTTTTCCTCGACGACGAGGATCTCCTCGCAGCCCAGCGCGAACGCGTGCAGGCTCTGCGGCTCCAGCGGCCAGGTCACACCGACCTTGAACACGCGCAGACCCAGCCGCGCCGCCTCGCGCTGGTCGATGCCGAGGTGGTCGAGCGCCTGCAGCACATCGAGGTAACTCTTCCCGGCGGCGACGATGCCCAGGCGCGGCTGCGGGCCGTCGATGGTCACGCGGTTGAGACGGTTCGCGCGCACGTAGGCCTGCACCGCGGGCAGGCGCTGCTCGTGGATGCGCCGCTCCATCGTCAGCGGCTGGTCGGGCAGCCGCAGGTTGAGGCCCCCCGTGGGCAGATTGAAGTCCTCGGGCAGGCGGATGTCGACGCGGCCCGGATCGACGAACACCGAGGCCGAGCACTCGATGGTGTCGTCGAGCGCCTTGAAGGCGACCCACGAGCCTGAGTAGCGCGACATCGCGAAGCCGTGCAGGCCCAGGTCGAGGTATTCCTGCACGCCGGTCGGCGCGAGCACCGGGACCATCGGTGAGCTCAGCATCGTCTCGCTCTGCGTGGCGATGGTCGAGCTGCGCGCCATGTGGTCGTCGCCACAAACCAGCAGGACCCCACCCTTCGGCGAGGAGCCCGCATGGTTGCCGTGCAGCAGCGCGTCACCGCTGCGCGCCAGCCCCGCCCACTTGCCATACCAAAGCGCGAACACACCTTCGACGGTGGCGCGCGGGTCGAGCGATACCTGCTGGGCGCCCCACACGCCCATCATCGCCAGTTCCTCGTTCTGTCCCGGCTGAAAGCGAATGCCATTGGCGTTGAGCAGCGCTTCGGCCTCCCACATCGTCTTGTCGACGTTGTTGAGCGGCGAGCCCTGGAAGCCGGAGACGAAGCCGGCCGTGTTCCAGCCCAGCGCCGCGTCGCGGCGGCGCTGCACGATCATCAGCCGCGCGAGCGCCTGGATGCCGGTCAGGTAGACACGCCCGCGCTCGAGCACGTACTTGTCGTCGAGCTCGACCTCGCGAAGCGGTGGCGATGCGACCTGCGACATGGCGCGCCTCTCCTCACACCGGGGTCGGTTCCATCACGCCTGCGCCGAACACGCGTACGTGGCGGTTTCGCCCCTCTTAACCCGTCGCGCGGCGCGCGGCGGCCGGATCGAACCGGCGCAGCCGCGGGCCGGCCTTCATCACCTGCCCCGGCAGCGTGCGGCCGACGATCGCCTCGACACGCTGCGCCACCCGGATCAGCGCGTCAAGGTCGATGCCGGTGTCGAACCCGGATTCCTCGAGCAGGTAGACCAGGTCCTCGGTGCAGACGTTGCCGGTGGCGCCGGGGGCGAACGGGCAACCGCCCAGCCCCCCGATCGACGACTCGAACTCGCGGATCCCGAGATCCAGCCCGACGACGACGTTGGCGAGCCCCACGCCTCGCGTGTTGTGGAAGTGCAGCGCGATCTTCAGTTCGGGCAGCCGTTCCTGCAACGCGCGCACGACACGCGCGAGCGTCGGCGGCGTGGCCATGCCGGTCGTATCGCCGAGTGTCAGGCGGTCGACGCCGAGCCCGGCATAGGCTTCGGCGATGCGCAGCACCGCAGCCACGGCCACATCGCCCTCGAACGGGCAGCCGAACGCGCAAGCCACAGCACCGCGCAGCACGACAGGATGGCCGGCGGCCACCTGCGCGACTTCGACGACGTTGGCCAGCGACTGCGCGATCGTCGCGTTGAGATTCTTCGCATTGTGCGTCTCGCTCGCGGAGACGAAGCACACCATCTCGTCCACGCCCGCGCCCAGCGCCCGTTCCGCTCCGCGCGCATTCGGCACCAGCGCGGCAATGTGCGCCTGCCCGCGCCGCGATAGCAGGCTGATCAGGTCGTGCGCATCGGCGAGCTGCGGCACCGCGCGGGGACTGACGAACGACGTCGCCTCGACATGACGCACGCCTGCCGCGACCAGCGCGTCGATCACCTCGGCCTTGGCCGCCGTGGGAATGAACACCGGCTCGGCCTGGAAGCCGTCGCGCGTGCCCACTTCGGTGATCGCCACCTTGGATCTGTCTGCCGTCGTGCGAGCGAAGTCCATGCGCGCCTCCCTGTCAGATCACCCGAGCCTGCCTCATCCGCTCGATCGCCTCGCCGGCGTAGCCCAGCTCGGCAAGCAGCGCATCCGTGTGCTCGCCGAGATCCGGCGGCGGCCGGTGCACGCTGCACGGCTCGTCGGTGAACTTGATGGGGAACCCGAGCACGTCGTAGGCGCCGTGCCGGGGATCGTCGATGGTCACGCGCATCCGCTGGTGGCGGATCTGCGGATCGTCGAACACCTCGCGCACGTTCAGCACCCGCCCGCAGGGCACCCCGGCAGCGTTCAACGCCTCGAGCCAATGCGCGATCGGCTGCGCACGCGTACGCTCGTTGATGCGCGCGTTGATCGCCTCGCGCCGCGCGAAACGGTCGGCGTTGGTGCGGAACTCGGGATGCTCGCGCAGCTCCGCGAGCCCCAGTGCGTCGAGCAGCTTGAAGTAGACCTGGTCGTTGGACGGCGCGATCGCGACCTGCCCGTCGGCGGCGTCGAACAGGCCGTAGGGCGCGACCAGCGCGTGGTCGTTGCCGGTGCGCACCGGCAGCTTGCCGGTGGCGAAGTAATTCGTCGCGAGGAACGACAGCATGCTCACCATGCCGTCGGTGAGACTCGCGGCCACTTCCTCTCCCTGGCCCGTTCGCGCGCACCGGACCAGCGCTGCGCACACGCCCATCGCCGCGTAGGCGCCGGCGACGAGGTCGGTGATCGGCGGCGCGGCGCGCGCGGGCGGTTCGCCCTCGGCCCCGTTGACGCTCATGAAGCCGCTCATCGCCTGCGCTATGAAGTCGAACGCCGGGCGGTCGCGGTACGGCCCGTCGAGGCCGAAGCCGGTGATGTGGCAGCTGACGATGCCCGGCTTGAGCCGCTCGAGCTCGGCGCGCGAGAGGCCCATGCGGTCCATCACGCCGGGCCGGTAGTTGTTGAGCACGACGTCGGCGGTGGCGATGAGCTTGCGCAGCACCGCCATGCCATCGGGGTGGCGCAGGTCGAGCGTGAGCGACTTCTTGTTGCGGTTGTACGAGGCGAAGTAGAAGCTGAACCCGTCGCGCATCTCACCCTGGCGGCGGATCGGGTCGCCTTCGTCGACGTCCTCGATCTTGATGACCTCCGCGCCCATGTCGGCGAGGAACATCGAGCAGAACGGCCCGGACAGGATCCGGGAGAGGTCGACTACGCGGACGCCGTCGAGTTGCATCGTGCGATTCCGGGCCACCGCATAGGCGGGACAGCGTCGTCCCCGCGCAGGCGGGGACCCAGTGACGTTGCGGTCGAAAGACGCTGGGCCCACGCGTGCACGGGGGCGACGAATGCCTTGCTCAGTCGGCCTTGATGCCCGCCGTCTCGACGATCTTGTGCCACGTCCCGGTCTCGCGCGCGATCAGCGCGGCGAACTCCTGCGGCGTTCCCGTGCGGGCCTCGATGCCCGTGGCGAGCAGTGTCTTGCGCAGCTCGGCGCTTTGCATGGCCTTGGCGAACTCGGCATTGAGGCGCGCGACGATGTCCGGCGGCGTGCCGTTGGGCACGAGGATGCCGAGCCAGCCGTTGGCCTCGAAGCCCTTGAAGCCCAGCTCGTCGAGCGTGGGAACGTCGGGCAGCGCCGGGCTGCGCTTGAGCGACGTGACGGCGAGCCCGCGCAGCTTGCCGCCCTGGATGCCGGACATGCCCGAGCCGATGGACAGCGCCGCCATCGGAATGTGGCCGCCGATCACGTCGGCCATCGCGGGCGACGCGCCCTTGTACGGCACGTGCACCATCGTGAAGCCGCCCCGCTGCTGCAGCAGCTCCATCACGAGGTGGGTGAACGTGCCGCTGCCCGCCGAACCGTAGGACACCTTGCCCGGCGCCGCCTTCGCCTCGGCGATCAAGTCGTTGAGGTTCGCGTACTTCGATCCCGCGGCCGACATGAACAGGAACGGCGAGGCCGCCACCTGGATCACCGGCGCCAGGTCCTTCGCGGGGTTGATAGCGAGGTTCTTCTGCAGCGCCGGCGCGACCACCATGTTGTCGGCCTGCCCCATGACGATCGTGTAGCCATCCGGCGCTGCACGCGCAGCCTCGGTCAGCCCCAGCGTGCCGCCGGCGCCGGCCTTGTTCTCGACGACGATCGTCCAACCCGCCGACTCCGACAGCTGTTTGGCCACGTGGCGGGCGACGATGTCCGTACCGCCGCCGGGCGGGAACGGCACGATCAGCCTGATCGGCTTGGCCGGGTACGGCTGTCCCAGCGCGGGACCGGCGACGGCAAGGGCAGCGACGAGCGCTGCGGCAATGCGAAACGGCTTCATGGAACTCCTCCGGGGAATCGGCTTCGGGGCGAATTTACCACTGCCGGCGTTGACAGGGCGGCGCGCTTCCCGGACTATACCTAACAAGCGTTAGGTTTTCCACCGCCCCGACGATGCCCGCCGCTGTCCCCCGCGCCGACAACCGCCTGCCGCTCGTCCTCGACGCGGCGGCGCGGCTGTTCCGCGAGCACGGCTACGCGGTGACCTCGATGCGCGACATCGCGGCGGCCTCGGGAATGCTGGCCGGGTCGCTGTACTACCACTTCGCATCGAAGGACGACCTGCTCGTCGCGGTCTACGCCGAAGGCGTCAAGCGCATCTCCGCCGCCGTCGAGGAAGCGCTGCGCGCAGCGGGCGAGCCCTGGCAACGCCTCGAGCGCGTGTGCGCCGCGCACCTGACCGCGCTGCTCGCCGACAGCGACTACGGCCAGGTGGTGATCCGCGTGCGTCCCGACGACGTGCCCCTCGCCGCACCGCGGCTCGCGGAGCTGCGCGACGGGTACGAGCGCCTGTTCGCGCGCGCAGTCGACGCGTTGCCGCTCGCGCGCAAGGCCGACCGCCGCGTGTTGCGGCTCATGCTTCTGGGCGCGCTCAACTGGTCGCAAACCTGGTATCGCCCAGGACAGGACAGCCCGGCCGCCATCGCGCGCCGCTTCGTGCGCCTGCTGCACGGTTCCACCCTCTGACCCGCCGTTCCTGATCCATGACTCCTGACCTCTGATCCCTGCCGCCCATGACCCTCCGCCCCAAAGTCCTCGTCACCAAGATCGGCCTCGACGGCCACGACCGCGGCAGCCGCATCGTCGCGGCGCACCTGCGCGACGCCGGCATGGAAGTCGTCTACACGCCGCCTTGGCAGGAGATTCCCGCTGTCGTGAAACTGGCGCAGGAAGAGGACGTGGACGTGATCGGCATCTCGTCGCTGGCGACCGACCACCTGATCGTGCCGCGGCTCATGGACGCGCTGCGAGCGGCAGGCTTGAGCGAAGTCGGTGTGATCGTCGGCGGCATCGTGCCCGACGACGACGAGCGCGCGCTGCTCGCCGCCGGCGTCGCCCGCGTGTTCCACCCCGGCTCGTCGCTCGCCGACATCGCCGAGTACGTTCGTGAGCTTGCCGCGCGTTCCCGCTCCGCCAAGTTCGCAGCATGACGAGGACGCGACGATGAACAAGCCGCTGCCGACCGCCGTCCCCGCCTCGACCGAGGAGGCGCGCATCCGCTGGACCGCCGAGTACGCCGCGCAGTTGCCCGGCGAGCCCGAGGTCCGCAACCGCTCGGGGATTCCCGTCAAGCCGCTGTACACGCCGCTCGACATCGACGCCGGGCGCTACGACGCCGACCTGGGCTTCCCCGGCGAGCCGCCCTACACGCGCGGCATCTACGCAACGATGCACCGCGGGCGCACCTGGACGCAGCGCCAGCTGATCGGGCTGGGCACGCCGGCCGACTACAACGCGCGGCTCCTCGACCTGCTCGACAAGGGCGCCACCGCGGTCTCGTTGATCCCCTGCAACTCGGTGTACCGCGGGTTCGACATGGACCAGGTCTATCCGGAGCTGCTCGGCACCTGCGGCGTGGTGGCCAATACCGCCGACCACATGGACACCTGCCTCGCGGGCGTCGACCTCGCGCGGACGTCGTGCTCGCTCAACGACCCGCTGCCGTTCACGCTGCTCGCGTTCATGCTGGCGGTGGCGAAGCGCCGCGGCGTCGACTGGAAGCACGTCGGCGGCACGTCGAACCAGAGCGACTACATCTCGCACTTCGTCGCCAACCACATGTTCTTCCGGGTCGCGCTGCCCGGCTCGCGCCGCGTGCTGACCGACCATGTCGCGTGGTGCAACGCGCACGCGCCGAAGTGGAACCCGGTGTCGGTCGTCGGGCAGCACATGCAGCAGGCGGGCGCCACGCCGGCCGAGGCGATGGCGTTCACGCTGTCGACGGCGATCCAGTACGCCGAGGACTGCATCGCCGCCGGCCTCGCGCCCGACGCGTTTCTGCCCCGCTTCACGTTCTTCTTCGACATCTCGATCTCGTTCTTCGAGGAAGTCGCGAAGTTCCGCGCCGGCCGGCGCCTGTGGGCGCGCATCGTCCGCGAGCGCTTCGGCGCCCGCGACCCGCGCTCGTGGCGCTTCAAGTTCCACGCGCAGACCTCCGGGCTGGACCTCACGCGCCAGCAGCCGCTCAACAACGTCGCGCGCGTCGCCGCGCAGGCGATCGCGGGCATCTTCGGCGGCCTGCAGTCGCTGCACACCGACGCCTACGACGAGGTGCTCTCCTGCCCGACGCAGTTCGGCGCGCGCATCGCGGTCGCGACGCAGAACATCCTGCGCGAGGAGGCGCACTTGACCGACGTGATCGACCCGCTCGGCGGCTCGTACTACGTCGAGTCGCTGACCGACGCGATGGAGGAGAGGATCGTCGAGATCATGGACGATGTGGACGCGCAGGGTGGCATGTACGCGGCGGTGCAGTCGGGCTACGTGCAGCGCCGCATCGGCGAGTCGGCGCGCGCGTACCAGGCGCGCGTCGAGTCCGGCGAGCAGACGATTGTCGGCGTCAACAAGTACGCCGTCGAGGAGGACGCCAGCGCGCGCCCCGCCCTGCCGAAGCCCGATCCTGCGCTCATGCAGGCGCACCTCGACGCGTTCGCACGCTGGAAGGCGCAGCGCAGCCAGGCCGAGGCCGATCGCGCGCTGGCCGCCCTCGCCCGTGCCGCGCAGGGCCGCGACAACACGTTCGGCGCCGTCGTCGCAGCGGCGATCGCCGGCTGCACGCATGGCGAGATCTGCGCCACGCTGCGCCGCGAACTCGGCTTCGGTCAGCCGCTCGTCGTCGTATAGGGTCAGACCCTGGTTTCCAGCGCCACGCGCCAACCCGACCATGCCAATGTGGAAACCAGGGTCTGACCCTGAGGCGATCCGCCGCGGCGACCGCGCCGCCATTGCGCGGGCGATCACGGCGCTGGAGAACGAGATGCCGGGGGCGGCCGCGCTCGTCGACGCCCTGGCCGCCGACGCCGGTCGCGCGCACGTCGTCGGCATCACCGGAGCGCCGGGCGCGGGGAAGTCGACGCTGATCGCGGCTCTTCTCGCCGAGTGCACGCGACGTGGCAAGCGCGTCGCCGTAGTCGCGGTCGATCCGTCGAGCCCGCTGTCCGGCGGCGCGGTGCTCGGCGACCGCATTCGCATGAGCGAGGCGGCCGCCGCCGAGAACGTCTTCGTGCGCTCGCTTGCCTCTCGGGGCCACGCCGGCGGCATCGCGCGCACCACGCGGCGCATCGTCGACCTGCTCGACGCGGCCGGGTTCGACCTCGTGATCGTCGAGACCGTCGGTGCCGGGCAATCGGAGGTGGCCATCGCGGAGCTCGCCGACACCTGCCTCGTCGTCTGCCCGCCGGGTCTCGGCGACGACGTGCAGGCGATCAAGGCCGGCATCCTGGAGATCGCCGACGTGCTGGTGGTCAGCAAGGGCGACAGCGAGCTCGCCCAGGGCACCGTGCGTGATCTCAGGGAGATGCTCGCGCTGCGCGCCAAGCGCGACGGCTGGCAGGTGCCGGTGCTGCTCACGTCGGCCGCGCGCGACGAAGGCGTAGCTGCGCTGCTCGATGCCGCCGAGGCCCACGTGCAGGCCTGCGGGCGTGCCCGCCGGCGCGTGCGGGTGGACGCGATACCCTCCGGCGAGCGCACGCGTACGGCACAGCTCGCCGCGCGCGACGCCTTTGCGCGCCACTGCCGCATCGAGCACGTCGACTCGGGCGCCGGTCGCGCGGAAATGGCCATGACGGTGAGCGCCGAGCACCTCAACTTCAACGGCACCTGCCACGGCGGCGCGCTGTTCGCGCTGGCCGACAGCGCGTTCGGACTCGCGTCGAACTCGCACGGTCGCGTTGCCGCCGGGATCGAGGCGCACATCGCCTACCACGCGCCGGCGCGCGAAGGCGACAGGCTCGTGGCCCGCGCGGTCGAAGTGAGCCGCGCGGCGCGGCTCGCCACCTACCGCATCGAAGTGCGGCGCGCGTCGCACGCCGCCGGGGAACTCGTCGCGTCCTTCACCGGCACCGTCTACATCACGGCGCGGCACCACGACGCGCCGGCGGAGAACGCGCCTACTCGATCTTCGCGCCGCTCGCCCTGATCACCGGCAGCCAGCGCTGGTTCTCGTCGCGGACGAACGCGGCGAATTCGTCGGGACCGCGATCGGTGACCGGCGTGCCGGCGGCGGCGAGCTTCTCGCGCACCTCGGGTTTCGCGAGCACCTTGCGCACCTCGGCCGACAGGCGGTTCACGACGTCGCGCGGCAAGCCGGCCGGTCCGACGATGCCCTGCCAACCGGCAGTCTCGAGCTGCGGATACCCCGACTCGCGCATCGTCGGCACGTCCGGCAGCTGCGGGTCGCGCTCGCCGGAGGTGACCGCGATGGCGCGCAGCTTGTCGCTCTTCACATGCGGCACGATCACGTTGCCGACGTCGATCAGGATGTGCGTCTGTCCGGCCATGAGGTCGGTGATGGCCGGGGCGGAGCCCTTGTACGGCACGTGCACCATCTTCGTGCCCGCGACCTGGTTCAGCAGCTCGCCATTGAGGTGCGTGATCGAGGCGTTGCCGCCCGAAGCGTAGTTGACCTTGCCCTCGTTGGCCTTCGCCCACGCGACGAACTCCTTCATCGACTTTGCGGGCAGGCTCGCCGGGATGGCGGCAACGAAGTACGTCGACACCAGCTGGTTGACCGCCGTGAAGTCGCGCACCGGGTCGTAAGGCGGCTTCGCCATCATCCCCGGCACCAGTGCGAACGGGCCGATGTTGGCGAGGATCAGCGTGTAGCCGTCGGGCGCTGCGCGCGCCACCTCGGCGGCCGCCTGCGCTCCGGCGGCGCCGGGCTTGTTCTCGACGACGACCTGCTGGCCCAACCCCTCGGCGAGGTGCTGCGCCATAAGGCGCGCGGTGAAGTCGATGCCGCCACCGGGCGGAAAGCCGACGACGAGGCGGATAGGCTTGGCAGGCCAGGCCTGCGCACCGGCTGTCATCGGCAAGGCGAATGTGAAAGCGGCAGCCAGCCAACCCAGGACCACTCTGCGCTGCGATGCCAAGGCCATCTCCGGTCGTTGCCGTCGCGCCGGAGTATAGCGGGGCCGGCCGCGCAGGAGCGCGAAATGCCGCGGCGGCGGTGCTAGACTTCCGCAACTGCCGCGTACGACGGCAGATCGAGCCAATACCGAAAACGCAAGGAGGGAGCTTCATGCGCACCATTTCCCACCCGAAGGACTTCTGGGCGGGCGTGCTGTTCATCGTGCTCGGCGGCCTGGGCGTAGGCATAGCGTTCAACTACGCCATGGGCTCCGCGGGCCGCATGGGGCCGGGCTACTTCCCGCGCTGGCTGGGCAGCATCATGATCGGCCTCGGGTTGCTGCTGGTCGTACGCTCGTTCCGGCTGCGCGGCGAGGCGATCTCGTTCCCGACGCTCAAGCCGGTGCTCATCGTGCTCGCCGCCGTGCTGGTATTCGGGCTGACGGTGGTCAAGGCCGGGCTGGTCATCGCCACGATCCTGGTCGTGCTGATCGCGAGCACAGCGAGCCACGAGTACCGCTGGAAAGAATCGGTGATCGCCGCGGTGGTGCTCGCCGCGTTCGTCGTGCTCGCATTCCGCTACGGCCTCCAGCTGCAGTTGCCGACGTGGCCGCCGGCACTGGTGGGGTGACGCCATGGAACTCCTGAACAACCTCGGCCTCGGCATGTCCGTGGCCCTCACGTTCACCAACATCCTCTACTGCTTCCTCGGCGTCCTGCTCGGCACGCTGATCGGCGTGCTGCCGGGCATCGGCCCGGTGCCGACGATCGCGATGCTGCTGCCGATCACCTACTCGCTGCCGCCGGTGTCGGCGCTGATCATGCTCGCCGGCATCTATTACGGCGCGCAGTACGGCGGCTCGACGACGGCGATCCTGGTCAACCTGCCCGGCGAGTCGTCCTCCGTGGTCACCTGCATCGACGGCTACCAGATGGCGCGGCGTGGAAAGGCCGGCAAGGCGTTGGCGGTGGCGGCGATCGGCTCGTTCATCGCTGGCACGTTCGCCACGCTGGTCGTCGCCGCGTTCGCCCCGCCGCTCGCCGAGGTCGCGCTGAAGTTCGGCCCGGCCGAATACTTCTCGCTGATGGTGCTCGGCCTCATCTCGGCGGTCGTGCTCGCCAGCGGCTCGCTGGTGAAGGCGATCGGGATGATCGTGCTCGGCCTGCTGCTGGGCATCATCGGCACGGACGTCAACTCCGGCCTGCAGCGCTACACGTTCGGCATCCCGGAGTTGTCCGACGGCATCGGCTTCGTCGTCGTCGCCATGGGGCTGTTCGCGTTCGCCGAGATCATCATCAACCTCGAGCACCGCGGCCACCGCGAGGTCTTCACCGACAAGGTGTCGAACCTGATGCTGACGTGGAAGGAGTTCAAGGAAGTGCTGCCGGCGATCGCCCGCGGCACCGGCATCGGCTCGGTGCTCGGCATCCTGCCCGGCGGCGGCGCGCTGCTCTCCGCGTTCGCGGCCTACACGGTCGAGAAGAAGATCTCGAAGGACCCGTCGTCGTTCGGCAAGGGCAACATCCGCGGTGTCGCCGCGCCCGAAAGCGCGAACAATGCCGGCTCGCAGACGTCGTTCATCCCCCTGCTGACGCTCGGCATTCCGCCCAACGCCGTGATGGCGCTGATGGTGGGCGCCATGACGATCCACAGCATCCAGCCCGGCCCGCAGGTGATGACCAGCAACCCGCAGCTGTTCTGGGGGCTGATCGCGAGCATGTGGATCGGCAACCTGATGCTGGTAGTGCTGAACCTGCCCATGATCGGCATCTGGGTCAAGCTGCTGCAGGTGCCCTACCGCCTGCTCTACCCGGCGATCCTCGTGTTCTGCTGCATCGGCACCTACAGCCTGCAGAACAACGTGTTTGACGTGGTGCTCACCGTGGTGTTCGGCGTGCTCGGCTGGATCTTCGTCAAGCTGGAGTGCGAGCCGGCGCCGCTGCTGCTGGGCTTCATCCTCGGCCCGCTGATGGAGGAGAACCTGCGCCGCGCGCTGCTCCTGTCGCGAGGCGATCCGACGGTGTTCCTGACCCGGCCGATCTCCGCCACGCTGATCACGGTGGCCGCGATCCTGCTGATCATCGTGGCGCTGCCGATGATCCGCAAGAAGCGCGAGGAGGCGTTCCACGAGGAGTCCGCGTAGCGCGGAACAGCGGATGGGCGTAGAACTCAGCGGGTTGCTGCCCTACCCCTCGCGGCGGCAGCCGCTGTACGCGCGCAACGTCGTTGCGACGTCGCAACCGCTCGCCGCGCAAGCGGGACTCGCGATGCTCGCGCGCGGAGGCAACGCGGTCGACGCGGCAGTCGCCACGGCGATCACGCTGACCGTCGTCGAGCCGACCACCAACGGCATCGGCAGCGACCTCTTCGCCATCCTCTGGGACGGCCGCTCGCTCGCCGGCCTCAACGCTTCCGGTCGCGCACCGGCCGCATGGAGCCGCGAGCGCTTCGCTGCGCTCGATGCGATGCCCGTCCACGGCTGGGACTCGGTGACGATTCCCGGCGCGGTCGCCGGCTGGCGCGCGCTGTCCGAGCGCTACGGCGTGCTGCCTTTCGCCGACCTCTTCGAGCCGGCGATCCGCTACGCGCGCGACGGCTTCGCCGTGGCGCCGACGATCGGTGCACTGTGGTCGCGCGCCGCGAAGGTCCTGCCGCACGATCTCGGGTTTGCCGAGCACTTCCTGCCGCACGGCCGCGCGCCCTTGACGGGCGAGACGTTCACCAGCCCGGCCATGGCGGCGAGCCTGCGCGCGATCGCGGACAGCAAGGGCGAGGCGTTCTACCGCGGCGCGCTGGCCGAGGCGATGGTCGCGCATGCGCGCAGCCACGGCGGCGCGCACACGCTCGCCGACTTCGCCGGCATGGCCGCGGACTGGGTGGCGCCGCTTGCGGTGCGCTACCGCGACGTCGAAGTGCACGAGATCCCGCCCAACGGCCAGGGCATCGTCGCGCTGATCGCGCTGGGCCTGCTGCAGCGCTTCGACATGGGCGCGCTCCCGCCCGACTCGGTGGCGAGCCAGCACCTCGCCATCGAGGCCACCAAGCTCGCGTTCGCCGACGCCTACGCGCACGTCGCCGATCCCGCCGCGATGCGCTTCGCGCCGGTGGCACTGCTCGACGACGCGTACCTCGATGCACGCGCGAAGCTGATCGATCCCGCGATGGCCGCCGAGCCGCTGCCCGGGGAACCCGCGCGCGGCGGCACCGTCTATCTTGCCGCGGGCGACGCCGGCGGCATGATGGTCTCGCTGATCCAGTCGAACTACATGGGCTTCGGCTCGGGCGTGGTGGTGCCCGGAACCGGCATCAGCCTGCAGAACCGCGGCCACGGCTTCACGCTCGCTGCCGGCCACCCGAACGTTGTCGCCGGAGGCAAGCGACCGTTCCACACGATCATCCCCGGCTTCGTCACGCGCGATGGCGCACCGCTGGCGGCGTTCGGCGTGATGGGCGGCCCGGTGCAGCCGCCCGGCCACGTGCAGACGATCACGCGTCTGGTCGACCACCGCATGAACGCGCAGGCGGTGCTCGATGCGCCGCGCTGGCGGATCAACGGTGGGCTGGCGATCGACGTCGAGTCGACGGCATCGGCGCAGTTGCGCGACGGACTCGCCGCACTCGGCCACCGCGTCAACGTGCCCGGCGACTCGTTCGGCTTCGGCTGCGGTCAGTTCATCGTGAGGGCCGGCGACGGCTACATGGCGGGCTCCGATCCGCGCCGCGACGGGTATCCCGTAGGGTATTGAAGGCATCGCGGCGAACTAACCGCCCGACATCGCGATTCCGCGGCAGCCGACGTCGCACCGCAGTACGAACCCTTACCCCTGCCCTCTCCCGCAAGCGGGTGAGGGAGCACTGTCCGCTCACGCAAGGGGGAGAGGGAGCACTGCCCGCTCACGCCGCAGGCGCGACCTCGCAGCGCTCGCAGCGCGGCTCGGGGCCCGTCAACACCGCTCCGGTGATCCGGTTCGGCCGGAACACGGTGCATCCCTTGAGGCCGCGCTCCCATGCGCGGCGGTAGATCGCGCGGAACTCGGCCAGCGGGATGTCGGCCGCGACGTTCGTCGTCTTGGAGATCGCATTGTCGACGTGCGGCTGCAGCGCGGCCTGCATCTCGACCTGCGCGTCCGCGGGCACCTCGGTGGCGGTGACGAACGCCGGCGGCAGCGGCGCATCGCCCATGCGCTCTCGCCACTGCGCCAGCGCGTGCGACTCGACCCGGACTCGCTCCACCGCCCCGCCCGGCCGGCGCACGTCCCGGGCGTACTCGAGCGCGAAGAGCGGCTCGAGGCCGCTGGACACGTTGCCGGCGAGCAGGCTGATCGTCCCGGCCGGCGCGATAGCGGTGAGGTGGCTGTTGCGGACGCCATGGCGCGCGATGCCGTCGCGCAAGCCCGGCGGCAGGCGCTGCACGAACGGCGCGGCCAGGTAGCGCGCACGGTCGAAGCGCTCGAAGCTGCCCCGTTCGCGGGCCAGTTCGATCGAAGCGGCGTAGGCCGCCTCGCAGATCGTGCGCATCGCTTCGGCCGCTGTGCGACGGCCCTCGTCGCGGTCGTAGCGCAGCCCGAGCATGGCCAGCGCGTCGGCCAGCCCGGTGATGCCGATGCCCAGCCGCCGCGAGGCCTTCGCCGCCACCGCCTGCTGCGGCAGCGGAAACGTCGAAACCTCGTAGACGTCGTCGAGCATGCGCGCGGCCACCGCCGCGGTCTCGGCGAGCGCGCCGAGGTCGAAGGCAGCGCGCGGCGAGAACGCCTCGCGCACGAAGCGCGTCAGGTTGATCGAACCCAGGTCGCACGCGCCGTAGGGCGGCAGCGGGATCTCGCCGCAGGGATTCGTCGCGCTGATCGTCTCGGCGTAGGCAAGGTTGTCCTCCGCGCGGATGCGGTCGATGAAGAGAACCCCCGGCTCGGCGCAGTCGTAGGCGCCCTGCACGATGGCGTCCCACAGTTCGCGCGCGGCGACGCGACGCTCGATGCCAAAGCGCGGAAAGGCGAGCGACCAGTCAGCGCCGACGTCCACGGCGCGCATGAACGCGTCGCTCACCAGCACCGACAGGTTGAAGTGCGTGAGCCGCCCGGGGTGCCGCTTCGCCTCGACGAACGCGAGCACGTCGGGGTGCTCGCAGGCAAGCGTGCCCATCATCGCACCGCGCCGCGGTCCCACGCCGGTGACCGTCTCGGACATCTGGTTCCACAGGTCCATGAACGATACCGGGCCGGAAGCCATGCCGCCGGTTGCGTCGGCCACCGCGCCGTAGGGCCGCAGCGTCGAGAAGTCGATGCCGATGCCGCCGCCCTGCTGCATCGTGAGCGCCGATTCGCGCAGCGCCGCGAAGATGCCGTCGAGCGAGTCCTCGACCGTGCCCATCACGAAGCAGTTGAACAGCGTGACGCGGCGCGCGGTGCCGGCGCCGGCGAGGATGCGGCCGCCGGGGAGGAAGCGGAAGTCGGACAGCGCCTCGCGGAACCTGCCGGCCCAGTGCTCGCGGTCGCGCGGTTCGCCGGCCGCGAGCGCGCGCGCGACGCGATCCCAGGTTGCGTCGATCGACGGCTCGGGCGCACCGGAAGCCGGCGCGAAGCGGTAGCGCTGCTCCCACACCGACTCGGCGAGCGCATTGGCGAAGCCGGTCGTCATCGTTCGTGCATCCTTCCTACCTGCCGTCCTCCCCGCGAAGCCTGCCCCCGAGGACTGCAGTCGGGGGGCGGGCACCCAGCGTCTTTCGGTTCGACGACACTGGATTCCCGCCTTCGCGGGAATGACGGGAACAGGGCCCGTTCACTTCGAGCCGGATACGGCGTCAGCCGCGCTCGCGCTTCTTGACCGTCGACAGCGGCAGCAGCTCGGGAAAATCGAGCCGCTTGCGCCCCGGCTCGACTCCGGTGCGCGGCACCACCGCCTGCATCGTCGCAAGCGACCGCCGCGCGAGGTCCTGGTAGCCGCGCGTGCCTTCGAGCTTCCACGCGAGTTCCGTCTCGGTCAGCGCGCGCAGCACCTTCGCCGGCACGCCGGCCGCGATCGTGCGCGGCGGGATCACCATCTCGGCGCGCACGAAGGCCATCGCCGCGACTATCGCCGAGTCGCCCACGACGGCGTTGTCGTTGACCACCGCGTTCATGCCGACGAGCCCGTTGCGTTCGACGCGGCACCCGTGGAGGATCGCTCCGTGCCCGATGTGCCCGTCCTCCTCGACCACGGTGCCCATGCCGGGAAAGCCGTGGAGGATGCAGTTGTCCTGCACGTTCGCCCCGGCGCGGATCTCGATGTGGCCGAAGTCGCCGCGCAGGCTCGCGAAGGGACCGACATAGCAGCCCGGCCCGACGATCACGTCGCCGATGAGCACCGCGGAGGGATGCACGAACGCCGTGGGGTCGACCACCGGGACCAGGCCGTCGATCGAGTACACCGTCAGCGCCATGCCGGTCATACGTCCGCTCCGTCGTCGAATGTCCCGTGCCGTCAGCCGACGAACACGCGCGCGTTGCGGAACATCCGCATCCACGGCGAATCCTCGCCCCACTCCCGCGGACGCCACGACATCTGCACGCTGCGGAACACGCGCTCCGGGTGCGGCATCAGGATGGTGAAGCGCCCGTCCGGCGTGGTCAGCCCGGCGATGCCCTGCGGCGAGCCGTTCGGGTTGAAAGGATACCTCTCCGTGGCCTCGCCCGCCGCATCGGCATAGCGCAGCGCCACCCAGGGCTGCGCCATGGCAAGGTGCGCCGCATCGCGGAACTCGGCCAGCCCCTCGCCGTGCGCGGTAGCCACCGGGATGCGGCTGCCCGCCATGCCGGCGAAGAACAGGCTAGGCGTTCGACCCACCTCGAGGGTCACCACGCGCGCCTCGAACTGCTCGGAGCGGTTGCGCACGAAGTGCGGCCAGTGGTCGCTGCCCGGGATGAGCTCGTGCAGGTTGCTCATCATCTGGCAGCCGTTGCACACGCCCAGCGCGAACGTTCCTGGCCGCGCGAAGAACTCGGCGAACTCCTCGCGCGCACGCGGGTTGAACAGAATCGACTTCGCCCAGCCTTCGCCCGCGCCGAGCACGTCGCCGTAGGAGAATCCGCCGCAGGCGACGAAACCCTGGAAGTCGGCCAGGCTGCGCCGCCCATGAATCAGGTCGCTCATGTGCACGTCGAAGGCGGCGAAGCCGGCGCGGTCGAATGCCGCGGCCATTTCGACCTGACCGTTGATGCCTTGCTCGCGCAGCACCGCGATGCGCGGTCGTACGCCGGTGGCAATGTGCGGCGCTGCGATGTTCTCGGCCGTGTCGAACGTCAGGTGCACGCGCGGCGCCGGATCGTCGCCCAGTACGCGGTCGTACTCCTCGTCCGCCGCCTGCGGCTCGTCGCGCAGCCGCTGCATCGCGTGCGTGGTCGCCGACCACGCGCGCTGCAAGTCGACGCGCCTCTCGTCGAGCAGCACGCCGTCGACGGTCTGCACCGTGATGCGGCCGGTGTCGTTCGGGGTGCCCACGATCGCGGCGGCGAGGCCGGCGCCCCGCGCGCGGTCGAGCAGCGCCTTCGCGTGCGCGGTGGACACCTGCACGACAACGCCGATCTCCTCGGCAAAGAGCGCGTGAAGCGGCGGCGCGTCGATGGCGTCGAGCGTGATGTCGATGCCGCAGCGCGACGCGAACGCCATCTCCGACAGCGTGGCGAACAGGCCGCCGTCGCCGACGTCGTGGTAGGCGGCGAGCCAGCCCGCAGCGCGAGCCTCCGCGATGACGCGGAACAGCGCCGCGAGCGCGCCGGGATTGACGTCCGGTGCTTCGTCGCCGAGCTGCCCGTAGACCTGCGCGAGTGCCGAGCCCCCGAGTCGACGCCTGTGCTGCGCGGTGTCGAGCAGCACGAGCGCCGTGTCGCCCGCATCGTGCGCGAGCAGCGGCGTCAGCGTGCCGCGGACGTCGTCGATCGGCGCGAACGCGGACACGATGAGCGACACCGGCGCGACCACCGCCATGTCGCGGCCGGCGGCGTCGCGCCACGCCGTGCGCATCGACATCGAGTCCTTGCCCACCGGGATCGACACCCCGAGCGCGATGCAGAACTCGCTGACCGCCTGCACCGTGTCGTAGAGCGCCGCGTCCTCGCCCGGATGCCCCGCGGGCGCCATCCAGTTGGCCGACAGCTTGACGTCGCCCAGGGCCGCGAGCGGCGCGGCCGCGAGGTTGGTGATCGCCTCGGCCACGGCGATGCGCCCCGACGCCGGCGCGTCGATCAGCGCGAGCGGCGTGCGCTCGCCAATGGCGAACGCCTCCCCGGCATAGCCCTCGAAGTCCATCAGCGTCACCGCGGTGTCGGCCACCGGCACCTGCCAGGGGCCGACCATCGGGTCGCGTGCGCACAAGCCGCCCACCGTGCGATCGCCGATGGTGACGAGGAATGTCTTGTCGGCAACCGCGGGGAAGTTCAGCACGCGATAGGCGGCTTCGGTGAGATCGACGTTGGCCAGCGCCAGCGGTGCCGGCTCGCGCTGCACGCGCCGCACGTCGCGTGTCATCCGCGGCGGTTTGCCCAGGATCACCTCGAGCGGCACATCGACCGGCCGGTGACCCAGCCGCGCGTCCTCGACGACGAGCCGGCCCGAAGCATCGGCGCGGCCGACGACGGCGAAGGGTGCGCGCTCGCGTTCGCAGATCGCAGCGAAGCGCGTGAGGCTCGATGGCGCAATGGCCAGCACGTAGCGCTCCTGCGCCTCGTTGCACCACAACTCGCGCGGCGACATGCCCGACTCCTCGGTCGGGATCGCGGTGAGATCGAACGTCGCGCCGGCGCCTCCGCCGTGCACGAGTTCGGGCAGCGCGTTCGACAGGCCGCCGGCGCCGACATCGTGGATCGACAGGATCGGGTTGGCCGCGCCAAGCTGCCAGCAGCGGTCGATGGCCTCCTGCGCGCGGCGCTGGATCTCGGCGTTGCCGCGCTGCACGGAGTCGAAGTCGAGGTCGGCGGTGTTCGTGCCGGTTGCCATCGACGACGCCGCGCCGCCGCCCAGGCCGATCAGCATGCCCGGGCCACCGAGCTGCACCAGCAGCGTACCCGGCGCGAGCGGCTGCTTCGTCGTGTGGTCGGCGCGGATGTTGCCCACGCCGCCGGCCACCATGATCGGCTTGTGGTAGCCGCGCCACTGACCGCCGACCTCCATCTCGAAGGTACGGAAGTAACCGGCGAGGTTGGGACGGCCGAACTCGTTGTTGAACGCCGCGGCGCCGATCGGTCCCTCGAGCATGATTGCGAGCGCCGAGGCGATGCGGTCGGGCTTGCCGGCCTGAGCTTCCCACGGCTGTTGCAGCGTCGGGATCGCGAGGTGCGAGACCGTGTAGCCGACGAGTCCCGCCTTCGGCTTCGCGCCCGTGCCGGTGGCGCCCTCGTCGCGGATTTCGCCGCCCGCGCCGGTCGCAGCACCAGCGAACGGCGCGATCGCCGTGGGGTGGTTGTGCGTCTCCACCTTCATCAGCGTGTGCGTCGCCTCGCGATGCGCGGCGTAGCGGCCGTCGGGGCCCGGGTAGAAGCGTGCCACCGTCGCGCCGATCATGACCGCCGCGTTGTCCGAGTAGGCGACCACCGTGCCCTGAGGGTGCGCAGCGTGCGTGTCGCGGATCATGCGGAACAGGCTGCGCGGCTGCGGTGCGCCGTCGATCAGCCAGTCGGCGTTGAAGATCTTGTGCCGGCAGTGCTCCGAATTCGCCTGCGCGAACATCATCAGCTCGACGTCGGTCGGGTCGCGGCCAAGGGCGCGGAAGCTCGCGTCGAGATAGTCGATCTCGTCGTCGGCCAGCGCGAGACCCAGCTCCGCATTGGCCGCCGCGAGCGCGGCGCGCCCCTGCGCCAGCAGCGGGATCGTCGCCAGCGGCCGCGGCGGCAGGTGCGTGAACAGCCGCTCGGCGTCGCGCTCGTCGTCGAGCACCACCTCGACCATGCGGTCGTGGATCAGCGGCAGCAGGGCCCGGCGATCGCCATCGACCAGCGGTGCGTCGTTTTCGGTGCGGACGCGCAGCAGCATGCCGCGCTCGATGCGATTGACCGCGGCGAGCCCGCAGTTGTGGGCGATGTCGGTGGCCTTCGACGACCACGGCGAGATCGTGCCCGGACGCGGCACGACGAGCAGCGCGGTGCCGCCTTCATCGCCCCGTGCGTCGCGCGGTCCGTAAGTCAGCAGGCGCTCGAGCGTGGCGCGCTCGGACGCCGAGAGCGTACGCGACACCTCGACGAAGTGCTGCCGCGCCGCGGAGATGCCGACGACGTGGTGCGCGGGGCGCACGGCGACGATGCCGGCGAGCAGCTTGGCGACACGGAACGCCGACAGAGCGCTGCGGCCGCGCAACGAGAGGATTGCCATCGCCCGCGGATTATAAGGGGTCAGACCCTGCTTCCCCCCATGCAGGCCGGCGCCAGTGGAAAGTAGGGTCAGACTCGACTTTCCCGCAAAGGTGTCGCGGTTCGGAGCGTCGCCGACGGAGAGTCGAGTCTGACCCTACTTTCCGAACACCTCGTTCGCCTGTTGGGTGACGCGCACGAACGTCGTGCGCTTCGACAGCTCGCGCAGCCGCCGCGCGCCGACGTAGGTGCATGCCGAGCGCACGCCGCCGAGGATCTCCTGCACGGTGCCGGCAACCGGGCCCCGGTAGGGAACCAGCACCTCCTTGCCCTCGGCCGCACGGTACTGGGCCACGCCGCCCGCGTACTTCTCCATCGCCGCCTTGCTGCTCATGCCGTAAAAGCGCTGGAACTTGACGCCGTCGCGCTCGACGGTCTCACCGCCGCACTCGTCGTGCCCCGCGAACATGCCGCCCAGCATCACGAAGTCGGCGCCGCCGCCGAAGGCCTTGGCGACGTCGCCGGGCGTGGTGCAGCCGCCGTCGGCGCAGATGTGGCCCTCCAGCCCATGTGCGGCATCGGCGCACTCGATGATCGCCGACAGCTGCGGATAGCCCACGCCGGTCATCTTGCGGGTCGTGCACACCGAGCCCGGGCCGATGCCGACCTTGACGATGTCCGCCCCCGAGAGGATCAGCTCCTCGGTCATCTCGCCGGTGACGACGTTGCCGGCCATGATGACGAGGTGCGGGTAACGCTCGCGGATCTTCGCCACGAAGCTCACGAAGCCCTCGGTGTAGCCGTTCGCCACGTCGATGCAGACGTAGCGGATCGCCGAATCGGCGCCCGTGCCGGCCTCGGCCATCACCTTGTGGAACTTCTCCTCGTCCGAGCGCGCGATGCCCATCGAGTGGAACGCCGCCGACTTGCGCGCCAGCGCGCGAAAGAACCGGACGGAGTCGTCGACCCCGTAGTGCTTGTGCAGCGCGGTGGAAAGCTCGAAGGGCTCGAGCGCCAGCGCGATCTCCAGCGTACCGATGGTGTCCATGTTCGCCGCGACGATGGGCACGCCGTGGTATTCGACGCCGGCGTGGCGGAAGCGGAACTCCCGCGAGATGTCGACGTTGCTGCGCGTCGACAGCGTGCTGCGCTTGGGGCGGATCAGGACGTCCTTGAAGTCCAGCTTCACTTCGGTTTCGAGGCGCATGTCAGT
>Ga0209254_10000849_pt1 | contig 26660 bp, 24 predicted proteins | sample FrelakmetDIP11DI_FD_187148 | JGI IMG/M metagenome (GOLD analysis project Ga0209254, IMG submission 187148) | Freshwater lake sediment microbial communities from the University of Notre Dame, USA, for methane emissions studies - DIP11 DI (SPAdes)... | ecosystem: Environmental > Aquatic >...
TGATTACAGTTTCTAATGGAAAAGAACCGCGTTGCAGAGTAACGCATAGTGACTGAACAAATTATGAAGACTACCACGGAACCGATCCATCAAATAGGTATCCTGGTCGGAGGTGGACCCGCGCCGGGTATTAATAGTGTGATTCATGCGGTTGCCATTGAAGCAGCCCGGCATCATTGTAGCGTTTTCGGAATTTGCGATGGGTTCAAACACCTGATGGAAGGGCAGTTGGTTGGGCTACCGCTCACGCCGGATAATGTGGCGTATATCTATGGCCAAGGGGGATCGATATTACGGACTTCGCGAGCTAATCCCACCCAGTCTCAGGAAGCCTTGGAAGCTTGTGTTTATGCACTGACAAAAACCGGGATCTCATCGCTTGTCTCCATTGGAGGAGATGATACCGCCTTTACTGCCTCCCGAGTAGCCCATATCGCCCAGGAAAATATGGGGCTCGATTTTCGCTCGGTGCATGTGCCAAAAACCATTGATAACGACCTGCCCTTGCCGGAAGATATTGCCACCTTCGGGTTTGAAACTGCACGCGAAGTCGGTTCACAATTAGTCATGAATCTTAGAAGGGATGCCATTACCGGCCAGCACTGGTTCTTAGTGTTGAGTATGGGGCGAAAATCAGGTCATCTGGCATTGGGGATCGGGAAAAGCGCCACAGCAACCATCACGCTTATTCCAGAGGAATGGCAGGGTGAGGAAATCCGGTTGAAAGAGGTGGTCGATATTCTGGTTACCACCATCTTGCTGCGATTATTGGAAAACAAACCCTATGGGGTTGCCATATTGGCCGAAGGAATTCTGGAAAATCTTGTCCACGAGGATTTGCAGGCGCTGGATCATGTTGAGAGAGACGAGCACGGTCATATACGGTTAGCAGAAGTGAACTTTCTAGATATCTTGAAGTCAGAATTAGGAAAGGAACTGGGGGGGCTGGGGGTCCGTCAAATTCGCCTGGTCAAACATGTTCTGGGCTATGAACTGCGATGTGCACCCCCGATTGCCTTTGATATTGAATATACCCGCACGCTGGGTCATGCGGCCGTAGAATTCTTGATTTCTGGTGGGACCAATGCAATTATCACCCTACAGCGCGGTAAAATTGTTCCCATCCCCTATCATGAAATGATCAATCCAGAGACTGGGAGAACAGAAGTTCGGATGGTGGACATTGATTCTTTTCGCTACCGGTCCGCTTATGATTTTATGACCCGCCTGAAACCGGAACATGCCCAAGACGACATACTGTTCGAAAAATTGGCCGCTCTAACGAATCTAACGTGCATGGAGTTCAGAAAGCGTTATGGCTATTTGGTTGAGCCAACCCGTGCTCAAGCCAAGAGCTCATCGTGAGAGAATTATTCGAATTCCTACAGTAGGAAAAGCTGAGTAAGTACAGTAACCCCGAATTGTCTAGACATCTCGAATCGCCTTATGCTACAATAAAGGCATGTCGTCATTGAAGCAACAGATCCGTACCAATCAGGCTCTCCAGGTCATCCAACATGCCAATAGCGGGATGAGCATTATTGATGTTTGCCAGGAGGTTGGTATTCCCAGGAGCACGTTCTACTATTTCGTCGACCGGAACCCAAATGCCATTGCCAGTTTCCAGAAAATGCAGATGGTGGCTGCCATACAGCAATTTGCACTTATTCTGGAAAATCAGACCAAGGTACTAGAAGGCGTCATCCAAGATGGACTTGCCACGGCAACCAAGCCGAAAGAGCGCGTCCCGATTTATAAGTACATGAAACAAAGGACAGGTGAGCTTATGGAGGCGTTGCAGATCAACCGTAGGTCTAATAGGGAGCTTGGAGATATCCTAAGTGGACCAAAGCTTATACCTGGGGAGTCGCGGTTTGTTACAGCCAACACACCGATTGCATTAGGGAGCATTACTGTAATGACGAGCGGCAGTGGAATGGGATAAGAGAAGCTGGATCGGGAAGTCTAGTGTTAGACACCGTCGGAAAGGAACAGGGGGAAGATGGAGGAAAGATTCCACGGGCATAGTCGTGGCGAACGATGTTTGGCTTGCAAAATTGGTCGGGCCGGAATCGGTTGTGATTGGCAAGTGAAAATCTGTCATAATAAAGATGCTACAGATTTTCTTGTAAGGGGTGGGTTGTGAAAAATAAAAATTCGCGGACTAAGTTCATTTTCCCCATGATCATTTTGGTCATGATGCTATTTTTTTGTTTTCGTACTGGCATCCAAAAAAGCGTTCGTTTCAACTTCCCTATGTCACATGGATTTCAGGAAACCGCCTCCGCACTTTCCAATCAGGTTTTCAGTAGACAACCAACATCACTTGCAGAGACCACTTCGACGGGATCGGTTGAAAGTCGCTCGATCAAGATTCTCCTTGATGATTTCAGCCAACAACCTTATCAAGGCGAATCGGTCTATTTCTTCAATCGACTGGAGGGTGATCGTGGAGCAATTAATAATGCCATCGTTGAGTGGGGGAATGGGCAGGTCACCACGACAATTTCTCCGGGGAACCAGTGGGGTGGTGTGTGGATGAGCCTGAATCACCCGATCCGGGAAGGGCTCGCCATTAATTTCTCTGCCATTTTGCCTGGGCAAATCTTACCGGCTTACCAGAGCCGGATAACAGCTGTCAATGTCCGCATTACACGGGCGACGGCCGGTAGAATTTTCAAATTGGAGCTCAAAGACGGAAACAACCCATTTTGGTCCGAGACAGTTGTCCTGGAAGGTGGAAAGCAAGAAATCAGTTTTGAATTGCCTCCTTTGGGAAATGTAAACCAGTTCGTCTGGGTGTTGGATCATTCCACTGCTGGTGATTACGTCGTACTGGAGCAGGTGTCATTTTCTGCTGCCACACCGATCGCGGATACAGCAACGGCTGCGTTCGTGTGGAGTTATGGAATGCTCCTGAATAACTGGAATCCTTCAACTGGATTGGTGCGTGACAAAGCCAAAGACGCCAGTGGGGAATTCGATGCCATCCAAGCTACTGGCTGCCTGGCTGCTGCAACTACAAGTGCGGAGCAGCTAGGTGTTATTGGACGGGACGATGCGATCCAGATCGTTACACGCATCAGTGATGCGCTACTTTCAAAACTGCCTCGCTCGCATGGTTTATGGCCTCATTGGGTCAAAGCATCGCCCACGGGTGAATTCACAATCGTGCCTAACACTGAATGGTCATCTGTTGATACGGTAATTGCTTCCATTGGTTTACTTGAAGCGCAAAGCGGTTTGGAGATGGATACTTCTGGCACTGAGCAAATGCTTCAGGCAATCGAATGGAAAGATCTGGTTACGCCAAAAGGGATCTCTCATGGCTATACCTATACAGGCGAATTGATCCCTTACACCTGGGATGTTTTTGGTGGAGAAAGCTGGCTGGTTGAGCTGGCATACGCTTCAGTCACAGGTGAGGTTGGACTAATCACTTACGATGCACCTCCGACTGCAAATGGTTCGGGTTTTATTGACGAGCTGGCCTGGTTATTTGTGCCCCCGCCTGCGTGGCTGGATTATTGGGGGACAGATTGGAGTTCCTACCGGAATAAGTCGGTAGATAACCAGTTGTCCTATTTCCCTGACCATGACCCGGGAGCCTGTTTTATCCAACTTGGATTGTTCGGATTGTCTGCTGGTGAAATACCATATCCCTCGATGGTAGCTAAGGATAGCATCTACCAGGCTTTTGGTGTGGGAGGGCGCTTCGCCTCCGCAAACGATGGTTCAGCCTTGCTGGGAGCGCCGGTTGTTATCCCGCATTATTCTGCGATGATCGCCCCCCTCCGTTCACATGAAGCAATCCAGATGTGGAAATGGCTGATCGACAAGGGGTATTTTTCACCACTCAATAACGTTGAAAGCATCATGTTCCCGGACGCTTCGCAATGTGAGGATACTTCAGTCTTGTGGAATCAACTTAAAGGCTCGTGGAACCTTTCCTTACAAACCTTAGGCTGGGGGTCCTATTTAGCGGAACAATCCGGTCAAGAGCCTATTTTGTGGCAGGCGGTAACCACAAATCAACTTTTGCGTCGAGGGTATCTCATTCTAGCGCCCAATGAAATCATTCCAACGCCGGCTTTCACACCACAGGCGGACGACGCATCTAGTAAAGACTATTTTTGGAAAAACGTCGGACCCGCAGGCGAAAGCATTTTGGCATTGGCGGTTGACCCATTGACAACGACTATCATCTACGCAGGGACAGATAGCGGCGGGGTATTTAAGAGCACGGACGGCGGTGAGAACTGGAATACGATCAATACCGGTCTACCCAAAACCCACGTTAATGATATTGCGATCAACCCACTAACACCAGCTACTTTATATGTAGGCACAGATAGCGGCCTATTCAGAAGCTCGGATGCCGGCGCCAGCTGGAGCGCCACCGGCCTGAGCTTCGCTGTTTATGATCTGGCGATCGATCCTAAGACGCCTTCCACCTTCTATGGTTTATCACCCTACAACATAGTGAAAAGCACGGATGAGGGAAGGACCTGGAGCAAGGCTGTCAGTGGGATGGAAAATCCACCGGGCATCTCGCTCAATTTCCATGTTGCTGGATTGGCTATCGACCCGTTGAAGCCGACGATGCTCTATGCGGCGACTACTCCGTATACACACCCGATGTCAATGCGATATTGGCCGGGCTATGTTTTTATTAGCACCAACAGCGCTGTGAGCTGGAGCGTCACCGATTTGTGGTTTTATAGCGATGTTTATATGCTTGTGATTGATCCGTCGACTCCATCCACGCTTTATTTAGGGTTATACACGGGCGTGATGAAGAGCACCGACAGCGGCAAAAATTGGGACCTGGTCAACAACGGTCTCGAACAACCCGATATTAGAACCCTGGCAATTGACCCGGCGAATCCGGCGATTGTCTATGCAGGTACCCGACGTGGCGTATTTGTGAGCACGAACGGAGCTGGGGACTGGAATGAGTTCGACGCGGGTTTGCCCGATAGCGAAATCATTGACCTGGCAATTGATCCGAAAACGCCGACCACCCTTTATGCAGCGACAGCTAGCGGTGTGTTTAAAAACTCGAATGGAGGCAGCATGCTATTGTTTCCCTGAATGGCACTTATAATTGGGTTGGAAGGTCCGAATGGCAAACAGTCGAATGGAGGAAAGATCTGGCAGGGGCTGGCTGGGGCAGTTCTGGCGACGAATGGTTGTGGCGTGGAGAATGCTAATGAAGCTGGAGCCGCCGAAGGACAGCAGCAGCTTGAAGGAACATAGCAGGTTCAGACTGTTTTGATAGAAGTTTAGCGGCAGGGAAACTTGAACAGGGCTAGACAGAAATGGTGAGGAAAGGGCTGAGGAGTTATTACGGGGATATCATCATTCATTATCTAACTATAATAGCTACAACTGAAAATAATCCTCCGAAAGGATAAGCGATGATTGCACTTTACACCTTTGTCCCCTTATATTGTCCATCTTGTGGCACGCCAACTAGACTGGATCGTGTTGAAAATGCTTTCATAGGTAAGTATCAGGCTCACCAGACACTATCCTATTCCATCTGCGGCGTGATGTACCAGCTCGCCTCGAAGACAAACGTGCTCAGGGCGGCAACAGCCAGTGGGGGCGATTTAGTGGAGTATTTCATTGACGATGATGACGAGGTTGATCGCTCGCAGTTCAATTGACTGAGATAAAAAAAAACCCCAGACCGTTGTTGAGTTAGGAATAGAAAGGAGTAATAACTTTGCTTCACGAAGGATATAAAATCCGATGTATTTTGGACGATCCCAGTGATATGGTCGCCATCATTTATCGACACGATGAAGTTATTGGCCGCATAAGGATGGATTGGTCAAATTTCCCTTTTCAATATGACTATCATAATCCGAAGTTGTTCAAGGTGTTCGATTTACTGGCTGAGTATGGACATCTGAGAATGGAGAATGAAAAGAACATTGAAGAGGTAGAATCATATTGAAGGTGAAGTGTTTGCATTGAAATTGTCCTAAGCAGGCTATTCTGATCTCAGCCACAAAATATGCTTTTAGATAACAGAGTTTATCGGAATCAACATGGCTGCACTTTACTGCTAGGGGTAGCCCTGTTTGCTTTTTAAATATTCGCGAATAGAGCAAGTGATCGGAATGATAAAAATGCGCAGCAGATCTGTGCGAGGCTATAAAACACAAGCCGGGATGCTGGCTGGATTGATGTTGGCCGGGTCAGGTGTTTGCTAAACCAGACTATATGGCCTGAGATAATTGCGCCGATTGCTCTGCTATTAAATTCACCAACCAATCTTGGGACAAACTCTCCTGATATTCATGGTTGACAAACCAGTAGATTCCCAATGCTCATCTTATCCTAAACTATATAAAGTGGATATTAGTTGTATAATTATCATATGTCTGAATGGATTGGGAAAACTATTGGTAATGTCAAGATTGAAAGGTACCTCGCCCGCGGTGGAATGGCAGAGGTTTATCTCGGAACGCATATAACACTTGAGCGCCAGGTTGCGGTCAAGGTTATGCATAATTTCATAGAGGAAGACCCCGATTATCTTAAACGGTTTCAACGCGAAGCAAAAGTAGTCGCGGGACTACGTCACCCGAACATCGTCCAAATATTCGATTTCGATACAACAGATGGGCATCCTTATATTGTGATGGAGTATTTGAAGGGTCCATCGCTTGCTGATTATTTGGGTTCCCTGCACGCTCTGAATAAACTCCTCCCGCTAGCTCAGGTCGCGCATTTGCTTAAATCGGTATCTTCTGCACTCAGTTATGCTCACGGGCAAGGCGTCATTCATCGAGATATCAAACCGGGAAACATCATCCTCCAAAGCAGGGCAAACCAAATTCTGCTTGATGACATATTGCCCGATGATGTCGATCCCATTATCACTGACTTTGGTCTGGTGCGTATTGCCAATGCCGTCACTCAAACGGCTTCAGGCACTGTTAATGGAACGCCGGCTTACATGTCACCCGAACAGGCGCTCGGCAAGGATACCGATCAACGCACAGATATTTATTCGCTTGGAGTTATATTATATGAATTGATTGCGGGGTGTCTCCCATTCGAGGGCGATAGCATGACGGCTGTGATTCTAAAGCACATCAGTGACCCACCTCCCCCGATCGATGGCATCGAGGCACCTATACAGGCTGTCATTAGCCGCGCTCTGGAGAAAGATCCTAATCACCGCTACCAGACTGCTCTAGACATGTCTGCTGACTTTAATCGGGCCATTAACTTGAATCCAACAGCCCAAACCATACCCGTTTCGGCTCAAAAAAAACCCGTCACGGTAATTCCTGCTCCAGTAAAAACAAAACCAGCCCGAACTCCGATAATATTGATCGCCGGACTCTTGGTTGTGTGTGTCTGTCTCTCCGTCGCGCTCTTGGGTGGGCTTGGGATATATAGACTCTCCAAGTCCCCTAAACTTAGCGACGTATCGACAACCTCCTCGACTACTCAAGCTCCGGTGGCGAGTAATTCACCTCAAATGCCGGCGGGACAAGATAATTCTGTAGGCGTACTACGTTTCCAGGATGGCACATCTCCATTGGACCAAATAACAATCAGTGCCAAATTGGCTGTTCCAGTCAATGGAACTCAATACGAAGGATGGTTGATAAACGATAGTGGGGAACAACGCCGGAGTCTCGGGGTGTTAATGCAAGATGCATCCGGCCAATTCACCCTGACCTTTGTGGACCCACAGAGCCGCAACTTGCTCGATGGTTTCAATCGCATGGAAATCACTATCGAACCCAGCCCAGACGACAGTCCTAATCCATCCGGGCAGGTTGCTTATTCGTCTTCAATTCCAGATGGCGCTTTGATGCATATCCGTCACTTGCTGGTTCGGATTGATGAAAATCACGGCGACATTGGAATGTGTGTTGGAGTGGTCGACGATACAACCTTGATTAAGAAATCCGCTGATGCCATGCTGGAAGCATTTGGCAAAGACGATGAGCAAAATGTTCGGGCTAATGCTGAGGCGATCATCAATCTTATCGTTGGTAAACAGGATGCAAATTCATATAAAGATTGGGACCGTGATGGAGAGATCAAAGATCCGGGAGATGGTTATGGACTGCTGTTAAATGGCGATCAAGCCGGATATATTGGCGGTGTGGTTGACCATGCCAACTTTGCCGCGGAATCAGCCGATGCAACGACCATGATTCGCGATCACACCCAGCATGTCACCATCTCCGCTCAAAACGTTGAGCACTGGGCTACTCAGCTCAGAGATATTGCCATTAGAATTGCGGAAGCCAAATCAGGTCAAATTGAGCAAGCCGATATCCGTTCTGCTGTAATACTTGCAAATCAAATGCTGAATGGGATTGACCTTAACGGTAACGAATCGGTTGATCCAATCCCGGGCGAAGGCGGAGCGATCACTGCCTGCGAACACGCAGGATACATGACCGATATGCCAATCATGCCAGGCAAGGATCAGGTGCCCGCTGCCAGTAAATGAAATAACTTTTATCTGAACACCGTCGGCATCCTCGAAAAACTCGCTCACCTCTTCCACTAGGATTGATAAGAACATTCTCCCTTTCGTATACATGCTGAATATCAAGCACTGAGTGATCTGCCTGATCCTACTCTCGCAATCTTCCGGTTAGATCAGCTGACCAGGGTGCAGCTCAGTATGGCGTGGCGAATGGCTACCTATTCAACCTACCTCGCGCAGTAATATTAGATAGTTATCATCCGATTATAACAATTAATTAAGATAAATATGGTAATATATATCTACAAGATATTAACAAGGGCTGGATTGAGCGTTCAACAGCCTCCAGATTTGGATAAAACCTGGGTATTTTTGCCAGGACCTGTATAAGGTTCAATTCTTTACGCATGAGGGATTAAACAAGATGAAGAGAGTATTATCTGTACTTTCCGAATGGGGTTATTGGGGAGAAGAGTTGGTAGGACCGCTCGAAGTGCTGGATCAAAAGGGGTACAGTGTTGATTTTATGACGAATAAAGGTAAGCGGCCCCATGCCCTGCCTCCCAGTATGCAGGTGGGTTATTTTGACCCTCCTTTGCATAAAGTGGTAACCGATGAATACTACGCCAACCTTACACGAAAGGTTGATGAATCTACCCGCCTTGACAATCCAATTAACCTGTCAAAATGGTTCCCAGAGAGGCCTTATTTCAATGCTCCGGGTTTTGGCAAGGAACTTGAAGTTTATTACACCGCTCGTGACCAAAGTTGGAAAGACCTGGAGAAGTACGATGCCTTACTCCTGGTAGGTGGGAGCGGTCCTATCTTGGACATGGTTAATAATCAACGCTTACATGATGTCATTTTAGGTTTCTATAGTGCCGGTAAGCTGATTGCCGCGGAATGCTATGGTGTGGCATGCCTGGCGTTTGCTCGAGATTGGGTAGATCGGAAGAGCATCATTTGGGGTAAACATGTTACCGGCCACGCCCTGGAATATGACTATAAAGACGGAACCGGCTTTCTCAATACTGATGTCAATATTGGCCCTCCGCCTTACCCGCTCGAGCTAATCTTGCGCGATGCGGTGGGACCAAACGGGCAGTATCATGGTGGTGTCGGGCGTACTTTATCAACTATTTTGGATTACCCCTTCTTGACTGGCCGGTCAACTCAGGATTCGCATCTGGTTGGTGAGTTGGTAGTTCAAACCCTGGAAAATGGTCTACAGCGCTATGGCTGGTAATTTACAGAAGGAAACTTCATTAGCAACATCAGCACCCGCGATGGCAGAAAAAAACGGAAGGTTTGCCATCATTGAGCAATTTCTGGCTGACGGGATGCATGTCATGTTCGGTAATCCGGGCACTGTTGAACAAGGCTTTCTGGATGCCCTGGCGAATTACCCGCAGATGAAGTACATCCTGACTTTACAGGAGTCGGTCGCAGTTTTAGCCGCCGATGGATATGCGCGTGCCACACAAAAACCAACTCTTGTCCAACTGCATAGCACGCCGGGCGTTGGCAATGCCATTGGCGCCCTTTACCAGGCCAAACGCGGCCATTCACCTTTGGTCGTGATCGGGGGAGATGCCGGGACCCAATACTTGGCTATGGATTCTCAGATGGCGGGAGACCTGGTGGCCTTTGCTGAACCGGTCACCAAGTGGTCCACCGTAGTGGTTGATCCTTCCTCGCTGCTCAGGGTATTGCGCAAGGCAGTCAAAATTGCTTCCACGCCGCCGATGGGACCCGTTTATGTTTGCCTTCCGATGGATGTGCTCGACGCTCCTTTAGTGGAGGAAGTATTCCCGGCGACCATTCCGTCAACACGGGTAGCACCAGATGAGCAAACTATCCAGGAAATAGCGCGTATGCTGGCGGCGGCTGAAAGACCGGTCATATTTGCCGGAGATGGTGTGGCTTATTCGGGTGCTCAAGAGGAGCTTGCTCATGTGGCCGAATTGCTAGGTGCAGAAGTATGGGAAGCAGATGCTGGCGAAGTCAACCTCAGCTATAGTCATCCTTCCTACAAGGGGATGACCGGACACATGTTTGGTACGGCCAGCTTGCCCATTACTTCAAAAGGGGATGTCAACTTAATCTGCGGCACTTATGTTCTTCCGGAGGTGTTCCCGATCCTTGGGAATATTTTCGCACCTCAGGCAAAAGTCATTCATATCGATCTTAATAGCTATGAGATCGCCAAGAACCATCCTGTGACCCTGGGGGTAGCGGCAGATCCGAAGCTGACGCTTGGCAAAGTGGCGCAGGCGCTGCAACAGGTGATGACTGCTAAACAGAAAGAGTCGGCTGTGTCTCGATTTGCTGCACTAAAGGAAGCAAAAGAAATCCAGAGGATCGAGGCTTTCAAGCAGGACCGTGCCGTGCGGGATAACGTTCCCTTGCAAATGTCCCGCTTCATGGAAGAATTGATGGGCCAGCTTCCTGAAGATGCAATTATCTTCGATGAAGCCCTAACCAGCTCTCCCCCGGTTTCGCGTTACTTTGCTCCTACCCGCACAGGCCAGTATTTTCTAACGCGTGGAGGTTCATTGGGGATTGGCATTCCAGGAGCAATTGGCGCCAAGTTGGCAAATCCCGATAAGACCGTAGTTGGTTTCACCGGTGATGGCGGCGCGATGTATACGATCCAGGCGCTCTGGACAGCCGCCCGACACAACATCGACGCCAAATTTGTGGTGTGCAACAATCTTTCTTACCGCTTGTTGCAGCTGAATATTGATGCATATTGGAAAGAACGCACGATCCCCAAACATGATTTTCCACTCAGTTTTGACCTCTCCAGCCCACCACTCCAATTCCATGATATGGCGCGTTCGATGAGCGTGCAAAGTCTGCGGGTTGAAAAGCCTTGGGAAATTGCTCCTGCTATCAAGCAGGCGTTAGCTCACCCCGGTCCGTTCCTCATTGACCTTGTTCTAGAAAGCGACACTCATCCAGATCGGATCGGTGCCACCTGCGGTCAATGATGGCGTGATGTGAGAGCTGGGGATATTCTACGAATAATTTAGGAAGGATTGAAGGATTATGTCTGCTATTACCTTAGATCAGATCAAGACTTTTGTCGCTGCCTGGTATCAGGCCCTCGATCAACATGTGCCGCCAGCTGAATGTGCCAAACTGGTGTCGGATAAAAATCTGGAAATGGTCTTCCCCGAGAAGACCCTACACGGGGTCAGCGATTTCCTGGCCTGGTATGCCGGTGGTACTTATTCCGATGGCACCCAGGCGCCCGGTGTGATCAACATCTTCTTCGATGAGAACCATAATGTAGTCAGCGTGGAAGCACAGATTTCTGGCGACCAAGCGACTCTGGATGTGGTAGTGGCCTGGCAAGCCAGTTGGTTCGAAGCGCCGGCAGCTAAGAGCAAGCGAGTCTCCCTGGACGCGACCCAACACTGGGTAGTGCGGGCTTCATCCAAGAATGCCTACGGGCTGGAAGTGACCAGCTATAACGCTATGTCGAAACCGTTCCAGTACGCACCCGGTTTTGCCCGTTTATAAAGTGAATTCTTGAAAGGCAACTCATATGCAAATTTCGATCAGGGTAAATAACCAGATCCATTCTGCAGAGGTTGAGCCACGGTTGCTGCTGGCAGATTTCTTGCGGGAAGAGTTGCATTTGATCGGAACGAAGGTGGGCTGTGATACCGGACAATGCGGTACCTGCGCCGTCATGCTGGATGGGGTATCGGTCAAAAGCTGCCTTGTGTTAGCCGTCCAGGCCAATGGTAGAGAAGTGACCACGGTGGAAGGGCTTAATTCGGATAGCGAGTTAAACCTGCTCCAGGAAGGCTTTCGTGAGCAGCATGGTGTCCAGTGTGGTTTCTGCACCCCGGGTATGATGATTTCTTTAACCGATCTGATGAACCGTAATAACAATCCGAGCGAAGAAGAGATCCGTAATGCCCTGGAAGGCAATTTCTGCCGCTGCACTGGCTACCAGAATGTCGTCCGTGCAGTTCAATATGCCGTTGAAAAAAAAAGTAGTCCGGTCCGGATGATCGTGGATACGAAGGCCAAACAATTTTATCAGCGTCAGGTCGAATGTCTTATAGCCAAAGACGTCGACCGCCTCGTAGACGAGAATTACCTTGACGATGCGGTTCTGACTTCGGCAAATTTCACAGTGCGCGGTAAACCGGCGCTTAAAGCACATTTCCACAACTTCCTGAAATGGGTGACCATTAAAGAGGTCAAGTCCACGGATCTATTCGTAGAAACCGACAATACGGTACTTTTTGAGGCGACGATTGAATCCAATTTTGGCACAGAAAAAGTGTACGATGCCTTTGTTCTGCGCGATGGGAAAGTCGCTTATCACTTTACCGGTGTGAAATAATACCGATCTTTTATCTGGACTTACCTACCTGTCTGAATTCGGAGGCTCGAACATGCCTAATAAAGTACTGGGAACCGCGGTCAAACGAAATGAGGATGTAGAATTTCTGCGTGGGGATGCGAAATTCACTGCTGATATTACCCTGCCTGGCATGTTGTATATGGCTATTCTGCGTAGTCGTTTCGCACATGCCATGATCAAGAACATCAATACGCGCGAGGCCGAGAAAATGCCGGGTGTGGTGCGCGTGTTGACCGGCGCCGAAATCAAGGATAAAATCATGCCTTTGCCCTGTGTCTGGATCCCTGGAGGGGCTGAAAGCCATTTCCCCTCTCATCCCATGGGCATGCCGGGTGCGGGTTATGCCCTGGCGGTAGATAAGGTCCGCTACGTTGGCGACCCTGTGGCGGTCGTCGTGGCAGAAACAGAGTATCAAGCCCAGGACGCTCTCAAGGCAATCCAGGTTGATTACCATCCCCTTCCGGTGGTGATCGATGCCGAAGAAGCCATCAAGGATGGTGCGCCTCAGCTCCATTCTGAGGTTCCTAATAACCTCAATGCTTATATCCCTTATGGTGATAAAGCTGGCACCGAAGAGGCTATTCAGAAGGCTGATATTGTCATCACCCATCGGATTCGCATCCCCCGTACTATCAACAGCCCGATTGAACCCAGGGCAGCCATCGGCCAATACGATAGTGCTACCGGCGATTTCACCTTGTGGGCTACGTCTCAATCCCCACATAATCATCGCCTGCTGCTGGCTTTTGCCATCCTCGGAGTCCCCTATAACAAGATTCGCCTGATCTCGCCGAAGATCGGTGGAAGTTTTGGCACCAAAGGGTATATCTATCCAGATATGCCGCTGGTACTCTATCTAGCCAGAGAATTAGGCCACCCGGTTAAATGGGTAGATACACGTGAGGGATTGATGCGCTCGACTGTCCAGGGTCGCGATCAAAAAATGGTGGCAACTTTGGCCGGCAGTCGAGATGGAAAAATCCAGGCGATCAAGGTCACCAGTTACGCTAACCTTGGGGCTTATCCTTCTACAATTGGTCCTGGTGTAGCGACAGCCATGGTGGGGCGTAATATTTCTGGCGCCTATGCCATCGATCACGCTTTTTGCGAAATCTATGCGGCTTTTACCAATCTGGTGTCGCTGGGTGCACAGCGCGGTTCCGGGCGGGCTGAAGCAACTTTTATGCTCGAGCGCATGATTGATATGTACGCCCATGAAATTGGCGTGGATCCGGCTGCAGTGCGCCTAAAGAATATGGTTCGCCCGGATCAGATGCCGTTTGACAATGGGTTGGGCTGGTCCTATGACTCGGGCGATTACCCGGCCGCGTTGAAAAAAGCCATGGAGATGGTCGATTACAACGGATTTGCTGCCCGCAAGGCCGAAGCTTTGAAACAGGGTAAGCGCCTGGGAATCGGGATCGGCAGCTACGTCGCCGTCAGTGGGGTTGGACCATCCTCCCGCATGGCCAAAGAAGGTATGCTGGGTGGCACATGGGAAAGCGCCAACATTCGTGTTCACCCAACCGGTGAAGTATCCGTTACGATCGGAGCAACCCCGCATGGCCAGTCCCACGAAACCACCTTTGCCCAGGTCGCAGCCGAAGAGCTTGGCGTGGATGTGAATAAGGTCAAGGTAATTCACTCCGATACCAAAGAAGTCCCCTTTGGGCAGGGCAGTTATGGCAGCCGGTCCTTCAGTGTGGGAGGCGCGGCCGTCCACCAGGCGGCCGAGATGATTAAAGAGAAGGCCTGTGCTTATTTCTCCAATAAGAATGGCTTAAGTAGAGACAAAGTCGAATACACGGATGGAAAGGTGATCGAGAAAGCCAACCCCCAAAATGCCATGACCTTGCAGGAGATTGGCCTGGCGCTGTATTACTCCTGGGATATACCGGCAACCATGGAACCCAGCCTGGAAGTAACCACTTTCCTGGATCCACCCGGATTTAACTTCCCTTATGGATGCAATATTGCCGAGGTGGAAGTAGATGAGCAAACCGGGAAAGTGGACATCCGCCGTTATATTGCTGTCAATGACGTGGGTACGATTGGCAATCCGATGGTTCTGGAAGGCCAGGTGCAAGGGGCCATTACTTTCGGAATAGGTGAAACGCTCATGGAAGAAGCTCTTTACACGAATGAAGGACAATTGATCACCAATTCCTTCAATGAATATGCCATTCCTCGTTCCACACAGGTCCCCAATTTCGAGCTGGCAACGATCGTAACGCCCACCCCGCATACTAAACTGGGCGCCAAAGGAGCTGGTGAAGTGGGAACCGTAGGGGCTCCGGCCGCAATTGGGAATGCCATCCTGGATGCTATTTCCGACCTGGGGATCCGGCATATCGATATGCCCATGACCCCTGAAAAAGTGTGGCAGGCGATCGAAAAAGCCCGCCAGGCAAGACATTAATTTTCTTCTGTAGGAAACTATGATTTCATCCCAATTCCTTTACTCAGCTCCAAGAAATTTGGACGCCGCCATTAAAATGCTCAGCGAAAATAAAAACTCCTGGCCCCTGGCTGGCGGTCAAGGCCTGCTTACGGATCTCAAACGGGAGCGCCTTTCTGCTGATTTGCTCGTAGACTTGCAGCTCATCCCTGATTTATGTGGGATGAACTCAAATGAAGAAGGGCTTCAGATTGGGGCGTTGACAACACTCACTCAGTTAACCGCTTCCGAAAAAGTCACCAAAGATTATCCGGCTCTGGCCGAGGCTGCCGCCAATGCGGGCGATTTACAGACCCGTAACCAGAGCACCCTGGGCGGGTATCTGGCCAGTAACGATCCGGCAGGAGACTTGGTAGCGGCTGTGCTGGTTCTGGAGGGTGTTATCCAGGTGTATGGGCCGGATGGGCGTCGCTCCGTTTCAGCCAGTGAATTCTCGGTGGGTCCTTTTAAGACTGCTCTGGCGCCAGCCGAAGTCATCACTGGCTTATCCCTTCCAATAAAAGCAGGGGATGTGGTCAGTGCTTACGAAAAATTCAAGAATCCTGCCAACTCGTACGCCATTTGTGGTATTGCTGCCCGGATCGTGCGATCCAAAGGGGGGTACGATTATAAGCTGGCTGTAACAGGGGCTTTAGAATATCCCAGCCTTCTGCCTAAATTGCAAAGCGCGCTGGCCAATAAAGCGCCTACTGACGAGAACATCACTGCGGCCATAACCCAGATAGAGTTACCTTCAGAGCCTCGTCAGGATCTTTATGCATCTGGCGATTATCGAATTAATCTGCTGAAAGTGTTAACTAAGCGGGCCATTTTGCGAGCAGCCGCTCCATGGGGTCCGATACGTCCCACCGGTCCAATGATCCCAGACCCCTCTAATATTGAGGGTACGGTCATTATCAGAAGAAACTAGAATAGGAGATTATTATGTCAACAAATGCAAATACGGCCACGAGCCGCCGGTTTTTCGAAGATATGCTGGGAAATGCCAATTGGAAACTGGCAGATGAGATCCTGGCGCCAGATATTGTCATGCACCACCCTAGCAGCCCTCAACCAGTTTCCGGCGTAAAAAGTGTGGTCGGTTTCTTGGGTGCGTTTAGGGCTGGTTTCCCGAATATGTCCATGAAAGTCGAATTCGCTTTTGGTGAGGATGAAATGGTAGCCGTCCGTTGGCGGATGAGTGGGACGCACACCGCGGAGCTATTTGGAATCCCCCCCAGTGGCAAGTCAGTTAGCGTTGCAGGAATTAGCATCCTTCGCTTCTCAAATGAAAAAGTTGTTGAGGATTGGGTTTCAGAAGATTCGTTGGGGCTTATGCAACAAATCGGTGTCATTCCAGCCATGGGCTGAGATTTGAACTCAGATATCATTCGCTGGCGCATGAGCTGGTGATTGGCTGGGAGAGGATGGATTCATGAGTGTAAACGCGAGCTATGACTACATAATTATCGGCGCGGGCGCAGCGGGATGCGTGATCGCCGACCGCCTGAGCAAGGCGGGCGCTATGGTGCTGCTGCTGGAAGCCGGCAGCCAGGCGATCAATCCGGCCATTGACAATCCGGGCGGCTTTGTGTCGCTGTGGGGTTCGAACCTGGACTGGGGTTTGGCAACCGAGTCACAGCCGGGTATGGCCGGGCGTAACCTTGTCATCAACCAGGGGAAGGTCTTGGGCGGGAGCACGTCCATCAACGCCATGATGTACGTGCGTGGTAACCGGATGAATTATGACATGTGGAACACCCTGGGCGCTGACGGCTGGAGCTATGCCGATGTACTACCGATCTACAAGTCGCTAGAGAATTATGCTGGCGGCGAGTCAGAGTATCACGGCGTTGGCGGTCCAATCCCTGTGGTCGATTGCCCGGACCCGGTGATGGTATCGGAGGCGTTTATGATCGGCGCTACCCAGGTCGGCTATGATGGCCCGTACTGGGACTCCAATGGGGAGCGGCAAGAAAACGGCGCTGGTCTGCTGCAATTCCACATCAGCCCCGATGGCAAGCGCGCCAGCGCGGCCACTGTGTTCTTGAACCCAATCTTAGGCCGACCGAACCTTACTGTCGAGACCGGTGCGCACGCCACCCACGTTCTGTTCAAGGGTAACAAGGCAACCGGCGTCGAGTACCTGCAGGGCGGCAAGCTGAACCAGGTACGAGCTGAGCGGGAGGTGATCGTCAGCGCAGGCGCGCTTCAGTCGCCCAAAGTTCTGATGCTATCCGGCATTGGCCCGGCTGCGCACCTGCGCGCCCATGGCATCAACATGGTAAACGACCTGCCGGGCGTGGGCCAGAACTTGCAGGATCATGTGCAGCTCCCGGTGGTATTCAAGCGCAAGACCGACTCACCCATGACCAATTTACTAACCGGCAACGTACTCTTCCTGCGCACTCGTGAGGGCGCTGAGGCAGCGCCACCCGACATGCAGCTCAACTTCACGCCCAGCATTCCAGCACCTTTGGCGCCCATTTTGAACATTCCCTTTGCCGCCTGCATCTTTTTACCCATCCTGGTACAGCCCTTCAGCACCGGAGAGGTTATGCTGCGCTCGGTCAATCCATTGGATCCACCATCTGTCAATCCTAACTACCTGCAGCAGCCAGCTGACGTGCAAGCGTTTGTCAAGGTGATCAAGATCATCCGGGCGATTGCTGACACACCTGCCTTCAGAGACCTGAACGAGGTCGAAATCCTGCCCGGCTCCGGAGCTGACTTGGAAGGCTTCATCCGCTCGCAAAGCTCCACTCTCTGGCACCCGGCCGGCACATGCAAGATGGGCCAGGATGCGCTGGCAGTGGTGGACCCACAGTTGCGCGTCTATGGCGTAGATGGCCTGCGCGTGGCCGATGCCTCGATCATGCCCGCTGTCACCAGTGGCAATACGGTGGCGCCTTGCTTCATGATCGGCGCCCGAGCCGCCAATTTCATTTTAGGTGAGGAATAACTATGAAAAACGTACCCAATACCCCCTTAGGCCGCATGTATCGCGAGCACATCCAGTTCATCCTGGATAAGAACATCGACGCCTTGCTCGACCAGTACACCGATGATTGCCTTTTAATCAGCAGTTTCATGAAGAAGCCACTCATCTACAAGGGTAAGGAGCAGCTGCGCGAGCATATGCAGGGCATCCTCGGCATCGATGGCCTGGAGACTGACATCATCTTTTGGGGCGAAACAGAAACGCCGCAGACCCTGATGATTACTGAGCAGATTCGCATGCACACGAAGGACGGTGATGCTAACATGCGTTTCGCTGATAGCTGGGTGCTGCGTAATGGCAAGATCGCCATCCACTTTGCCGGCATGGTGCAGTATCCGGATGGTTCGCTGGCATAGGTTGCTGCTCCGCCTGCGCATATTGAGGAAGAAGGTGATCTGCATGGGACTACAAGGTAAAAAGATAGGCATACTCATAGAGAGCGACTTTTACGAAAAAGAGATCTTCTATTACGAACATCGCTTCGCGGAAGAGGGGCTTGAAGTTCGCTGGATGAGCCGCTTGTGGGGCCAGCCGAGCATCACTTTCTATGGTCACGAATACAAGGTGCCTTTCTTCTGCGACCAGAGCTTCGAAGGCATGGACGATGCCGAGCTACGTAGCTTCAGCGCCATCATCGTCCCATCCGCTTTTGTTTCCGACCGGCTGCGCTATACCGAAGATCTCAGCAAGCTGGCGCCGGCTGTGGAATTCATCCGCCGGGCATTTGCCGAATCCAACGTGATAAAGGGGATCATCTGCCACGGGATGTGGCTGGTTTCTACGGTGCCCGAGTTGGTGCGCGGCCGCCCTGTGGTGGCGCACCCGAACCTGTATGGTGATGTCAAGAATATGGGCGCGATCTACACCGACCAGGATGTGGTGGTCGATCGCGACCTGGTAACCGGGCGCACTGGTGCCCACTGCCATCAGTTTGCCCATAAGATTATCGACCGGCTATATGAGAAAGCATAGCTCAGGCTGGTATTGGTAGGAAGGAAATACAGATGTTAATCTCTTCGCATGTTGCCATCTCCTGTAAGAATCCGCTGGTGAGCGAGCGTTTTTACACAAGCTATTTTGGTTTCCGGCGCGCGCGCGTTATCCCGCTGGGCAATGAACAAATTATCTTTGTAAAGTCCGGTGGCACTTATCTTGAGCTGTTCCAGTCGAAAGGTGAGTCACCCCTTCCCGCTTTCCAAAATGACGGCCCAGCTTATCCAGGCATCCGCCATATTGCATTTCAGGTGGAGAATGTGGATAAAAAGTTGGCTGAGATGGGCGAGGATGCCCATCTCACGCTTGGACCGCTGGATTTTAATGATTTTATTCCCGGCTGGCGCTCCGCCTGGTTGGCAGACCCGGATGGGAACATTGTTGAAATTTCACAAGGCTACGTTGACCAGGAAAATCCGGCTCAGCTGGCCGGATAGACCAGTTTCGGGATTTCGAACCTATTACGAACTGCAAAGGGATCGGTCAAAAATCTTGATGAACAAGGATCAAAAGTCGGCGCTCCTTAGTGGAGCACCAGGGAATGAACGGATAACCGCTTTTAGCGATGGCGTTTTTTCGATTGCTATCACGCTATTAGTGTTTCAACTCTCTGTGCCCGACCGGCTGCCTGAGGGTGGGTTGTGGAGTTATATGCCCCAACTTCTACCCATGTTCGCCACGAACGTCCTGGCTTTCATTGTGCTGGGGATTTATTGGATTGGCCATCACAATATGTTCAAACATATCAAACGACACGACCGGGTGCTAATCTGGTTGAACATCCTGTTTTTGATGTGTGTGGCTATGATGCCCTTTTTTGCCGGAGTAGTCAGCCGCCATGGGGAAGACACCTTCGCGCTGGCTTCTTATGCCTTTTGGTTGATGCTGACCGGATTGGTACTGGATCTCATTTGGTGGCATGCCTCAAGAAACCTGCGTCTGGTTGATCCGAATATCGATCCCGACCTGGTTCTATTAGTCCACCGAAGGGTATTGACCGCCCCAGCGCTTTATCTGCTTTCGATTGGGGTTGCATTCTTCAGCCACATAATCGCGAAGTTGGTATTTTTGGCAATTATTGTGGTTTATATGGTGCCTTCACCGCTGGACAAGATCCATCATACACAGTTAAGTATTCAAGAAGACATCGATTAATAACAGGCTTTTTTAAATTCAGAAGGGATGAAGTTTCAGAATGAATAACGTCACATTTCCTTTTTCAGATACTATCGCTGGTTATGTCAAGACCGTGGACCGCGAAAAAGATACCTTTGACCTGAAGACAGCCGATGGGCGCGACTTTCACATAAAATTCGCCCCGGGTACCTACGCCTGGATCGTCAACAACCTGGAGCACCCGCGCCATTGGGTCGGCGGGCAGATGCGCGACATGTTGACCCCGGGGCGCTACCTGTTCGTTTACGCCATTTTTTACCCCGAGAAGGATGGCTATGATGTGGAAGCCCAGTATCTGGTATTCCCTTCCGCCCGCCCAGAGGCATTTGACTTCGAGCACCAGGATTGGTGGATCGACCAGATCCGCTCGCTCGGCGAATTTTATTTGAAGGCGCAATTTGGTGATCAGGAAATCGATTATAAGAACTACCGCACCACGATCACCCTGAATGGCGAGAAAGCGATGGACCATTATCGCCAGGAGACCGACACGATCTCACGCCTGGTATACGGGTTTGCCACTGCCTACTTGCTGACCGGAGATGACCGATTTTTAGAGGCGGCCGAGAAGGGTACCCTGTATCTGCGCGATCACATGCGTTTCTACGATATGGATGAGAAGATCGTCTACTGGTATCACGGGATCGACCTCGAAGGCCGGCGTGAGACCAAGGTTTTCTCCTCCGAGTTCGGCGATGATTTCGACGCCATCCCGGCTTACGAGCAGATCTATGCCCTGGCTGGTCCGATCCAGACTTACCGGGCCACCGGAGACCCGGCCATCCTGCACGACGCCGAGCTGACGGTCGACCTTTTCGACCGCTTCTTCCTCGATAAAGAAAAGGGCGGCTATTTCTCGCATCTCGACCCGATCATGCTTGACCCGCGCAGCGAGTCCTTGGGCGCCAACCGGGCCAAGAAGAACTGGAACTCAGTCGGAGACCATGCACCCGCCTATTTGATCAATCTCTACTTGGCGACCGGTGAAGCGCGCTATTTCAAGATGCTCGAATACACCTTCGATACGATCAACACTCATTTCCAGGACTACGACGAAAGCCCGTTCGTGCAAGAGAAATTCTTCGAAGATTGGTCGCCCGACCGTACGCACATGTGGCAGCAGAACCGGGGCGTGATCGGGCACAACCTGAAGATCGCCTGGAATCTGATGCGCATGTATGGGGCGCTGCCGAAGAAGGAATATGAGGCTTTCGCCCGCAAGATCGCAGCCATTATGCCTTCCGTTGGCAGCGATCGCCAGCGGGGCGGCTGGTACGACGTGATGGAGCGCGACCTCGCCCCGGGTCAGACCCAGCGCCGCTTCGCCTTCCACGACCGCAAAGCCTGGTGGCAGCAAGAGCAGGGCATCCTGGCGTACCTGATCCTGCATGGCATTCTCAAGGACAAGGACTATCTGCGCATTGCCCGCGAGTCATCCTCATTCTACAATGCCTTCTTCCTGGATCACGACGACGGGGCGGTTTACTTCAACGTGCTGGCCAACGGCGTACCGTATCTGATGGGGACGGAGCGCTTCAAAGGCAGTCACTCGATGAGCGGTTATCACTCGTTCGAGCTATGCTATCTGGCTCAGGTGTATACAAACCTGCTGATCACGAAACGCCCCTTAGAGCTTTATTTCAAGCCCATCCCAGGCGGATTCAAGGACAATATTCTGCGCGTTGCCCCCGATATCCTGCCCCAGGGCAGTGTCTTCATCGAGCGGGTTTGGGTGGATGGGAGCGATTATTATGGGTTCGACGCGGATAAGTTGACCGTGACCCTCCCGGATAGCAAGAAACGACTGTCCGTGAAGGTCCGTCTCACCCCCACCGGCGCATAGCAGATAAGGAATGGACCATGGATATTCGAGTGCAAGATAGAGATGGATTGAAAATCGCCGAGCTGGTTGGCGACATCGATGGGAAAACCGCCAGCGGCGTACTGGATGCCCTCGCCCCAATCGTCAGCACCGGAAAGGGTATGATCGTGGATATGAGCGGGGTCGGGTATATGTCCAGCGCCGGTCTGCGCATGCTGCTGACCCTCTACCGGCAGGCGGCAGCGAGCAAAAGCCTCCTGGTCCTGGTTGGGCTTTCGGAAGAAATCAAGGAGACGATGGACACGACCGGCTTCCTGACGCATTTCATCCTGGCCGGAGATATTCAGACCGGCATGCAGGCGATCAAGAATGAAGGACGGCGCGATGGAACGGATTGATATCTACCCCACCCACGAATACTGCGGTTATAAGCTGCGCCCCGGCCGGCCTTACCCGTTTGGGGCGACGATCGTCCCGGGCGGGATCAATTTTTCGGTTTTTTCCCGCAGCGCCAATTACTGCGTCCTTGCCCTGTACACTAAAGGGGAGCGCGAGCCGTTGGTCGAGATCCCATTTCGGGGGATGTTCAGCAAAGCTGGTTCAGGTGAGCCGGTCTGGGGGGAGTTCCGCATCGGCAACGTCTACACCATGACCGTGTTCGACCTCGATTATGAAAATATCGAATATGGCTACCGCTTCGACGGGCCGGACGGGCATGCGCGGCGCGGCGAGTCAGGTTTCAACCGTTTCGACCCGAGCGTGGTCTTACTCGATCCCTATGCCAAGGCCATCGGTGGGCGTGACGTGTGGGGCAAAGAGCCGGACTGGTCAGAGCCATTCCAGCACCGCGGCCGGGTAGTGTATGACGACTTTGACTGGGAAGGCGACCGCCCGCTGGAGGTCCCACTTGAAGACCTGGTAATTTACGAAGCGCATGTACGAAGTTTCACCCGCGATGCTTCCTCCGGGGTGCGCTATCCGGGCACTTTTGCTGGCATCCGGGAAAAGATCCCTTATCTCAAGAGCCTGGGGATCAATTGTATCGAGCTGATGCCGATCTTTGAATTCGACGAGTTCGAAAACAGCCGCAAAGATCCCAATTCGGACCTGTGGCTGAAGCTGAATTATTGGGGTTACAGCACAGTCGGTTTCTTTGCACCCAAGGCCGGTTTCGCCGCCTCTGGACGTGCTGGGGATGGCACCATGGTCGCGGATGAACTGAAAACCCTGGTCAAGGAGCTGCATAAGAACGGCATCGAGGTCATGCTGGACGTCGTCTTCAACCACACCGCCGAGGGCAACGAGAACGGGCCGTTGATCTCTTTCCGGGGTATCGATAACGTCACCTATTACATCCTGACCGCCGAAGGTTATTACTACAACTTCAGTGGCACGGGCAACACTTTAAACTGCAATAACCCAATCGTGCGGGATATGGTGCTCGATTCGCTGCGCTACTGGGCTTCGGAATATCACATCGATGGCTTCCGCTTCGACCTGGCTGCCATCCTGGGGCGTGACCAGTGGGGCGCGCCGTTGGCGAACCCGCCTCTGCTCGAAACCCTGGCATATGACCCCATCCTTGGCAAATGCAAGCTGATCGCCGAAGCCTGGGACGCCGGCGGGCTGTACCAGGTCGGCTCCTTCCCGGCCTATGGGCGCTGGGCAGAGTGGAATGGCAAGTTCCGGGATGGGATACGCCGCTTTTTAAAAGGCGAGCCGGGCTTGCTGGGCGATGTAGCTCAGCGCCTGCAGGGATCGCCGGATCTGTATCGCGGTCGCGGCCCTACCGCCTCGATCAACTTCATCACCGCTCACGACGGCTTCACCCTGATGGACCAGGTGTCTTACAACGAGAAGCACAATTGGGACAACTTGGAAGACAACAACGACGGCGGGAACGACAATCATAGCTGGAACTGCGGCTGGGAAGGTCCCAGCGACGATTACTGGATCAACGCCCTGCGCTTCCAACAAATCAAGAACGCCGCCACCCTGATGCTGATCAGCCAGGGGGTGCCGATGATTTTGATGGGGGATGAGCTGGGCCGGACCCAACGCGGCAATAACAACACTTATGGTCACGACAACGAGCTGAACTGGCAGGATTGGACCCTGGTGGAAAAGAATGCTCACCTGTTGCGCTTTTTCCAGCACATGATCGCCTTCCGGCATGCCCATCCCATGCTGCGCAACCGATCGCACCTGACCAATACAGACTACAAAGGCACCGGCTATGCCGACATCACCTGGCATGGCACCCGCGCCTGGCAGGCAGATTGGAGCGGCAATGTGGTCGCCTTCCTGCTGAGCGGCAAGCATGCCAAAGGCGGGACGGTGGATGACGATTTCATCTACGTGGGGATCAACATGCATTGGGATGCGCTGCCGTTCGAGCTGCCGGGTCTTCCGGCCGAGCTGCAATGGCGCATCTTCGCCAATACCAGTATGACTTCCCCGGAAGATATCTGGGAGCCCGGCTCTGAGCCTGTGCTGCAGGACCAGCATGGCTTTACCGCCGCCGGACGCTCCATTTTTGTCCTGGTAGGGAAATAGGAGAATTAATCATGGCATTTGACGCTGTACTCAAGATGACCCCGGCTGGGGTAGCAATAATCACCCTTTCCGGTGAACTGGACGCCTCGGTCGCAGATAATTTTCGCTCCGAGATCCAAAAAGCCACCAATCAGGGGGCGCGGCGGCTGGTATTGATGGTCAAAGACCTGTCCTATATGGCCAGCGCCGGTCTGCGGGTCTTGATTTTTGCCAAGCAAAAAATGGGATCGAATGTCGATCTCTACGTGGTCGAGCCCCAGGAGGCTATCCGGGAGGTGATCACCATGACGGGTTTTACCCAGAGTGTGATTATCTTGGACGAATATAACGCGGCAGAGATCGAATCGGTTTAAGTGGGGCTGCGATGGATGCTTTGACCCTGCCCGGGACGCTCGATTCGTTGACCGCAATTCGCGAATTTGTAGGCGAGATGGGCGAGAATGCTGGATTGGATCGTAAGGCGCTCTATCGTCTCAAACTGGCGGTTGATGAAATTGCCACGAATATCGTTACCCACGGGTATGAAGCCGCCGGACTGCAAGGAGAGATCGTGATTTCGTCGCGCCTCGCGCCTGAGGCGTTGACGATCCAGCTGGAGGACACCAGCCAGGAATACAATCCTTTAGGGTTAGAAAAACCTGACACTCTGGATAAACCGATCGGTGAACGGCCCATCGGCGGACTGGGTGTTTTCCTGGCGGTACGCGGGGTGGACGAGTTCCGCTATGAACACGTCAATGGGCGTAACTTGCACACCTTCACGGTCAAAATCCCATCCAGCCAATCTCAATCCAGTTAGATGAAAAGGTGGAACACTTGGAAGAACATCAGGACATCATTTGGGTGCTCAGCAAAGAGAGAATTTTCAGGGATATGCCAGAGCACGTGCTGCTTGCGCTGGCGCGCCGGGTGAAACCGGTTTCATTCAACGAGGGTGACACGGTGCTCAAGGAGGGCGAAGAGGGCCAATGCATGTATATGATCTTGAGTGGCGAGGTCCGCTTGCAAGTGGAAAATTTCAACCTGGATACGCTCGGAACGTGGGCGATTTTCGGCCAGATTGGGCTTTTCGAAGCCTCCAGGCACATATACTCAGCCGTTGTTGAATGCAAGGCTGAACTGCTATGTTTTGAGCGCCAGGATTTTCATGATATCTTCGAGGACGATCCGGCTATTTATTCCATCCTGGTGCACAACCTGATTGACCTGATGAACGACGCCTTCAGGGATATCTTCAGCCTGCGGCTGCGGATAGAGAAAGACATCCTCCCGCTCGGGATCGCTATGTCCCAAGAAGGGAGTGTCGAAAACCTGCTGGAACGAATGCTGGTCGAGGCTAAGAAAATGTGCAATGCAGATGGCGGGACGCTGTACCTGCGCACGGACGACAACCACCTGGCATTCAAGTTTATGTTCACCGATTCGCTCGGGATCGCCCGCGGCGGCTCGCACGGCGAAGCGATCGATTTAGAGCCGCTCGCTATATTCGATCCCGAGACCGGTATACCGAACACCCACAATCTGGCCTCCTACGTTGCCTCAACCGGCCTGGCAATCCAAATACCGGACGTGTATCATGCCACGCATTTTGATTTTTCTGGGACCAAGGCTTTTGACCGGATGACTGGCTATCGTTCGGTCTCAAGTCTGACTGTGCCGCTAAAAAATCACGAGGGCAAGGTGATCGGGGTGCTTCAATTATGGAACGCGCTGGATCCTGACTCGGGTGAGATCAAGCCTTTCAATGAATTTCACAAGCTGGTAGTCGAATCGCTGACCTCTCAGGCGGCGCTGGTGCTCAACACGCAGATGCTG
>Ga0209254_10000850_pt1 | contig 26652 bp, 23 predicted proteins | sample FrelakmetDIP11DI_FD_187148 | JGI IMG/M metagenome (GOLD analysis project Ga0209254, IMG submission 187148) | Freshwater lake sediment microbial communities from the University of Notre Dame, USA, for methane emissions studies - DIP11 DI (SPAdes)... | ecosystem: Environmental > Aquatic >...
CATGCGTCAGATGCTGGAGGCGGGTGTCCATTTCGGCCACCAGACCCGCTTCTGGAACCCGAAGATGGCGCCGTTCATCTTCGGCCACCGCAACAAGATCCACATCGTCAACCTCGAGCGCACGCTCGAGAACTTCCAGAGCGCGGCCAAGTTCGTGCGCCAGTTGACGGCGAATCGCGGCACGATCCTCTTCGTCGGCACCAAGCGGCAGGCGCGCGAGACCGTCGTCGAGGAGGCGCAGCGCGCCGGCCAGCCGTTCGTCGACCAGCGCTGGCTCGGCGGCATGCTGACCAACTTCAAGACCATCAAGACCTCGATCAAGCGCCTGAAGGAAATGGAGCAGACGATCGAGGAGAGCGGGCTGGAACGCATGTCGAAGAAGGAGGCGCTGACCTTCCAGCGCGAGGTCGACAAGCTGAACAAGGCGATCGGCGGCATCAAGGATATGAACGCGCTGCCGGATGCGATTTTCGTGATCGACGTCGGCTACCACAAGATCGCCGTGGCCGAGGCCAAGAAGCTCGGCATCCCCGTGGTCGGCGTGGTCGATACCAATCACTCGCCGGACGGCATCGCCTACGTGATCCCGGGCAATGACGACTCCAGCCGGGCGGTGCGCCTGTATGCGCGCGGCATCGCCGACGCGGCGCTCGAGGGCAAGGCACAGGCGCTGCAGGGCGTCGTGCAGGCCGCGACGGGCGAGTTCGTCGAGGTCGAGGAAGAAGAGGAAGCGGAAGGCTGACACGTGGCCGCGGCCCATCAGTCTTCGAGAAGGGGCGCAAGCCCCTTTTTTCTAGCGGGTTGGAACAATCCAGGAGCGTGAAAGTGGCGGAAATCACCGCAAGCATGGTCAAGGAACTGCGCGAGCGCACCGACGCACCGATGATGGAGTGCAAGAAGGCGCTCGCCGAGGCCGGCGGCGACATGGGCAAGGCCGAAGAGATCCTGCGCGTGAAGCTCGGCAACAAGGCGAGCAAGGCGGCCAGCCGCATCGCCGCCGAGGGCGTGGTCGGCGTCAGCGTGAGCGCCGACGGCAGGCTGGCGACGATGGTCGAGGTCAACTGCGAGACCGACTTCGTTGCCAAGAACGACGACTTCCTCGCCTTCGCACGAAACCTGGCCGAGCTGGTGGCCGCGAAGTCGCCGGCCGATGTCGCGCAGCTCTCGGCGCTGCCGCTCGGCGACGGCACGGTCGAATCGACGCGGACGGCGCTGGTCGGGCGCATCGGCGAGAACATGTCGATCCGCCGCTTCGCGCGCATGCAGGCGAAGGGCCGCGTCGCCAGCTACGTGCATGGTGGCGCGAAGATCGGCGTGCTGGTCGACGTCACCGGCGGCGACGCCGGGCTCGGCAAAGATCTCGCCATGCACATCGCGGCGAGCAAGCCGAAGGCGCTCGACGCTTCCGGCGTCGCCGCCGAGGCGGTCGAGACCGAGCGGCGCGTCGCGGCCGAGAAGGCGGCGGAGGACGCGGCCAAGTCGGGCAAGTCGATCCCGCCGGAGATCCTCGCCAAGCGCGTCGAGGGCACGGTGCAGAAGTTCCTCAAGGAAGTGACCCTGCTCGGCCAGCCGTTCGTCAAGGACGACAAGCTCAGCATCGAGCAGCTGCTGAATGGCAGGGGCGCGAAGGTCGAGCAATTCGTGCTGTACGTGGTCGGCGAGGGCATCGAGAAGAAGAGTGCGGACTTCGCCGCCGAGGTGGCGGCGCAGGCGGCCGCGGCGCGCGGCTGACGGGGCAGGCGCGATGTCCGATCCGGCCTACCAGCGCGTCCTGCTGAAGCTCTCCGGCGAGGCCCTGATGGGAGCCGATGCGTTCGGCATCAATCGCGACACGCTCGATCGCATGGTGGCCGACATCGGCGACGTGGTCCGCCTCGGCGTCGAGATGGCGGTGGTGATCGGCGGCGGCAACATCTTCCGCGGCGTCGCGCTCGGCGCGGCGGGCATGGACCGGGCGACCGCCGACTACATGGGCATGATGGCCACGGTGATGAACGCGATGGCGCTGCAGGACGCCATGCGGCGCGCCGGGATCGAGGCGCGCGTGCAGTCGGCGCTGAACATCGAGCAGGTCGTCGAGCCGTACATCCGCCCCAAGGCGATGCGCTACCTGGAAGAGGGCAAGGTGGTCATCTTCGCCGCCGGCACCGGCAACCCGTTCTTCACCACCGACACGGCCGCGGCGCTGCGCGGCTCGGAGATGGGCGTGCAGATCGTGCTGAAGGCGACCAAGGTCGACGGCATCTACAGCGCCGATCCCAAGAAGGACCCGCAGGCGACGCGCTTTGCGAGCATCAGCTTCGACGAGGCGCTGGCGCGCCGGCTGCAGGTGATGGATGCGACCGCCTTCGCGCTGTGCCGCGACCAGAAGCTGCCGATCAAGGTCTTCGACATCACCAAGCCGGGCGCGCTGCTCCGGGTGGCGATGGGCGAGGACGAGGGCACGCTCGTTCACGTCTGAAGGCAGCGCCGCAATCGAAGGCCGAAGGGAGAATACGATGACGATCGCCGACATCCGCAAGTCCGCCGAGCAGAAGATGAGCAAGACGGTCGAGGCGCTGAAGCACGACCTGGCCAAGATCCGCACCGGGCGCGCGCATCCCGGCCTGCTCGATCACATTCACGTCGACTACTACGGCTCGATGGTGCCGTTGTCGCAGGTGGCACAGGTCGGCCTCGGCGACGCGCGCACGATCACCGTGCAGCCGTGGGAGAAGAAGATGGTCGGCGTGGTCGAGAAGGCGATCCGCGACTGCGACCTCGGCGTCAACCCGGCCTCGCACGGCGACGTGATCCGCGTGCCGATGCCGCCGCTGACCGAGGAGCGGCGCAAGGAACTGACCAAGGTGGTGCGCCACGAGGGGGAGAATGCGCGCGTGGCGGTGCGCAACACGCGCCGCGACGCGATCGCTCACCTCAAGGACATGATGAAGAAGAAGGAGGTCTCCGAGGACGACGAGCGGCGGGCGCAGGACGAGGTGCAGAAGCTGACCGACCGCTACGTGGCCGAGGTCGACAAGCTGGTCGCCGAGAAGGAAAAGGAAGTCCTGACGGTCTGACCCGACTCCCCGGAAGCGCCTGCCGATGACCAGGAACCAGCGGCCCGCCGTGCCCCGGCACGTGGCGATCATCATGGACGGCAACGGACGCTGGGCCACCGCCCGGCACCTGCCGCGGGTGGCCGGGCATTCGCGCGGCGTCGATGCAGTGCGCACGGTGATCGAGCAGGCCGGCCAGCTTGGCGTCGAGTACCTGACGCTGTTCGCGTTCAGCTCCGAGAACTGGAAGCGCCCGCAGGACGAAGTCGGCACGCTGATGCGGCTGTTCGTCGCCGCCTTGCAGAAGGAGGTCGGCAGGCTCGACGACAGCGGCGTGCGCCTGCGGGTGGTGGGCGAGCTCGGCGCGTTCGACCGTCAGCTGCAGTCGCTGATCCGCGAGGCGGAGCGGCAGACGGCGCGCAACACGCGGCTGCAGCTCACCATCTGCGCCAGCTATGGCGGCCGCTGGGACATCGTGCAGTCGGTACGCTCGCTGATCGCCGCCGCGCCCGATCCGCAGGCGCTGGCGCGCACCCTGTCCGAGGAGCAGCTCGCCGGCCATCTCGGGCTGGCGTACGCGCCCGATCCCGACCTGCTGATCCGCACCGGCGGCGAGCAGCGGATCAGCAATTTCCTGCTCTGGCAGTGCGCCTACAGCGAGTTCTATTTCACGCCTACGCTGTGGCCGGACTTCGATCCTGCCGCCTTCGACGCGGCGCTGGCGTGGTTCGCGACCCGCGAACGACGCTTCGGTCAGACCAGCGCCCAGGTGTCGCAATCGGCCGGCGAAGAACTGCGTGCTTAAGCAGCGGGTCATCACCGCGGTGGTCCTGCTGGCGGCGCTCCTGGCCGCCGCAGCGGCCGGGCGGCTGGCGCTCGATGCGGCGCTGGCGATCCTGCTCGGCGCGGCGGGTTTCGAGTGGCTGCGGCTCGCCCAGCACCCGACCGCGCTTTGCGTTGCTGTCGCGGTGGCGTTCGCCGGCGCGCTGCTGGGCGTGCAGGCGCTTGCCGCCGGCCTGCCTGGCGGGGTGTTTGCCCTGCTCGCGGCGGTTGCGCTGGCCGCATGGCTGCTGATCGCGGTGCTGGTTGCGCGCGGCGCCCGGCGCGGGGCGAGGCTGTCCCACGCCCTGTCGACCGTGCTGGCCGTGCTGCTGCTGGCCGCGGCCTGGTTTTCCCTGATGCGACTGATGGGCGGCGGGCTCGTCTACCTGCTGTCGGTGCTGGCGATCGTCTGGCTGGCCGACATCGCCGCCTTTTTCGCCGGCCGTCAGTGGGGACGGCGCAAGCTGGCGCCGGCCATCAGTCCGGGCAAGACCTGGGCCGGAGTCGGCGGAGCGGTCGCGGCGGTGCTGGTCGCGGCAGTCTTGCTTGCCATCCTCGCGCCCGACCTGGTGCTGTTCTCGACGATGCTGCAGCAGCGGCTGCCGACCGTTGCCGGGCTGGCCGTGCTCGCCATGCTGGTGGCGCTGTCGATCGTCGGCGATCTGTTCGAAAGCCTGCTCAAGCGGCAGGTCGACGCCAAGGACAGCGGCCGCCTGCTGCCGGGCCACGGCGGCGTGCTCGACCGCATCGACGCCCTGATCGCCGTGCTGCCGGCGGCGGCGTTGCTCGACCTGTGGCTGCGCCAATGAACCGGATCACCCTGCTCGGGGCCACCGGCTCGATCGGCGCGAGCACGCTCGACGTGATCGCGCGCCACCCCGAGCGCTTTTCGCTGTTCGCCGCCACTGCCGGCCGCAGCGTCGACGCGCTTGTCAGCCTGTGCATCCGCTTCCAGCCGCGGTTCGCGGTCGTTGCCGACGAGCAGAGGCTGGGTTCGCTGCGCGATGGCCTGCGCGCGGCCGGCCTGCCGACGATCGCCCGGGCTGGCGAGGCGGCGCTGGCCGAGGTCGCCTGCGCGCCGGAATGCGACACGGTAGTGGCGGCGATCGTCGGCGCCGCCGGGCTGGTGTCGACGATCGCGGCGGCGCGTGCGGGCAAGCGGGTGCTGCTGGCCAACAAGGAGTCGATCGTGAGCGCCGGGCGGCTGCTGGTCGACGCGGTGCGCGCCGGAGGCGGCGAGCTGCTGCCGGTCGACAGCGAGCACAGCGCGATCCACCAGTGCCTGGCCGGCGCGCAGGTGGCCGGCCGCGACGTGCGCCGGCTCATCCTCACCGCCTCGGGCGGCCCGTTCCGCACGCGCGGCAACCTCGACGGCATCACCCCCGAGCAGGCCTGCGCGCACCCGAACTGGGTCATGGGCCGCAAGATCTCGGTCGATTCGGCCACCCTGATGAACAAGGGGCTGGAGGTGATCGAGGCAAGCTGGCTGTTCGGCTTCGATGCCGGACGGATCGACGTCGTCGTCCATCCGCAGAGCGTGATCCATTCGATGGTCGAGTTCGTCGACGGTTCGGTGGTGGCGCAGCTCGGCACGCCGGACATGCGCACGCCGATCGCCTACGCGCTCGCCTATCCGGAGCGCATCGACAGCGGCTCGGCGACGATCGACTTCGCCCGCCTGGGGACGCTGAGCTTCGAGGCGCCGGACCTGCAGCGATTCCGCTGCCTGGCGCTGGCCTACGAGGCGCTGGCCGGCGGAACCGGCCGCACGGCGACGTTGAACGCAGCCAATGAAGTCGCTGTCGAAGCGTTTCTCGGCGGCCGGCTGCAGTTCGCCGACATTCCGAGCATCATCGAGCAGACGCTCGGCGCGGTCGACGCCGACGAGCCGGCTTCGATCGAGGCGGTGCTCGAGATCGACGCGCGTGCGCGCCGGGCAGCCGCACGCTGCGTCGACAGGCATGCGGTTGCCATTCTGAATCCTGCCGGCTGATGAACTCCGTCACCACCCTGCTCGCCTTCCTCGTCACGCTCGGCGTGCTGATCGTGATCCACGAGTTCGGCCACTACTGGGTGGCGCGCCGCTGCGGCGTGCGCGTGCTGCGCTTCTCGATCGGCTTCGGGCGTCCGCTGTGGAAGTGGGTCCACGGCGCCGACCGCACCGAGTGGGTCATCGCGGCGATCCCCCTCGGTGGCTACGTGCGCATGCTCGACGAGCGCGATCCCGATGCCGGACCCGCGGCGCTCGCCGACCTGTCGCGCGCGTTCAACCGGCAGCCGGTGGCCAAGCGCATCGCCATCGTGCTGGCCGGGCCGCTGGCCAATCTGCTGCTGGCCGTCGGCGTGTACTGGCTGCTGAACATCAGCGGCACGCTCGAGCCGCGCGCCGTGGTCGGCGAGCCGGCCGCCGAGACGATCGCCGCCCGCGCCGGCCTGCGCGAGGGCGACGAGGTCACCGCGATCGACGGCCGGGCGGTGCGCGGCTTCAGCGAACTGCGCTGGAAACTCCTCGAGCGCGCGGTCGACCGCGCCTCGGTCGAGATGACGTTGCGCCGCGGCGGGGGCGCCGAGCGCACCGTGCTGCTCGACCTGACGCAACTCGGTTCCGTCGAGATCGATCAGACGGTCTTTGCCCGGATCGGCATCGCGCTCGGCGAACCGCAGCCGATCGTGCGGCAGTTCTCGCCGGACAGTGCCGCCGCCCGCGCCGGCCTGCGCCCCGGCGACCGTTTCGTCAGCATCGATGGCCAGCCGATGGCGCGCTCGCGCGACGTCAGCCAGGTCGTGCGCGCGGCGGCGGGCCGCAGCCTCGAGGTCCTCATCGAGCGCGACGGCGCACGGCAGACGGTGCGGATCGAACCGGCGACGGTGCAGGTCGACGGCGAGACGATCGGCCGCATCGGCGTGGACTTCCGCGACCTGGTCGAGGTCCGCTACGGACCGCTGGAAAGCGCGGCTCTCGCCGTCGAGCGCACCTGGGACACTGCGATCTTCTCGCTGCGCATGCTGGGCAAGATGATCATCGGCGAGGCGTCGTGGAAGAACCTCTCCGGGCCGGTGACGATCGCCGACTACGCGGGGCAGACGGCGCGCATCGGCATGGTCGCCTATCTGAGCTTCCTCGCGCTGGTATCGATCAGTCTCGGCGTGCTCAACCTGCTCCCCATTCCGATGCTCGATGGAGGGCACTTGCTGTACTATTTCATCGAAATTCTCAAGGGCAGCCCGCCGGCCGACTGGGTTGTCGAGTGGGGACAGCGCGCCGGTATCGGCGTGCTCGTCATGCTCACCGCGCTGGCGCTTTACAACGATTTGACCCGGCTGCTGGCGTAATCCTCCATCGTGGGCACGTTTCCTACGTCAAAGCGCGGTCGTGCGCGCGGGCCGCGTGCTGTCCTGCGCACCCTGCACCTGGCCGCGGCGGCACTGCTCGCCGGTGTCGCGGCCGGCGCGATGGCGCAGGAGTTCGTCATCCGCGACATCCGCATCGAGGGCATCCAGCGCACCGAGGCGGGCACGGTCTTCAGCTACCTGCCGCTGCGTGTCGGCGACCGCTACGACCCGGAGCGGGGCTCGGCGGCCATCCGCGCGCTGTTCGCCACCGGGCTGTTCAAGGACGTGCGCTTCCAGGCCGAGGGCGACGTGCTGGTGGTCATCGTCGAGGAGCGCCCGGCGATCGCGGAGGTCAAGCTCGAAGGCGTCAAGGAGTTCGACAAGGACACGGTGCAGAAGTCGCTCAAGGAGGTCGGCCTGGGCGAGGCGCGCGTCTTCGATCGCTCGATCCTCGAACGCGCCGAGCAGGAGCTGAAGCGCCAGTACCTGAGCCGCGGCCTGTACGGCGTCGAGGTCAAGAGCACCGTGACACCGATCGAGCGCAACCGGGTCAACGTGCTGATCGCGGTGGACGAGGGCGATGCGGCGCGGATCCGCTCGATCCGCTTCACCGGCAACAAGGCCTTTTCCGAGGGCACGCTGCGCGACCAGATCGAGCTGTCGACCTCCGGCTGGCTGACCTGGTACACCAAGCGCGACCAGTACGCCCGCCCCAAGCTGGCCGGCGATCTCGAGTCGCTGCGCTCGTTCTACCTGAACCGCGGCTTCCTCGACTTCAGCATCGAGTCGACCCAGGTCTCGATCAGCGCCGACAAGCGCGACATCCACATCACCATCAACATCGTCGAGGGCGAGCGCTACACGGTCTCGCAGGTCAAGCTGGCCGGCGAACTGCTCGGCCTGGACGAGGAGCTGCGTGCGCTCATCGACGTCAAGCCGGGCGACACGTTCAACGCCGAACGCTTGAACGCGGTGTCGAAGCGGATGACGGACCGCCTCGGCGCGCTGGGCTACGCGTTTGCCAGCGCCAACGCCGTGCCCGAGACCAATCGCGAGAAGCGCGAGGTCGCCTTCACCTTTTTCATCGATCCGGGGCGCCGCGTCTACGTGCGGCGCGTCAACATCGCCGGCAACGCGCGCACGCGCGACGAAGTCATCCGCCGCGAGGTCAGGCAGTACGAGAACGCGTGGTACGACGCCGAGAAGGTACGCCTGTCGCGCGACCGGATCGACCGGCTCGGCTTCTTCGAGAAGGTCGAGGTCGAGACACCGCCCGTGGCCGGGTCGTTCGACCAGATCGACGTCAACATCAAGATCGCCGAGCGGCCGACCGGGCAGATCCAGGCCGGCGCCGGCTACTCGAGCACGGAAGGAGTCGTGCTGCAGGCGGCCTATTCGCAGCAGAACACCTTCGGTACCGGGCACGCCGTTTCGTTCGAGGTGAACACGAGCCAGGTCTCGCGCACCTTCGCGCTGACGCACACCGATCCCTACGTGACGATCCACGGGATCAGCCGCACGATCGAACTGCTCGACCGCACCTCCGACCTGGCGGAGCTGGGCCTGGGTTCCGTCGACCTGTCGACGCAGATCGGGGCGATCCGCTACGGCGTGCCGTTCACCGAGTTCGACAACGTGTTCTTCGGACTGCGCTACGAAGGCACCGAGATCGGCCTGACCGAGTTCAGCCCGCAGGTGTACAAGGACTACGTGCGCGACTTCGGCGACTCGCCGGCGGCGGTGGCGCTGACGGTGGGCACTTCGCGCGACAGCCGCGACAACCTGCTCGTGCCGGCGCGGGGCCTCTACCAGCGCGCGTTCCTGGAATGGTCGCTGCCGGTGCTCGACCTGCGCTACTACCGGCTCACCTACCAGCACCAGCGTTTCTTTCCGCTCACCAACCGCTTCACGCTGGCCTTCAACGGCGAGCTCGGCTACGGCGATGCGTACGGCGGCAAGCCATACCCCGTGTTCAAGAACTTCTACGCCGGCGGCATCGGCAGCGTGCGCGGCTACGAGGCGGCGTCGCTCGGCCCGGTCGATGAGTTCGGCACACCGCTGGGCGGAACGCGGCGCGTGAACTTCGCCTTCGAAGGGCTGACGCCGCTGCCCGGCGCGGACCGCACGCTGCGCATGCTGGCGTTCGTCGACGGCGGCCAGGTGTGGGGAGCGGACGAGGATGTGGACCTCGGCTCGCTGCGCTTCTCGGCGGGGCTCGGCATCGCCTGGATCTCGCCGCTCGGTCCGATGAAGATCAGCTACGCGTACCCGATCAACTCGGAGCCGGGCGATCGCATCCAGCGGTTCCAGTTCCAGATCGGCACCGGCTTCTAGTGTCCCGAGTCAGAGGTTCGTCGAACAATGATGGGACAGTCGAGGCGCTTGGCGCGCGAAAACGGCGAGGGGCGTGGCAGGCGCGAGGCCGCGCGCAAGCCTGGTTGGGAACCAGGCGAGCCCGGCGACAAAGCATGGTGCGGCCCTCGCCGTTTTGGCTCGGCGAACTTCTGACTCGGGACACTAGAGGCGGTCGTCCGCTGCGGTGCAACCCGCTATAGAATTTCGGGTCGCAAACCGGATGATTCCATGATGAAGCTCTCCCCGAAGGCGGCGCTGCTCGCGGCGGCGCTGGCATCCTCCCTCCCGGTGCTGCCGGCGGCGGCGCAGGAGCTGAAGCTCGGCTACGTCAGCTACGAGCGCATCGTGCGCGACTCCGCGCCGGCGAAGGCCGCGGCACAGAAGCTGGAAGCGGAGTTCTCCAAGCGCGACCGCGAGCTGCAGGACCTCAGCGCCAAGCTCAAGGTCACGGCAGAGCGCCTGGAAAAGGACGCCCCGGTGCTGAGCGAAGCCGACCGGGCGCGCCGGCAGCGCGAACTGACCGAACTCGACCGCGACCTGCAGCGGCGGCAGCGGGAATTCCGGGAAGACCTGAACCAGCGGCGCAACGAAGAACTGCAGAACGTGGTCGAGCGCGCGGGGCGGATCATCCGGCAGATCGCCGAACAGGAGAAGTTCGACCTGATCGTGCAGGAGGCGGTGTTCTCCAGCCCGCGCGTCGACCTCACCGAGAAGGTCATGCGCGCGCTGAACGCGCCGAAGTAGCGCGTTCTCCTTGCCCCCGATGGCGGCCGGCTACCGGATCGATGCGCTGGCCGAAGCCGTCGGACGGGCCGCCGCCGGGCGCCTGAGCGCCTCGCTGCACGGCGACGCGTCGCGCGCCATCGTCGGTGTTGCGCCGCTGCCGTCGGCAGGCCCCGACCAGCTGAGCTTCCTTGCCAATCCGCGCTATCGCGCCGCGGTGCCCGCGTCGACCGCCGGCGCGCTCGTGCTGACCGCGGCCGACCGGCAGGCACTTTTCCCGCACGGCGGCGCAGCGCGGCCGACGCTGATCGAGTGCGCCAATCCCTACGCCTGGTTCGCGCTCGCCGCGCAGCTGCTCGTGCCCGAAGCGGCGCCGACTCCCGGCGTGGCCGCGGGCGCGCATGTTTGCGCCGACGCGCTGGTCGATGCGAGCGCCCGCGTCGATGCCGGCGCGGTGGTCGAGGCCGGCGCGGTGGTCGAGTCGCGCTGCTGGCTCGGCGCCGGAGCGCACCTCGGCGCTGGCGCCCGCCTGGGCGCCGATTCGCGACTGCACCCGGGAGCGCGCGTGTTATCCGGCTGCGTGCTCGGCGCGCGCGTCATCGTGCACAGCGGCGCGGTGATCGGCGCCGACGGCTTCGGCTTCGCGCCGCTGGAGGGCCGCTGGATCAAGATCCCGCAGACCGGCCGGGTCGTGATCGGCGACGACGTCGAGATCGGCGCCAACACGACGATCGACCGCGGCGCGATGGGCGACACGGTGATCGAGGACGGCGTGAAGCTCGACAACCTGATCCAGGTCGGCCACAACTGCCGCATCGGCGCGCACTCGGTGCTGGCCGGCTGCGTCGGCATCGCCGGCAGCGCCAGCATCGGCCGCGGCTGCCAGATCGGCGGCGCGGCGATGATCGCCGGGCATCTGTCGATCGCTGACGGCACACTGATCGGGCCGGGCACGCTGGTGTCGCGTACGATCAGCGAGCCGGGTCATTACACCGGTTTCTTCCCGCTGATGACCAACCGCGACTGGGAGCGCAACGCCGCTGCGCTGCGCCACCTGCAGGAACTGCGCAGCCGCGTCCGCGCACTCGAGGCGAGGGTCAGGCGCGGCAAGGCCGAGGACGATTGATGGACATCCACGAAATCCTGCGGCGCCTGCCGCACCGCTACCCGATCATCCTCGTCGACCGGGTGCTCGAACTGGAGCCGGGCAAGCGGATCGCCGCGCTGAAGAACGTCAGCATCAACGAACCGGTGTTCAGCGGCCATTTCCCGCACTATCCGGTGATGCCCGGCGTGCTGATCATCGAGGCACTGGCGCAGGCCGCGGCGATCCTGTCCTTCGTCACCTTCGACAAGCGCGCCGACAGCAGCTCCGTCTACTACTTCGCCGGCATCGACAACGCGCGCTTCAAGCGGCCGGTCGGACCGGGCGACCAGATCCGGCTCGAGGTGGACCTGGTGCGCGAGATGCGCGGCGTCGGCAAGTTCGCGGCGCGCGCGCTGGTCGACGGGCAGGTGGTTGCGGAGGCGGACCTGCTATGCGCGTACCGCCAGATCCCGGCCACGGCGGCGGCCGGCAACGGCTCGATGCGCGTCGGCGAAGCCTGATGGCCGGCGTGCACCCGACCGCGCTGGTCGACGCGCGCGCCGAGCTGGGCGCCGACGTCGAGGTCGGCCCGTACGCGATCGTCGGGCCGCAGGTGCGCATCGGCGCCTGCACGTCGATCGGCGCCTACACGATCGTCAGCGGCCGCACGACGATCGGCCGCGACAACCGCGTCTTTCCGCACGCCGCCCTCGGCGGCGTGCCGCAGGACAAGAAGTACGCCGGCGAGGACACCGAGCTGGTCATCGGCGACGGCAACACGATCCGCGAGTTCTGCACCTTCAACACGGGCACCGTCCAGGGCGGCGGCGTCACGCGCATCGGCTCGGACAACTGGATCATGGCCTACGCGCACGTGGCACACGACTGCCGTGTCGGCGACCACTGCGTCATCGCCAACGCGGTCACGCTCGCCGGTCACGTCGAGATCGGCGACTGGGTCATCCTGGGCGGGCTGACCGGCGCGCACCAGTTCGTCCGCATCGGCAGCCACGCGATGGCCGGCGGCGGCACCATCCTGCTGCAGGACCTGCCGCCCTTCGTGATCTGCAACGGCAATCCGGCCGTCGCGCACGGGCTGAACGGCGAGGGGCTGAAGCGGCGCGGTTTCGCGGCCGAGGCGATCGCCGCGCTGCGCCGCGCCTACAAGGTGCTCTACAGGGAAGGGCTGACCGCGGCGGAGGCCTGCGCACGCATCGCGCAGATGGCCGACGAGTCGGCTTCGGCCGCCGAGCTGAATACGCTCGCCGAGTTCGTCCGCACCTCGACGCGCGGCATCGTGCGCTGAACCGACGGTGTTCATCGGTTTCGTCGCCGGCGAGGCCTCGGGTGACCTGCTGGCCGCGCCGGTGATCGGCGCCTTGCGCGCGCGACTGCCGGCGGTGCAGTGCGCCGGCATCGCCGGCGACCGGATGATCGATGCCGGCGCGGACGCCTGGTGGCACGTGCGCGAGCTGTCGGTGCGCGGCTACGCCGAGGTGCTGCGCGAGCTGCCCCGGCTGCTGCGGCTGCGCGGCGCGCTGCGCGCGCGGTTGCTCGCCGCGCGACCCGCCGCGGTGGTCGGCGTCGATTCGCCTGACTTCAACCTGCGCCTGGAGATGCAGCTGCGCGCCGCCGGCGTGCCGACCGTGCACTACGTGAGTCCGTCGATCTGGGCCTGGCGACCGAAGCGCATCGAGAAGGTGCGCCGCGCCGCCGACCGCGTCCTGCTGGTGTTCCCCTTCGAACAGGAGATCTACGACGCCGCCGGCATCGCCGCGACCTACGTCGGTCATCCGCTGGCCTCGATCATTGCACCGCGGTCGGACACGGCGGCGGCCCGCGCGCGGCTCGGCCTGCCGGCCGGCGAGCCGGTCGTCGCGTTGCTGCCCGGCAGCCGGCGCGCCGAGGTGCAGCACATCGGTGGGCCGTTCATCGAGGCGGCGGCGCTGATGCTTCGTCGCGAGCCGCGCCTGCGCTTCGTGCTGCCGGTGGCCGAGCCGCGCCTGCGCGAACTGCTGGTGCCGGCGCTGACGGCGGCCGGCGCGGCCGCGCAACGCATCACGCCGGTCGACGGCCGCTCGCACGACTGCCTCGAAGCGGCGGACGGCGTGCTGGTCGCCAGCGGCACCGCCACGCTGGAGGCGGCGCTGTTCGGCAAGCCGATGGTGATCGCCTACCGCATGCCGGCGACCTCGCACTGGATCATGCGGCAGATGGGCACGGTCACCTTCGTCGGCCTGCCGAACATCCTGGCGGGCGAAGGGCTGGTGCCGGAACTGCTGCAGCACGACGCCACGCCGAATCGGCTGGCCGACTCGCTGCTCGCCATGCTGGACGACGCGCCGCGCTGCGATCGGCTGCGCGAGCGCTTCGCGGCGATGCACGCGAGCCTGAAGCGCGACACGCCGCGGCTGGCCGCCGAGGCGATCGTCGCCACGATGAAGCGATGAGCCCGGGCCGGCGCACGCGGCCGGCGCACGGCGACCTGTTCGCCGCGCCGTGGCAGGGCCGGCGGGTCTGCGGCGCCGACGAGGCGGGCCGCGGGCCGCTCGCCGGCCCGGTCATCGCCGCGGCGGTGATCCTCGATCCGGCGCGACCGATCGCCGGGTTGCGCGACTCCAAGCAGCTGTCACCGGCGCGCCGCGACGAACTGGCGCAGGTGATCCGCGGCCAGGCAACGGCGTGGGCGGTGGCCGCAGCGAGCGTGCAGGAGATCGACCGCATGAACATCCTGCAGGCGAGCCTGCTGGCGATGAAGCGGGCCATCGAGCTGCTCGATCCGGCGGCCGAATGTGCGCTGATCGACGGCAACCAGCTGCCGCGGCTCGCCATCGAGGCGCGCGCGGTGGTCGGCGGCGACGCGCTCGAGCCCGCCATCTCCGCCGCTTCGATCCTCGCCAAGCAGCATCGCGACCGGCTGATGGCCGAACTCGACGTCGCCTTCCCCGGCTACGGTTTCGCCGAGCATGCCGGCTACCCCACGCCGCGGCATCTCGAGCGGCTGCGCGCGCTCGGGCCGTGCGCGGCGCACCGCCGGTCGTTCGCGCCGGTGCGCGCCGTGCTCGGCACGGAGGGCACCCGGTGAAGGCGATCAGCTCGCCGTCGAACCCGGCTTTCAGGGCCTGGCTGCGGCTGGCCGCGCAGCCGCGCGAGGCGCGCGCGCAGCGGCGTGCGCTCGCCGAAGGGCTGCATCTGGGACAGTCGGCGCTCGAGGCCTCGGTCGCGGTCGAAGCTGTGCTGCTGCGCCAGGGGGCGCGTGGCGCGGACGTCGAGCGGCTGGCCGCGGCGGCGACCGCCGCGGGCGCGGCCGGCTACGAGCTCACCAGCGCACTGTACGAGCGGATCTCGCCGGTGACGCACGGTGTGGGGCTGATGCTCGTGGTGACGGTGCCGGATCACGCGCTGCCCGCCCGCGCGCAGCACGATCTGCTCTACCTCGACGGCGTGCAGGATCCCGGCAACGTCGGCACCCTGCTGCGCACGGCGGCCGCGGCCGGCATCCGCGATGTGCTGGCCGGCCCGGCGACGGCGGCGCTGTGGGCGCCGAAGACGCTGCGCGCGGGGCAGGGCGCGCACTTCCGCCTGCGTCTGCACGAGCAGGTCGGGGCCGGATCGCTGCCGGCGGTCCTCGACGGCAGCTGGATCGGCACCGACGCGCGCGGCGGCGAACCGCTGTGGTCCGCCGCCTTGCCCGCCGGTCCCGTCGGCTGGATCTTCGGCGGCGAGGGCGCCGGCCTGTCCGCCGCCGCTCGTACCGTCTGCCAGCGCCTGGTCTCGATTCCGGTCGAAGCGGCGGTCGAGTCGCTCAACGTGGCCGCCGCTGCGGCGGTTTGCCTGTTCGAGCGCAGACGGCAGCGGTTCACATCCCGTTGATGCGTTAGCGCTCCGGCTATTGGCACTGCCGGCGGCATCCGCAAGAATCAGGTGGTCGCTGCATGGGAGAAGGGTCATGTGGGGGGAGGCGTTGCTGAAGCGGGCCACGGACAAGGTGGTCGGCAGGATGGCCGGGGCGCAGCTGGCGACGCTGGCCGACGAGGTGCATGCGCGCGGCGGTCTGCCGCTGCGCATCGTGCTGCCTGACGGACAGCGGACGGACTTCGGCGACGCGCCGCGACTCACGCTGACCGTGCGCGACCCGGCGGTGCTGGCGGGCTTCGCGCAGCCGACCCTCGGCGGGCTGGCCGAGGCCTATGTCGAGGGCCGGATCGACCTCGAGGGCGACGTCGCGGAGGCGATCCGGATCGCCGAGGGACTGGTCGGGGCGGCCGGGGCGTCGGTGGCCGAGCGGCCGGACATCGAGCCGGCCGAGCATGCGCCGCAGGCCGACCGCGCCGACATCAGCCACCACTACGACGTCGGCAACGGCTTCTATCGACTCTGGCTCGACGAGCGGATGGTGTACTCCTGCGCCTACTTCGAGCACGGCGACGAGGACATCGACACCGCGCAGCGGGCCAAGCTCGACCACATCTGCCGCAAGCTGCGCCTGGCATCAGGCGAGCGGTTCCTCGACATCGGCTGCGGCTGGGGCGCCCTGGTGCTGCATGCCGCGCAGCACTATGGGGTCGCGGCGGTCGGCATCACGCTGTCCGAACAGCAGGCCCTGCTGGCGCGCGAGCGGATCGCCGACGCCGGGCTGCAGGATCGGGTCGAGGTGGTGCTGCTCGACTACCGCGACCTGCCGCAGCGCTTCGGCGAGGGCTCGTTCGACAAGGTGGCCAGCATCGGCATGTTCGAGCACGTCGGGTTGCGCAACCTGCCCGTGTACTTTGCGACGTCGGCGCGCATGCTGCGCGACCGCGGCCTGATGCTCAACCACGGCATCACCAGCACCGACGTGGAGAACCGGCCGGTCGGCTGCGGCGCCGGCGACTTCGTCGGCAAGTACGTCTTCCCCAATGGCGAGTTGCCGCACCTCGCGCTGGCCGTGCGCGAGATGTCGGCGGCGGGATTCGAGATCTTCGACGTCGAGAGCCTGCGCCCGCACTACGCGCTGACGCTGGCCCACTGGTCGCGCCGGCTCGAGCAGCGGCTGCCGGAGGCCGCGCGGCAGGTCTCCGAGCGCACCCTGCGCGTCTGGCGGCTGTATCTGGCCGGCTGCAGCCACGGCTTCGCGCAGGGCTGGATGAACCTGCACCAGGTGCTCGGCAGCCGGCAGGTGGCGCTGGGGGCGACGCAACTGCCGCTGACGCGGCGGTGGATCTATCGCTGACGCGCCGGCCGCACCAGCGGCTTCGGCACGGCAGGCATCAGTCGCGGGCGTGGCGGGCCGCGATCGCGGCGGCGACCGCTGCCCAGGTGGCGTCGAACGCCTCGGGCGTGAAGCCGGCGCCGGAGGGCAGCCAGTCCGCCGTCCGCCCGCCGGCCAGCGTGTAGTGCCCGACCACGTCGAGATGATCGGCGCGCGCCACGTGCAGCACGCGACCGTGCAACTGGCTGAGCGTCGGCACGATGCCGTCGTTGACCGCCGCCGTGGCCCTGAAGCCGAGCGCGCGATCGAGCAGACGCTGCACCGGTGGTCCGGGCTTCGGGTACGGGTAGTGCCGGTGCGGGCGCGCCGTCAGGCCGTGCAGCAGGCGGAAGATCGTGCGCAGCGCGATGTATTCCGGATCGAGCAGTTCCTTCACCCGCAGCGTCTCGCGCGGCGCAGGCACGCCGGCGGCCACGCAGCCGTAGTCGATCCCCGGGCGATCCGCCACCGCGGCATCGAACAGGTCGATGCCCTCGGGGGTGAGCTGCAGGAGGGCGCCCTGGTCGCGTTCGATCTCGCCGAGGTACTTCCACACCGGGTCGCGGTGGTCGAAGCGGATCCGGCGCAGCAGGCCCTGCGCGAGGCGATCGAGCGGTCCTTCGCGGCGTCCGAGCCAGTCGTCGAGCCGCGCGGCCATCGCGATCGCCTTGGCCGCGGCGAGGATCGTGCGGCGGCCGTGTCCCGAGGTCGCCAGGGCGCTCGCCACGAGCAGCAGGGTCTGCCCCTGCACGGTGACGAAGTGATTGGCCAGCGGCGTGCCGTGATGCGGGGTGGCGATGGAGATGGCGGTCCGGGTGAGCTGGCCGATGCGCTCCTCCGCGTCGCCGCGGGAAATCTTCACCCCCGGCGTGAGCAGCATGCGCACGTCGAGGCCGCCGGTCGAGTGGCCGATGAAGTGCAGTTCGCGGGCCGCCAGTCCGCCGCGGCGGACGACCTGGCGGCGCAAGGCATCGGCGCGGCGCGGAATCGAGGCGGTCGGCTGCGTCGTGCAGCGAACGATGCGCGCCTCGACGCGCTGCCTGCGCAGCGCGCGGCCGAGCGACTGCTCGACCCGCTCGAAGTAGCTCACCGCGCCGACGGAGGTGAAGCCGAAGAAGCCGGGTACCAGGAAGACGAGACGCGCCGCCATGCAGGCATTGTGCCTGCGCGGCAGCGGCGCGCCGCTGCCGGACTCAGCGACAGGCGGTGTCGGGGGGAACGAAGTCCTGCACCGCCGCCAGCGCATCGACCTGGCGCAGCGCGGTGCCGCACAGCATCGCGCTGCGCTCGAGGATCCGCTTGGTCACGTCGACCGGCTTCCAGTCCGGATTGGCCGACCGCACCAGCGCCGCGACGCCGGCGGCCAGCGGCGCGGCCAGCGAGGTGCCGCTCCACACGCCCCATCGGCTGCCCGGCACCGTGCTGACGATGTGCTCGCCGGGCGCGGCGATCTGCACCCAGCTGCCGGTATTGGAGAACGACGCGAGCCGCGGCCCCTGCGCGGTGGCCGTCACCGCCAGCGCGCCCTCGGCGTGCTCGGCAGCCGGATACTGCCGCTCGGTCACGCTGCCCGAGTTGCCGGCGGCGGCGATCACCACGGCGCCGCCGCGCAGATTGCAGCGCGTCTCGTCATCCTTGAAGCCGGGGTCGGAATAGTCGTCGGCGGCCTCGTCCTCGTCGTCGTCGCTGCAGGTGGCCAGCTCGACCGCCGTGTTCAGCAGCCGGGTCGGTCGCGTGGTGCCGACGCTGAGGTTGATCACGTGCGCGCCGTCGTTGGTGGCGGGGTCGCCGTCCGGGTCGACCGCATACAGCAGCGCCTCGGCGAGCACCCACAGGTTGCCGGCCCCCTCGGCGTCGAGCACGCGGATCGGCACGATGCGCGCCTGCGGCGCGGCCTGGGCGACCAGTCCGGCGACGTGCGTGCCGTGGCCGAAGCCGGCGTTCGCCGTCGAGCCTTCCTCGCGCGGATCGGTGTCGAAGTCGACGAAGTCGAAGCCGCGGTCCAGGCGGCCGCGCAGTTCGGAGTGGGCCGTGTCGACGCCGGTGTCGAGCACCGCCACGCGCACACCGGCGCCGCGTGAGACCGCGTGTGCGTCGGCCAGGCGCAGGGCAAACGACGCCCATTGCGTCGCTGCTGCGCTGCTGCTGCCGCCGACTGCCCAGACGACGTTGCGCCGGCGCGCCTCGGGGGTCTGGGCGACGAAGTTCGGTTCGGCGAACTCGACGCGGGCGTCGGCGCGCAGCGCCGAGACCTTGGTCGACACCGATGTCGCGCCCTCGATGCGCAGGCGATAGATCGGCCGCTTGCCGAACTGGTCGACCCTGGACAGCTGATGGCTCGCCAGCAGGCCTGCCAGATCGGCGCCCGTGCGCAGCTTGATCACGACTTCGCCCGGCAGCGCAGGATCGGCGGCCGCCTCGGCAGCAAGCGGCGCCGCAAGCAGCAGGCAGGCAAGGGATGCGGCGCCCGCAGCGCCTCGAACACCCGTGAAAGACTTCATGGAAGACCTCTCTGAGAACGAGCCCAGTTGAGCCGGCTGCGTCAACAGAGCCCCGAGCCGGACGGTTGATACACCATCCGCCCGCGTCGCCGCGTGAATCGAAGATCGGGAATTACCCTCGGCCGCTGATCACGAACGGCGCCCAGAAGTAGGGGTGGGTGCCGTCGGCGAGCGCTAACTGCGCGCCGCGCAGCGCCGCCGCGGGTCCTTCGCCGGCGCCGAGTCGCCGGTAGAACGATTCCATCATCGTCGCCGTGGTCTCGTCGTCGACGGTCCACAGGCTGGCCATCACGGCCGGCACGCCGGCGCGCATGAAGCCACGCGTCAGGCCGACCAGTTCCTCGCCGGGCGCCAGCCGGCTGACCGCCGTCTCGCAGGCGCTGAGCGTGACCAGGCTCGCGCGCAGCGCGAAGTCCTGGGCGTCGCGCACCGTGAGCGCGCCGTCGGCGAGGTGCAGGGCGGAGAAGGAAGGGCTGTCGGCGCGGAACTCGCCGTGGCAGGCCAGATGAAGGACATCGACGTCGCCGGCCAGGCGCCGCAGGTTGGCCGTCGTCGCCTCGGCGCCAATCAGCGCGTCGGCGTGCGGGAAACAGGCAGCGACCTCGCGCACCTCGCGCGCCACGTGCGGCAGGTTCGCGTTGGCCGTGCCGACGACCAGCGCGCGCTGCCATCGTGGCGCCGGGCGCTGCAGCGCGCGCAGCAGCACGGCCGAGCTCGGCGCCACGCTGATCTCGTGGCGCGCCAGCAGCGGCTCGCCGTCGGCAAGCGCCGCGAACGGCACGTAGTGCAGCGCCCGGTGCGGCACGACGATCAGGCGGCGCAGCGCCGGATCGAGCGCCAGCGGCGCGATGAGCAGCGCGTGAAGCTCGCGCAGATACGCTGCCGTGCGCCGGGCGAGGGTGTGCAGATGACCGCGCAGCTGCTGCGGGCCATGACGCAGCGAGTCGATCTGGAAGCGCAACCGCATCACGGCACGCTCGATGACGGCGCCCGATTGCCCGCGCACCAGGCGCAACGCGTCGCGGGTAACGATCACCGCCAGCAGTTCGCCGGCGGTCAGGAAGTACTCGACCAGGGCGGCGTCCTCGGGCAGTGCGCTGCGCAGCGCCGCGGCATCGAACCCCCCCTGGATCGACTGCGCGGCGCCCGTTTCCTTCAGCTCGGTGCGGCGTGCCGCCTCGAGCAGCTGGCCTTCCAGGGCGCGCGCCTGCGCCTGCAGCGGCGCGGTGTCGGTCTCGTCCTCGAGAGCCCGCTGCAGCTGGTGGTAGACGCGGTTCAGGCGCGCGCGCAGACGGGCCGTTTCGCCGTCGCCGTCGCGCAGCGACCGCGGCTGGCCGAACTCCTCCAGCAGCGACCGTGCCCGCGCCCGTTCCATCAGGGCCAGCAGGCCGCTGGCGGCGTCCTGCTGACCGCCCGCGGCGCTCACCCGCACCAGCGCCTCGTACGGCGCGCTGCGGTCGGCCGCGAAGGCGGTCCTGAACTCGTCGCCGGGCAGCGCCGCGCGCTGCGCCTCGAACTGGGCCGCGGCCCGCTCGTATAGCTCGCGTGCCCGCGCGAGGTCGCCCTGCCGTTCGGCGACGAGCCCCAGCCCGCTGCGACAGGCGGCGGCGACCGACTGCAGCCGGCGCTCCTCGGCGCGATCGAGCGCCGCGCCGAGTCGCTGGCGCGCAGCCTCGAGTTCACCGAGCGCGATCTGCGCGCCGGCGGCGATCGTTTCCGCCAGCAGCTGCCAGCCGACCAGGCCGGCGGCGGCGAGCGGTCCGCCGGCCTTCAGCGCGCTCGCCAGCGCGGCGTCGTTCGCACCGAGCGACAGCGACAGTTCGGCATCCCAGAGCTCGACCAGGGCGGCGCAGACGGCGTTGTCCTGCGACCGGAACAGCGCCGTCGCCTCGCCCAGCGAGGCGCGCGCGGCCGTCGCGTTGCCGGACAGTGCCAGCGCGCGGCCGCGCTGCAGGCAGGCCCATGCCCGCTCGATCGGCATCTCGAGCGAAGCGAAGGTCTCGAGGGCACGGTCGTACAGCGCGATCGCCTCCGGCAGCAGGTTCACTTCGAGGTAGGCATCGGCGAGGTTGCGCTCGGCGACCGCCTGCCGCTGCGGCAGCCGAAGCTCCTCGAAGGCGCGCCGCGACGCCTCCAGCGCCCGCAGCGCCGCCTCCAGACGGCCGCGGTTCAGCTCGAGCAGGCCGACGCTGCCCTGCACCAGTGCGGTGAGCACCGGCAGTCGATGCGTGTGCGCACGCGCGCTCGCCCGTTCGTAGATCAGCATCGCCTCGTCGAGCGCGTGCTTCGATGTCAGCGAATCGGCAAGTCCGATGTCGGCCATGATCGAGTGCTCGTTGTCGCCGAGCCGGGCGAAGCGCACCGCGGCCTGGCGGTACAGGTGCGCCGCCTCGCCGTAGCGGTCGGCGCGCAGCAGCATCGAGCCGAGATTCAGTTCGATCTTGCCGGCCGAGCGCTCGTCGCCGCAGCGGACGAAGGTCGCACGCGCGAGCTCGGCGAGGGCGGTGGCCTCGTCCTGCCGGCCCAGCATCGCCAGCGCCATCACCTTGGCGACCTGGGTTTCGGCGGCAACATCGTCGCGGCCGATGTCCTGGAATCCCGCGGCGGCCCGGTCGAGGCAGGCGATCGACTCGTCCATGCGGCCGTCGGCGGCGAGGGTGATGCCTTCGGCCCACGCGGCGAGCGCCGCGACCTCGGGCTGACCCGACTGCTTCGCCAGTTCAGCCAGCGATGCGGACAGGCCGGCGGCGCGCGCGGGATCGGAATTGACGACCGCGAAGAACTCGTTCTTCAGTGCCCACGCCGCTGCGCCCGGCTCTGGCGGCGGGTGACTCACCGGCGAGGACCCCCCTCGGCCATCGATGCGGCCGTCCGGCTCAGGCGAGCCGCTCCAGCTGCATCGCGGGCAGCACGACGATCGCTCCCTGCAGATGCATCGTCAGCGTGTAGCGGCCGGCCGGCACGGTCTCGAAGCTGAACTCGGCCAGCTCGTTCAGCTGCGTGGTCCACTGGCCGCCGGCGCCCTCGAGCGAGATGGTGCCGCCCAGGTCGGGACCGAGCACCTGGCCGCTGAGCTCGAACTCGCTGCCCGCGCCCGGCGCCGGCGCGATGCGCAGGTCGATGTCGCGGCCTTCGGCGGAGAACAGCAGCTGGCGCGCCGCACCGGCGGTGCCGCGCACGCCCATCGCCAGCGCCGAGCTGGCCGCGCTGTCGAAGGTCAGCACGGCGACGATGCGCTCGAGAAGGCCGGGCTGCGCCTCGGCGCGTCGGCGGTAAACGCCCAGGGCGCGCCGGATCACGTGCTCGGGCGCATCCGACTGGCGCGACTCGTCGCGCAGCAGACGGGCGATCTCTTCGTCGGTCAGTTCACGCGCCGTTTTCATCGCTCGTCCTCGCGCCAGGTTCTTCGGAAATTTCCGTGCAGGTATCCCACAGAGGCGCGAACCCGCGCCGCAATACATCGCCGGCCCTGTCCATCATGCACCGTCCCGGGCAAGGATCTCGCGCAGCTTGGCCAGCGCGCGCATGCGGGTCGGCCCGATGCTGCCCTCGCTGATGCCCAGGCGGGAGGCGATCTCGGCATAGGGCAGGGGCTCGTCCTGCAGAAACAGCAGGGTCAGGAACTCGCGCGAGCGCGCATCGAGAAGATCGAGCGCGCGGCGCACCTTCTGCTCCGCCTGCAGCCGCTGCAGCATCTCCTCGGGCAGCGGCGACTCGTCGGCAATGTTTGCCAGCGGGTCGGCCTCGTCGTCGGCGTCGTCGCCGGCCGACACGCTGACCGTGCGCCGGCCCTGTTCGAGCAGGCGCAGCGTCTCGCGGCGCGCCGTGGTCACCAGCCAGGCCTGCAGCCTCTCGGGCTGCGTGATGCGGTCGAGGTGCTCGTGCAGCCGCGCGAAGACCGTCTGGAACACGTCGGCCGCGGCATCGTCGTCGAGGCCGGCACGGCGCGGCACGGTGTAGATCAGCCGCTGGTAGCGGCGCACCAGGACTTCCCAAGCCGCCGCCGCGCCGTCGCGGCAGCGCGACAGCAGTTCGGCGTCGGGAAGCTCGGTCAGGCGGGTCATCGGGGGCCGTGTCACGACGCGCGGCATCGGCGCGCTGCGTCCGCGCTGGCCGCGGGCGGCTGCGAACGCTAGCACAGGGCCTGCCGGCGGCCGCGACCCACGGCCTGGGGTCGGTTCGATCGATCGAAGCAGCATGTCGGAAGGGTCCCGGAGCGTCACTGGCGTGTCCAGCAAAGACAGAGCGACCTTCGGCGCGCTTCGTACATCGCGTAAACCCCGGGGTCCGCGTTGCGGCGCCGCGGTATTTGCCGCGGCTCCGGCGCCTCTGTCCATCCACCTGACCGGGTGCGGATCGTGCCCGCAGCCAACTGGAGAACGAACGATGGCAGGTCATGCTTTCCTCCGCCCGCTGGTGCGCGCCCTCCTTGCCGCCCTCGCGGCGGGCGGCGCGTCGGTCGCGCACGCCGCGCTCTTTTCCGGGCTCGATCCCGCCACCGGCGCGCTGAACGTCGGATCCGGCGGACCCGGCAGCACGAACATCAAGGTCGAGGTCGGCTCCGGCGGCCGCGTCACCGTGATCGACAACACCGGCGCCACCGCGCCTCGCACGTACCCTGGCGTCGGCGCGATCAATGTAACAAGCGGCGCCGGCGACGACCTCGTCGAGTTCGACATCAACTCGTCGCAGAGCCTGGCACTGTCCGTCGCCACCGGCGCCGGCAACGCCTTCGTCAAGCTGCAGTGGAAGGTGCCGCCGGGGGCGGCGTCGACCAGCTCGACGCTGGCGATGTCCTCCGGCGGCGGCAACGTCAATGTCGAACTGGACTTCGCGAGCGAGACGCCGACGTCGAGCTTCGCCTGGAGCAGCAACTTCGGCGGCGGCGAGAAGCTGATCAAGGGTTCGGTGGCGTTCAAGCCGGGCACGATCAACGCCCGCAAGAACGTCGACTTGGCCAACCTCGGCGGCGGTTTTCACCTGATTTCCTTCGAGGTCGACAACGAGGCGCGCGACGCCAGCCTCGCCTTCAACTCCGGCTTCGCCCGCGACGTTACCTACAAGGTGATCAGCGACAACCCGACGCGCAGCCTCAACGTCGATACCCAGTTGCGCGGCGCCAGGAACAACGTCGAGATCCTGTCGGCGTCGGCGGCGACGACCACGAAGTTCTCCGGCGGCACGGCCAACACCCAGGGCGCGGAAACCAACTACGTCGTGGTGCAGAGCGTTCTCGGCACGCTGAGCGCGACGCTGAACCACGCCGCGCTCGGCGCCAGCAGCAGCAAGCTCAACGCCAAGTTCGACGGCGCCGCCAGCCTGGCCCTGGGCGGCACGGTGACCGGCTCGATCGTCGGCGACGCCATCAAGTTAGAAACCGGCATGCCGACCTCCTCGACACTGCTCGTCGATACGCTCGACGGCGACGACAGCGTCGATTTCATCGCCGGCAACCGCCTCGCCGGCGGTGCGGGTCAGCCGCGCTTCCTGCTCGGTGCCGGCAACGACGTGCTGAACGTCATCGCCGCAGCCGGCTCGACGGCGATCCCGTCGATCGACTGCGGTGCCGGTGAAGACTTCGCCAAGGCGACCGTCGGCAGTGCGGCGGGCTGCGAGCAGTTCGGCCGTTGAGCCACCCCAACGAACCCCGTCGGCGCGACGGCACGCACGACCGCGGCTGCCCTCGTCAACGAATCATTCAGGAGAATCCCATGACACTTCGACCCATCCCGCACGCGCTCGCCCTCGCCGGCGCGATCACCCTGCTCGCCGCCTGTGGCGGCGGGGGCTCCGACGTCGCCGTCAGCGCGGCCGCCGGCACCTCGCGCGCGCAGGCCGTCGCCTCGGCCGGGCTGCCGCCCGCGCCGGCCGGGCTGAGCGGCAACGTCACCTGCAGGAACTTCGCCATCGGCGCCGTCGAGCTCGACACGGTGATCGTGCCGGCGAACGCCGCCTGCACGCTCGCGGGCACGCGGCTGATCGGGTCGGTGCTCGTCGGCCAAGGGGCAACGCTGGAGGCGATCGCCATCGATGCCCGCGGCGGCGTGCAGGCCGAGGGTGCAGCACACGTCGCGTTGACCGGCAACAGCCGGGTCACCGGGGCGGTGCAGATCAAGCAGGGCGGGTCGGCATCGATCCGCGGCAACCGCCTCGACAGCGATGTGCAGGTCGATGCCCTGCGCGGGGACGTGCGGATCAGCGAAAACCAGGTCGGCGGCAGCATCCAGGCCATCGGCAACCGCGGCGGCGTGGCGATCACCGGCAACGTTGCCAACGGCAACCTGCAGTGCAAGGAAAACAGCCCGGCGCCGATGGCGAGCGGCAACGCGGCGGCGCAGATCGAGGACCAGTGCGTCGAATCCGCCGGCGGTGGCAGTGGTGGCGGCGGCTCGGGCGGGGGCGGATCGGCGCCGGTCCTTTCCGGCAATGTCACCTGCACCGGGCTGACCATCGGCGCCGTATCGCTCGACAGCGTGATCGTGCCGGCCGGGGCCAGCTGCACGCTCGAAGGCACGCAGTTGAAGGGCTCGCTGGAGGTCGGCCCCGGCGCCTCCGCCAGCGCGACGGACGTGCGGGTCACCGGCAACGTGAACGGCGAGGGCGCGGCATCGGTGACGATCGGCGGCCGGTCGACCATCGGTGGCTCGGTGCAGCTGAAGCAGGGCGGCACGGCAACGGTGGTCGGCGTGACGATCAGCGGCGACCTGCAGATCGACGCGATGACGGGCCCGATCGTTGCGTCGGGCAACGGCATCAACGGCAACCTGCAGGCGATGGGCAATCGCGGCGACCTCAACCTGACGGCGAACACGATCGGCGCCGCCATGCAGTGCAAGGAGAACGCGCCCGCGCCGACCGGCAGCGGCAACGTCGCCACGATCAAGGAAGACCAATGCCGACTGCTCTGACCGGTACCTGAGGCGGCCCCGCGCGGGCCGCCACGACGACCGGGAATCGCCCGCAGCGCGACGCGTCGCGCTGCGGGCGATGCCGTTCGTGCACCGTTGTCCCGCTCGCTTCGGCGTGTCCGCACGACGCGCTCGGCCGCGGGGCGCGCGCGTCGCGTCGGCGTCCGGCGGCACCGGCGACGCGAAGAGAAATTCCGCCGGCCCATGTATCGATCTGCCCGGACCTGGCTCTGTTCGACACCCCAACGAACGATGACGGAGTTGCCATGAAGACCATCCCGATGACCCTGCCCGCCAGGACCGACTTCAGCGCCGTACGCCTGCCGTACGCCGCGCGCCGCGTAAGCCGCTCGCACATGGCGACGCTGCTCACCGGCAGCCACCGGCCACAGCCGGGCGACCTGGTGCTGGTGCGCGTCGATACGATTGGCCAGCACGGCCACATCGAACTGGCCAGCGGCCGTCGCTCGCGCCTGTACGAGGGCGACACGATCGTTCTCGTCTACGGCAACCGCTATGCGCCCGACCAGTTCGAAGCGGAAGTGCCCGACAGCCTCGAGCCGTGCCACATGGTTGCCGCCGGCGGTATCGCGGCGACGATGCTCGGCCGTCGCAGCAACGTCAAGGTCGCCACCCGCGTCACGCCGCTCGGCCT
>Ga0209254_10000851_pt1 | contig 26639 bp, 22 predicted proteins | sample FrelakmetDIP11DI_FD_187148 | JGI IMG/M metagenome (GOLD analysis project Ga0209254, IMG submission 187148) | Freshwater lake sediment microbial communities from the University of Notre Dame, USA, for methane emissions studies - DIP11 DI (SPAdes)... | ecosystem: Environmental > Aquatic >...
GTCAGGGTATAATCGGCACACCAATGACCGCCATCGACGAAATCAAATCCCGCATCGATATCGTCGACCTGGTCGGTGAAACCGTCCAGCTGAGACACTCGGGGAAGAATTACACCGGCTTCTGCCCATTCCATCCCAATACACGCACGCCCGCCTTCGCAGTGTTTTCCGATTCAGGCACCTGGCGCTGCTTTGGGCAGTGCAACGAGGGCGGAGATATCTTCAAGTACGTGATGAAGAAGGAAGGCTGGGATTTCCCGGAAGCGCTGCAGTACCTGGCGGAGCGGGCGGGTGTGGAGCTCAAACCGCCCAGCCCCGAAGAGCAGGTGGCAGCCGAAGAGCACGACGCTCTGCGGGGCCTGTTGGAAGAAGCAGTCACTTTTTACCGCCACCAGCTGGTCAATACGCCGCCAGGGAAAACGGCCTTAAATTACCTGCACCAGGAGCGCGGCCTGAAGGATGAGACCATCGAGACTTTCGGGCTGGGCTACGCTCCGGATGCCTGGGAGGCGCTGCTGAGCCATTTTCGCTCCAAAGGAGTCTCCGAGGCCGAATTATTGGCAGCCGGCCTGGTGACCCAGCGGGAGGGTGGAAGCGGTGCATACGACCGCTTTCGAAACCGGATCGTGTTCCCGATCCGTGACGCTCGCGGTCGAATGGCGGGTTTTGGGGCGCGCATCCGGGATCCGAAGGACGTACCGAAGTTTTTGAACTCACCCCAGACGCCGGTTTTCGACAAAGGCCGACTATTATATGGGCTGGACCTGGCTAAGAAGGCAATCCGGCAGGACGACCAGGCAGTGATCGTGGAGGGCTACCTGGACGTGATCGGTTTGCACCAGGCTGGTTTTGGCAATGCTGTCTCACCGATGGGAACGGCCCTGACCGAAGACCAGCTATACCTGCTCAAACGCTACAGCAAAAGGATCGTGCTGGCGCTTGACCCGGATGCTGCCGGCGACCAGGCAACTTTGCGCGGCTTGCAGGTCGCACGCCAGGCGATGGACCACGAACAGGATTATGTATTCGATGCGCGCGGCCTGCTGCGCAACGAAAGGCGCCTGAATGCCGATATCCGGGTGACGACTCTACCAGAGGGAATGGATCCGGACGAGGTGGTTGCGCGTGATCCGCAGGAATGGGTCCAGATCGTGGGGAAGGCGAAACCAGTTGTGATCCACGTGATGGAAAGCCTGGCTGCCAGGCGCAACCTGGAAGACCCGAAGGTTAAGAGCGAGATCGCGGCCCAGGTGATGCCCCTGATCGCGGATGTCCAGGATACCGTAGAAAGGGAAGCTTATCGCCAGCGGTTGGCCCGCCTGCTGCGGGTGAATGAGCATGCACTGGCTGACAGCCTGCCCCCTGCGCGGACGAAGAGAACTAGTCGGGGCGCACACGAGATACCACCTGCACCTTCAGGCAAGGCAGAGCCCGTCATCCAGCTTGAATCCAGCAACTATTCCCTGGAAGCATACTGCCTGGGAGTGATGCTGCGCATGCCAGACCTGCTGAACCAGGTCAACCGCCTGCTGCAGGAATCCGGGTTGAAGCGACTGGCGCCAGATGATTTCCAGCACATCCAGCACCAGGAAATCCTGCAGCTATTGCAGCAATCAGTCGAACAGGACCTGGCAGAGCCGCGTGATTTTGTTTTCAATTCCCTCGACCTGACGATGATGGAGCTGGCTGAAACACTGCTGGCGCGGACCGGTCAGATCGATCCCGGTTCTGAGAAAGTCCAGATTGCCCTGCTCTTGAGCCTGCTGAACCTCCGGCATCGAAAGCTGCTGCAAGAAAATGAATATCAGACCTACTTACAGACTGAAGCCCAGGAGAAGGGAGAGGCCATATCTCCCCAATTGGTACAATCCATGATGGTAGTCTATAAAGAAAAAAATCGAATCGATAAGCTGATTGAAAAATATACGCACACTGCACGGGTGAGACAATAGGGGGAAGACATGGCAGACGCCGACCGCGAGCTCCCAGACGACTTTGAATTCGACGAGAAGGATGCGCAGGAAAATTTGGAAAAGTTGGAGCAGGCTGAATCAAACGGCAGCGCAGCACAGCCAGCTGAGGGGGATGATTTGGACGACCTGCTTGTGGATGGTGCTGACCTTTTGGGAAGGGAGGATCTCGGCCTCCAGGACGTGGACCTGGAAGAAGAGCTGAAAAGCAGCGAGCCGCTGGATTTTATTCGCGATCCGAAGCTGGTGTTCGAAATCGGCGAGGACCCGGTCCGATTGTATCTGAAGGAAATCGGCAATATCTCGCTGCTGGAATCCGACGAGGAATTCTGGCTGGCAGCACGCCTGGAAGCCGAAAAGCGGCTGGACTATTACACCCGGCAGCACCCGCGCACGCGGTTGATCTCCACGGGGAAGACAGCAGCTCCCCACGATCAAGAAGAAGCGGGAATGCTGATGGATGAGGATATTACTGCCGAGGCTGCCTGCAGGATATACCGGGCATTTTTCTCCGAATTGACCACCTCCTGGAACAGGCTGCTGGAAGATACACGGCGGTTGGATCACGAAGGACCTTCCCTGGGACTAATTTTTTCCGAGGCCTTGATGTTGCAAGCGACATGGCAGAACCCCTCGCCCTCTTATCTGCGCGGTTACCTGGATAACGGCTTATGGGGCGTGGATCCTATCTGGAACGCCGCAGCCCAGAATGCATTCGCGGTTTTCATCTATGCCTATATGCTTCCCGAGCAGGGGAGCAGCATGTTGAAAGAATATGTTGAGAAAAATCACAACCTGCCGGACGAGAAATTCTGCGCGGATCACCTGGACGATGGTGAGCTGTTGATCAATGAAATCAAGCGCATCCGGCAGCGCAGCGAAGAAGCTTATAACGCCATCATCCGCGCCAACCTGCGCCTGGTGGTCAGCGTAGCCAAACGCTACATTGGCAGGGGGACTTCCTTCCTCGATTTAATCCAGGAAGGCAATATCGGCTTGCTGCGTGCAGTATCCAAATTTGACCCGACGCGCGGATTTAAATTCAGCACATACGCCACCTGGTGGATTCGCCAGTCGATCAGCCGCTCGATCGCAGACCAGGCGCGCACCATCCGCATCCCGGTGCATATTTTCGAATCGATCAACCGCCTGCTGCGGGTACAACGCGAGCTGATCCAGGAGCTGGGGCGAGAACCGACCAATGACGACATCGCCCTGGCGGCAGGATACCTGGAACCGCTCGACCAGCAGGCGATCATGAAATCGCGCGCCGAATCGACACCGGTGGAGATTGAAGTCCGCCGGCGCTGGAGCAGGGCGGCGGCGAAAGTCAGCCGCATTATGCGCGCCATGGAAGAGCCTATGTCATTGGACAGCCCCGTGGGTTCAGAAGACAGCAGCCAGCTGGGGGATTTTATCGAAGACGTAGATGCCCAGGAGCCAATGGATGCGGCCGCGCGCGAGATGCTGCGCGAATCGATGCAGAGCGCCCTGGCTGTGCTCTCCGACCGTGAGCGCCAGGTGCTCGAGCTGCGCTTCGGATTGGTGGACGGCAGGGACCACACCCTGGAAGAGGTGGGACAGTATTTCGAAGTGACCAGAGAGCGCATTCGCCAGATTGAATCGAAGGCGCTGCGAAAACTGCGCCACCCGACACGCAGTCGCTACCTGCGAGATTTTCTAAGGTAGCAACGTTTGTGAAATTTGACACCGATAATTCATTATGATAAACTATTTCAGAATTTAAATCTTCCAGCTTTTGGCGATGTTTCAGAGAATATGACGAGGCTTCCATGATGCAGGAATATCTGCCAATTGTTGTTTTAATCGTCTTTTCAGCCGGGGTAGCCGGAATTGCGGTTCTCCTGGGGCACCTGTTTGGCCCGCGCCGGCCCAACCCACGCAAATCGATGCCTTATGAATCGGGTATGCGACCTATTGGCCCCGGAATGCGCCGGATGCCGGTTCGTTACTACCTGGTGGCGGTGCTGTTTATCCTGTTCGATATCGAAGTGGTATTCTTCCTGCCCTGGGCGATCGTCTTTCGCCAGCTGGGAGTATTTGGATTGGTGGAGATGCTCATCTTCATACTAATTTTATTGGTTGGCTATGTTTATGCGTGGAAGAAAGGAGCATTGGAATGGGAATAGAACAAAAACTGGGCAACATGGGGATCGTCACACACAAGCTCGAGGATGTGGTGAACTGGTCGCGAACGCGCGCCATGTGGCCGATGTTATTCGGCCTGGCCTGCTGTGCGATCGAAATGATGTCAGCCCAGGCAGCACACTACGATATGAGCCGCTTTGGTATGGAATTAATGCGCGCCAGCCCGCGCCAGTCAGATTTAATGATTGTCGCCGGGCGCGTATCTCGCAAGATGGCGCCGATATTGCGCCGGCTTTACGACCAGATGCCCGATCCCAAGTGGGTGATTTCGATGGGTGACTGTGCTTCTTGCGGCGGTGTCTTCAACAACTATGCGATCGTGCAGGGGGTGGATGAAATCGTACCGGTAGATATCTACATTGCAGGCTGCCCGCCGCGACCAGAAGCCCTCATTCACGGTATTTTATCCCTTTATGAGAAGGTAAAGGGCGAAAAATTTAAGGATTGGGCTTGAAGTGCAGCTCGAATAAAAGAACAAATTTCTCTGCCAGTAGATAACTGATCACCGGTAGGTACACCATGAATGATCTCATCCAAACCATCCTGACCGAGTTTCAAAAGCGATTCGGTGCGGATGTGTATGAATTCCGAGATGAATCCAGCGCGATTATTTCGTTCGAAAACATCCTTCCTGCCGCCAGGGCATTGCGAGATGAATTTGCTTTCAACCTGCTGACCGAAGAGACCGCGGTAGATTATTGGCCCAAGCAGGAACCTCGCTTCCATGTTGTCTACCGTTTTCGCTCGCTGGATCATAACCTGATTTTTGGGGTGCGAGTACCTCTGAATGGGAACGCACCCAGCATGCCCAGCCTGGTGGATGTGTACGCCAATGCCAACTGGTTCGAGCGCGAGCTGTGGGATATGTTCGGGATTCGCTTTGAAGGACATCCCGACCTGCGCCGCCTGATTATGCCGTATGACTGGGAAGGCCACCCGCAGCGCAAAGATTACCCGCTGGGATATGAGGAAGTGCAATTCACTTTCAATTTTGACGAAATCGACCTGCGCAAACCTTATGCCCAGGAATGAGCCGAGCGGAAAATGACAGAAAATATTGACTATACCCTCTCACCGGTTGATTTAGAAGAGATCAAGCATCTGGTTTCTGAGCGGGCAATTCAGGGCGAAACGGTTCTATTGAACATGGGCCCCCAGCATCCCAGCACGCACGGCGTTTTAAGGCTGCTGCTCGAGCTGGATGGCGAACAGGTGATTAACTGTATCCCGGACGTAGGCTTCCTGCACACTGGCATCGAGAAGAACATGGAGGCCAAAACATACGTCAAAGCCGAGGTGATGACCGACCGGCTGGATTACCTGAACACCGTGGGCAATAACCTGGCTTACTGCCTGGCGCTCGAAAAGCTGTGCGAATTGGATGTGCCGCCACGCGCCCAGTCGATCCGCGTAATATTGACGGAGCTGCAGCGCATCGCTTCGCACCTGATCTGGTTGGGGACTCACGCGCTGGATGTGGCTGCGATGTCGATTTTCCTGTACTGCTTTCGCGAGCGAGAGATGATCATGGACATCCTCGAGCTGGTCAGCGGGCAGCGCATGATGACCACCTATATTCGCCCGGGAGGGTTGTGGCGGGATGTCCCGGTCGAGTTTGAAGAGGCGGTACGAAAGTTCATCGTTTATTTCCCGCCGCGGGTGGATGAGTACGAAGACCTGCTCACTAAAAATCCATTATTCATGGATCGCACCAAGCGCATCGGAGTTTTACCGGCTGAAGTCGCCCTGCAGTACGGAATTACCGGCCCCATGCTGCGAGCTTCCGGCATCGCTTATGACCTGCGCAAGACAGAGCCTTATTCCGGGTATGAGCAGTATGATTTCCAGGTCCCAACCTTCACGGAAGGCGACACTTACGCCCGCTACCTGGTGCGCATCCAGGAGATGCGGGAGGCCTTGAAGATCGTAGAACAGGCGCTGAATAAAATGCCGCTGGGTCCAGTGCGCAGCAACAACCGCAAGTATGTGCCGCCGCCGCGTTCAGAGCTGGGCACCAGCATGGAAGCACTGATCCATCACTTCAAACTCTGGACGGAAGGATTTAATCCTCCCAGCGGTTCAATATATTCAGCCGTCGAATCACCGCGCGGCGAGCTGGGAGTATACCTGGAGAGCGACGGTGGTTCGAAACCCTACCGGGTTCACTTCCGCACTCCATCCTTCACAAACTTACAGGTTTTACCCTACATTTCCAAAGGCCACCTGGTGGCGGACCTGGTCATGCTGATCGGGACGGTGGATATCGTCTTAGGCGATGTGGATCGTTGAGAGGTGCTATGCTGGCAGAAAAATACGCGCAGGAAATCCAAAGCATACTGGATAAATATCCCCCCGAGGAAAGGCGCGCAGCAGTCATGCCGCTGCTGTACCTGGCGCAACGCGAACGGATGTATGTAGACCGTAAAGACATGGCGGAGATTGCCGAAATCCTGGGGATTTCATCGACCGAGGTGGCTGGCATCGTCGGGTTTTACAGCCTGTACTATGATAGACCAGAAGGACGCTATCGTTTGCAGGTTTGCACCGACCTGCCATGCGCACTGCGTGGGGCGGAAAAATTCCTTGACGAGCTGTGCAGGCGCCTGAACATACAGCCGGGCGGCACGACATCCGATGGATTGATCACCGTCGAAGCGGTAATGTGCCTGGCTGCCTGCGATAAGGCGCCCATGTTCCAGGTGCAATCGGGAAGCGGGCTGGAATACCATGAAAACCAGACTATCGAAACGGCATTGGCGTTAATCGAGAGGCTGCGGACCGACGCTGCTCGCCGCCGAGGGAGAGAATAAGATGGGCGAGGCAGGCGAGCGCGACGTCCATCCCTATGTGCTGTTGAGACACCGCACAATCCCCGACCTGGACAACTTGCTGGTTTACCAGAAACACGGCGGATTCAAAGCTTTTGAAAAAGTGGTCTCAGAAATGAAACCCGCAGAAGTGACGGAGGTGGTTGAGGATTCCCGACTGCGCGGGCGCGGCGGAGCAGGTTTTCCAACCGGGATGAAGTGGACATTCATCGATAATAAGTCCTGGCCGCATTACGTAGCTGCCAATGCCGATGAATCCGAGCCGGGGACATTTAAAGACCGTGAAATCCTGGAGGGGAATCCCTACCAATTCCTGGAGGGAGTGGCGATTTGCGCTTACGCCATCCAGGCTCACGAGGCTTATGTATACCTGCGCGGTGAGTTCTGGCAGATTGCGGCACAGCTCGACCAGAAGATCGCGGCGTTGGAAGAGGCAGGGCTGCTGGGTGATAAATTGTTTGGGAAAGATTATTCACTGCGTATTTTCACCCACCTGGGAGCCGGCGCCTATATCTGCGGTGAAGAAACCGCCATGCTCGAATCATTGGAAGGCAAGCTGGGGCAGCCGCGTTTGAGACCGCCCTTTCCGCCTTCTTTCGGGTTATTTGGAAAGCCCACAGTAGTAAACAATGTCGAAACGCTCACCAATATCCCGATGATTATCAACCGGGGAGCGGATTGGTACCGCAGCATCGGCACAGTCAAGAGCCCGGGACCGAAAATCTTCTCCCTTTCAGGCCGGGTGGTGCGGCCGGGCAATTACGAGCTGCCGCTCGGCACGACCTTTCGCCAGCTGATATTCGAGCATGGAGGCGGGATGATCGATGGAAGACCGGTGAAGGCGATCATGGCTGCTGGAGCCAGCTCCTCGCTGATCGTCGCCAACGACGAAGCGCTGGACACGCCGATGGATTATGAAAGCGTGCCCAAGGTGGGAGGCTCATTGGGTTCAGCCTCCGTAATTGTGATCGATGATACGGTCAGCATTCCCTGGCTGATCAATAAGACCTCGCACTTCTTCAAGCACGAATCGTGCGGAAAATGCACGCCGTGCCGCGAAGGCACCTATTGGATGATGCACCTGACGGACAGGATCCAGAGTGGCAAAGCCGCGCAGGAAGACGTGGATCTTTTATACGACGTTGCCAGCCAGATCAAAGGCAAATGCCTGTGCGCGCTGGGTGAGTTCTCGATCGAGGCAGTCTTATCAGGGATCGATCGCTTTGGCGAGGATTTCCAGGCTGCCGTAAAGGCGCCAGAAGCAGTGGCAGGCGAATAAGAACTGGCATTTAGGACTTGAATATGACAAAGCTGGTAACACTGACCATCGATGGAATGCGGGTTGAAGTGCCTGAGGGGACGCTGATCGTCAATGCAGCCAAGAAAGTGGGGATTGACATCCCTGTATTTTGCTACCACCCGAAAATGGAGCCGGTAGGCATGTGCAGGATGTGCCTGGTGGAAGTCGGCAGGCCGGTTATCGACTGGGAGAAAAACCAGCCGGTCCTGGACGAAAGAGGGCAACCGTCCATCCAGTTCAATCCCAAGCTCGAGACTGCCTGCACTACTCCAGTCTCCCAGGGTATGGTTGTACTGGGACTCTCCGATAAGGCCAAGGCTGGACGAGAGGATATCCTGGAGTTCCTGCTGACCTCGCATCCGTTAGATTGCCCGATATGCGATAAGGGTGGTGAATGCCCGCTGCAAAACCTGACCATGGGTTATGGACCTGGCCAGAGCCGATATTTGTATGACGAAAAGAAACACCTGGCAAAGCAGGTCCCGCTGGGAGAGCTGATATACCTGGACCGCGAGCGCTGTATTCAGTGTGGTCGCTGTGTGCGTTTCCAGGATGAAATCGTTGCTGAACCGGTGATTGGTTTCTCCCAACGCGGGCGTTCCCTGGAGATTATTTCTTACTCCGAGCCGGGATTTGACTCCTACTGGTCCGGCAATACCACCGATATTTGCCCGGTAGGGGCGCTTACCACGACAGATTTTCGCTTCCGGGCGCGCCCCTGGGAGCTGCTGTCGGCGGCCTCCATCTGCAATCACTGCCCGGTCGGCTGCAATTTGACATTCAATGTCCGCCGTGAAGCAGTTTCCGGCGGTGAGCGTGTGGTCAAGAGAGTCCTGCCGCGCCAGAACGAGAAAGTGAATGAAATCTGGATCTGTGACAAAGGGCGTTTTGGATACCACTTCGCCGCCCGCAGCGATCGCCGGCTGATCCAACCACTGGTGCGGCGCGACGGCGAGCTGCTGCCAACTTCATGGGACGAAGCCCTTGATATCGTCGCCGAGCGTTTCCGCCAGGCAGGCAGCAATGTTTTCGCGCTGGCAGGAGGGCGACTGTCGAACGAAGACCTGTTCAATATCAGCCAGCTGGCAGACTTGCTGGGAGGGGATTCAGCTCTGCACTCCAACATCCCGGGCGGCGACCTGACCACTCAAATTGGTTTCACACCCGGGACGAATTTCGCGGATATGGGCACCGGCAGCGCCATCCTGGTGGTGGGAAGTGACCTGGAGGAAGAAGCGCCGCTTTATTGGCTGCGTGTGAAGCAGGCTGCCGAACGAGGTGCGCAGCTGATCGTCTTAAACACCCGCCCAACCCGATTGGACCGTTGGGCTGCCCATGTTATTTATTATCCTTTTGGCCAGCCGGCGGCTTCTGTCCTGGCCATGGTAAATGCCTTTTCCTCCAAACGACCTGACCTGCCGGAAGAGGTGCGGGAGCTCGTGCAAAACAGTAAACTGCGTGCGGCCGCGCAAGCATTTGCCGATTCCCCGGATGGTGTGATCCTGTTTGGAAGCGATTGCATGGGAGCGGTTGAGTTTGAAGCGCTGGCAAAAGCCTGCGCCAACCTGCTGCTGGCGACCAACCATGCTGGCAGGGTGAACAACGGGATGGCGGGTGTCTGGCCGCGTGGCAACGACCAGGGTGCCCTGGAGCTGGGTTTCAGAAGCCGGACCGATCTGAAAGAGGCATTATCGGCGGCTGGCGCCCTGTATATTACCGCGGCAGACCCGGTTGGGGATGACCCCGCTTTCCAGGCGGTGTTCGGCGGTGATAAATTCGTGGTAGTCCAGGATATGTTCCTGACCCATACTGCCAGGCTGGCGGATGTTGTACTGCCTGCTCAATCCTGGACGGAGCGGGAAGGCAGTTATACGAACAGTGAGAGGCGCGTGCAGCGCTTTTACCCGGCGACAGCGCCGATCAGTGTGGCTCCACCACGCCAGGAGAGCCCTGGCACCAGCCGATCGCCAGTATTGACAGCACTGCGACCAGCCATGCTCGGGCCTCAAGCCGATTATCACATCACGGCATTAATCTCGGAGCGGCTGAGGATTGGAGCTGCCCTGCCAGGCGGCAGCGCGGCGAAGGTCTTCTCCCGGTTGGCGGAGAGTATCCCCGCTTTCGGGGAGCTAACCTTCCAGAACCTGGCTGAAGTCGAGGAACAGTGGCCGATCATCGGCCGGGACGACCTGTATTACGGCGGCGCCAGTTATGACAACACCCAGGGAATGGGGAGACAACTGCTGCTGCCCGGAGATCTACCCAGCCTATCCTGGCCGGCCGTCACGGCGACGATCTTCCCGAAAATGGGGATGATGGCCTTTCCGATAACCAGGCTGTACGACCAGGGTACGACAATGATCCCGACCCAGCTGCTGCGCGGGCGTATCGGAGAACCATACGTAGTGCTGAACAAAGTTGACGCCACTCGCCTCAAAGTGAGCAATGGAGATGTCGTGCGTGTCACATTCAGCGGGCAGGAGGGCGGCGTGGTGGTAGTTGCACGGGTAGACGAGTCGCTGCCAGAGCAAGTGATGCTGGTGCCGCGCAGCTTCACCATTCCGTTGAGCGAGCCTACCGCCGTTGATGTCAGGCGGGATACCTGATCCATGATGCGCGTTATGGATACAATGAGGAAATAATGGACACTGCTTTGCTGATTGAGTCGGTGATAAAAGCCATCCTGATGATAGCGATTTTACTTTTCGGATTCATGTACCTGACGTACATGGAACGCAGGTTGTTAGGGCGCTTCCAATCACGCATCGGGCCTAACCGGGCAGGACCATTCGGATTGCTGCAGCCGATCGCAGATGGCATTAAAGTAATATTTAAGGAAGAACTTATTCCGGCAGAAGCAGATAAATTGATATTTATCACTGCCCCTATTGCGACCGTCATCCCGGCGCTGATTATCCTGGCAGTGGTGCCTTTCGGTGGCACAGTGACAATTTTTGGCCGGCCGGTTTCACTGTCGATTGCGGGTGATATCAATGTAGGCATTCTGTATATCTCGGCAATCGCTTCGATTTCGGTGTACGGCATCGTTCTGGCAGGCTGGTCGTCGAATAACAAATATGCCACGATGGGCGGATTGCGTTCCTCGGCCCAGATGATCAGCTACGAACTGGCCCTGGGACTATCCTGGGTTGGGCCGATCTTGCTGGCGGGATCGATGAGCCTGGATAAGATCGTCCAGGCCCAGAATCCCATCCCTTTCTTTATTCTGCAGCCAATAGCAATGGTGATCTATTTGATCGCGGCCCTGGCGGAGATCAACCGTTCTCCTTTCGACATGCCCGAGGCCGAGCAGGAGCTGACAGCCGGCTACCACACCGAATATTCGGGGATAAAGTATGCCCTGTTCATGATGACCGAGTACATCAAGATGATCGTTGTAAGCGTGATCGCGGCGACACTCTTCTTTGGAGGATACCTGGGTCCGGGGGTCGAAAGCTACCCCTGGCTTGGACCGGTCTACCTTTTCATCAAGGTCTTTTTATTGCTTTTCGGGATCATCTGGGTACGGGCGACGTCACCGCGCATCCGGTATGACCGGCTGATGTCGCTGGGTTGGAAGGTGATGCTTCCAATCGCTATATTAAATGTATTCCTGACTGGTGTCTTGATTATTGTTTTGCCTGGATTGGCGGTATAGAGTATGTTGATGCGACAGGTTCGGAGGTAGGGATGTTTGCGGTAGAGATTGCACGAGGTTTGTGGACGACATTCAAGGAATTACTCAGTAAGCCGGTCACAATCCAATACCCGGAACAGAAGCGCCCCGTCCGGAAGCGGTTTAAGGGCCGGCATTTCCTCGAGCGCTATGAGAATGGGCTGGAGAAATGTATTGGATGTTCCTTGTGCTCGGCTGCCTGCCCGGCGGATGCGATTTTCGTGGAAGCGGCGGAAAACACGGATAATGAACGATTTTCGCCCGGCGAGCGGTACGCACGCGTGTATGAGATCAACATGCTGCGCTGCATTTTTTGCGGGTATTGTGAAGACGCCTGCCCAACGGAAGCGATTATCCTGGGCGACAACTACGAGCTTTCCTTTACAAACCGGCGGGAGTCGATTTACACAAAGGAAATGCTGCTGGTGCCGCTGCTGCCCAGCGGCAAACCGACTCCCCAGGTGGTGGAACCTGGCGTATTCAAGCGCTCTGTGCCAGAGATGAAGGACCCAACTGATTGAGACAGGGAATTGACCGTCCTGAACAGAAGGAAGAAGCCAGCGAAAGGTTTTTCGGATCAATGTCCCAGAGGTTGAAGCGGAGAAAACCATGGTAGTCGATTACTTGCTCTTTTTTGGCCTGGCCCTGGTAGCGGTGGCTTCCGCCTTAGCGATGCTATTCAGCAAAAGCACGATTTATTCGGCTCTGAACCTGATCATGAATTTCATCGCGATTGCGGTTTTCTACCTGCTGCTGGGAGCGCCTTTCATCGCGGTAGCTCAGGTTGCAGTCTATGCCGGGGCAATCATGGTGCTCTTCCTGTTTGTAATCATGCTGCTGGGTGCGGGAGAGATACCAGGTTCCCCACGCCTGGGTTGGCAGCGTCCCCTGGCTGCAATATTGGCCGGGATTCTGATAATTGAAGCGGCTGTGATCCTGGTGTTCAATCCGCTCTCACTGCCAGGCGTAACCCCCTTGATGGAAGGATTTGGCGCGCCGGAAGCGGTGGCTGCGCTGCTGTTCCGTGATTACTTGCTGCCATTTGAGGTGATTTCCTTGCTGCTCCTGGTGGCGATGGTGGGAGCAATCCTGCTGACCAGGCAGGTGCGGCGTGCGAGGTAAGCTGCGAGCGTTTATCGATTGATAACGGTGGAGGAAAAGGATGCTACCCATCCAGTACTATATCGGACTTTCTGCGATCTTATTTACACTCGGTGCGCTGGGCGTGCTGATCCGCCGCAATGCAATCGTGATCTTCATGTCGATTGAATTGATGCTGAACGCTTCCAACCTGGCATTTGTGGCATTCGCCAGGCTGCATGGATCGCTTACCGGCCAGCTGTTCGTGTTTTTCGTCATGGCGGTTGCGGCGGCTGAAGTTGCGGTGGGGCTGGCTTTGATTGTGGCGATTTTCCGGACCAAGCAGAGCATCGACATCGACCAGCTCAACAGTCTTAAAGGATGATTGTGTGACGCAGTGAGAGTAGAAAGGTGGAGAATTTCGCCAGGGAGTTCCGTTCTCACTTCTCTTTACCCACGAATTTTGGAGACACAACATGTTATTGAGTGAAGCAAGCAGCGCGGGCGGTTATTTCAACCTGGTTCCCTGGGTGGTCTTCTTTCCCGTAATCGGTTTGTTGATCAATGCCTTCTTCGGCGGCTTGTTTTTGAAACGGGGCAAGGCGGGCGAAGGATTGGTGGGAGGCATCGCCAGCGCAGCCGTAGGCCTGTCATTTGTGATCTCCACTTTGCTGGCAGTTTCACTGGCGAGCCATCCAGAGGGGCAGGTAGTGGTCCTGGCAGACTGGATAACCATCGGTGAATTGAACCTGCATTGGGGATTCCAGGTCGACACCCTTTCGGTCACCATGATGCTGGTGGTGTCGGGGGTTGGCACGCTGATCCACATCTATGCCATCGGATACATGCACGAGGACGTGCGCCATAAAGGTGACCCCAGCCGGTTCCGCCGATTCTTCGTCTTTATGAACCTGTTCATTGCTGCCATGATGGTGCTGGTGGGCAGCGATAATTACCTGATGCTGTTCGTAGGATGGGAAGGAGTGGGCCTGTGTTCTTACCTGTTGATCGGTTTCTGGTACGATAAAGGGCAAGACGGCATCGGGAATGCCATAGCAGGTAAGAAAGCCTTCATCACCAACCGGGTGGGAGATTTCGGCTTCATGCTGGCAGCATTCAGTATATTCTGGGCATTTGGCTCGTTCAATTTTCATGAAGTGTTCGAGAAAGTTCCGGAAATATCCCAGGCGCTGCCGGGAGTCATCCTGGCTATCACCATGTTCATGCTGCTGGGAGTGACGGGTAAATCGGCCCAGCTGCCGTTATTTGTGTGGCTGCCAGACGCCATGGCCGGCCCGACACCGGTTTCGGCGCTCATCCATGCTGCGACGATGGTCACCGCGGGCGTGTACCTGGTAGCGCGTTCGGCACCGCTCTACACGGCTGTCCCGCAGGCGCAGAACTGGGTGACAATGGTCGGAGCGCTGACAGCCCTGTTTGCTGCCACCATCGCCGTGGCCCAGTTCGATATCAAGCGCGTGCTGGCTTATTCCACGATCAGCCAGTTGGGATTCATGGTGGCGGCGGTCGGCATGGGGGCGTTTGTGGCGGGGATGTTTCACCTGGTTACCCATGCTTTCTTTAAAGCGCTGCTGTTCCTGTCTGCCGGATCGGTGATCCAGGGAGTCGAGCGAGGCCACCACCACGTCGAGCACGACGCTCACTTGAAGAAACAGCTCAAGGGTCACGCCCACGACTTTGACCCGCAGGACATGCGCAATATGGGCGGCATGCGCAAGCAGATGAAGCTGACATTCTGGGTGTACCTGATTGGCGCAGTCGCGCTGGCAGGCATACCGCCACTGGCCGGGTTCTGGTCGAAAGATGAAATTTTGGCAGAAGCCAGCACATTGAACCCCAAGGCATACTGGCTGCTGACTGCCGCAGCATTCCTGACGGCATTTTATATGGGCCGCCAGATCATCCTCGTTTTTTTTGGCAAAGCGCGCAGCCCGGCTGCGGAACACGCTAAGGAAAGCCCAGCTGTGATGACAGTCCCGTTGATCATCCTGGCAATGCTATCGTTCGCGGGTGGAGCCTTTAACCTGCCAGGACTGCACACGTTTACTCATTGGGTGGAACACACCCTGGAGTTTGTGCATGCAGGCGAGTTTAATATGCTGGTGGCGGGGTTGAGCATCCTGCTGGCAGTTATTGCCATCCTGCTTTCGGGTTGGATTTATTTTAACCGCTACCGCCAGATGCAGGAGCTGCCGGTCGCCAAACGACCGGACGACCCGCTGCGGCAGTTCCTGGGACCGGTTTTCACCTGGCTGAACCATAAATGGTATGTGGACGAATTGTATAAGATGGTGATCCTTGACCCATACGTTGCCCTTTCCAGGTTCCTGGCTGATACAGTCGACTGGCGCTTCTGGCACGACTGGTTCCATGAAAGGGTGATCAAAGCCGGTTTCGACCGGTTATCCGCGCTGCTGGCGGTGCGCGTGGACCTGGGCGGGATCGATGCAGTGGCAAACGGACTGGGAGCAGCCACACAGCGCCTGGCGCGCAGCCTGCGCCAGGTTGAAACCGGATACGTGCGCAACTATGCCCTGTCGATTTTCCTGGGTGTTGTGCTGATTATTGGATATTTGATACTGCGTTAGGATTTATTTTCTATCCCGCCGGTATTGACAGCCGGATGGGATATCGGAGGAGCCGTTATGGCCTATCTTTTTCACCCGCTGACACTGGTCACCTTCCTGCCCTTGCTGGGAGTCTTGATCATCCTTTTCTTGCCGCCGGAGCGAAAAAATATAGCACGCTGGGTTGCGTTGATCACGTCGCTGGCAACCTTTGGGATATCGATTGCTGTCCTGGCGCAGTTCAATCCGCAGGATCCTGATCTGCAACTGGTGGTGAATTTGCCCTGGATCCAGGTTTCGACCTGGAGCATTGCTTTTCACCTGGGAATAGATGGATTGAGCATCCTGCTGGTGCTCCTGACCACCCTGCTCACCCCGATCTCTATCCTTTCCACCTGGACAGCCATCGAAGAGCGGGTTAAGGAGTTTATGATTTTCTTCCTGCTGCTGGAGATCGGGATGATTGGCGTCTTCCTGGCACAGGACCTGTTCTTATTCTACATTTTCTGGGAATTCACGCTGATACCGATGTATTTCCTGATCGGCATGTGGGGCGGATCGAACCGCATCTACGCGGCGGTCAAGTTCTTCCTGTACACTATGGCTGGCTCGGTCCTGATGCTGCTGGCGATCATCTGGCTTGGCCTTAACCAGGGCACCTTTTCGATGCCCGAGCTGATCGCAAAAGACAGTGTACCGGCTGAACTGCAGACCTGGCTTTTCCTGGCATTTGCAGCTGCGTTCGCAATCAAGGTCCCGATGTGGCCGCTGCATTCCTGGCTGCCAGATGCTCATGTCGAAGCTCCCACGGCAGGCTCGGTGATCCTGGCAGGCGTCTTGCTGAAGCTCGGCACCTATGGTTTCTTGCGTTTCAACCTGCAGCTTTTTCCAGCGGCAGCCTGGCAGCTGGCTCCCTGGATGGCAGGCCTGGCTGTGGTGGGTATCCTGTACGGAGCGATGGTATCGTATGCACAGAAGGATGTCAAAAAATTAGTTGCTTATTCATCGGTCAGCCACCTGGGTTTCGTGATGCTCGGCCTGTTTGCCCTGAACTCACAGGGCGTGCAGGGCGGCATCCTGCAGATGGTTAACCACGGTTTGAGCACCGGGGCATTGTTCTTGATTGTGGGGATGATCTACGAACGGCGGCACACGCGTGACATGGATGCCTTTGGCGGGCTGTGGAAGGTTATGCCGGTTTACGGCGTGCTGACATTGATCGTGGCGCTGTCGTCGATGGGCCTGCCAGGATTGAACGGGTTTGTGGGCGAATTTGCAATCCTGCTGGGAGCGTGGGGTGCTGGCAGCCCGGACGGTTCCCTGGGTTCGGTGTGGTTTGCAGGACTGGCTGCCATCGGTGTGATCCTGGCGGCTGTGTACATCCTGCTCATGTTCCAGAAGATGTTCCTGGGACCGGTGACAAAGGATGAGAACCGCAACCTGGCTGATTTGAACTGGCGGGAAATTGGGATCCTGGTGCCCCTGGTGATCCTGATTTTCTGGATCGGCCTGTATCCCAAGCCGTTTTTCACACTGATGGGACCCGCAGTCGACCAGCTGGTGGCAGCCATCCAGAGCGCTGCGGTGACGGGGATACCATGATACCAGGCCGGATTTATCTGGACGTGATGGGAATGCACTCAAAAACGGGGTTGCCGGCAGATGGGAGGTCTTATGCCTGATGACCTGTTCATGTCGATGCTCGCCATCTTGCCTTTGATCGTTTTGGCCGCCTGGGCATGCGTCTTGCTTCTGATCGATTTAATCATCCCCGCAGATCGTAAAGGCTGGACGGCAGCCCTGGCAGCCATCGGCCTGCTGGTTACCCTGGGTGTTCTGCTGGCCGGGGGATGGAAGCATTATCCTGGATTTGGGGGCATGATCATCGCAGATGGCTTCTCCGTCTTTGTGTGCAGCCTGCTTTTGCTGAGCGGACTGGCTGGCATCGCCCTGGCGTACGACTATCTGAAACGCACGGAGCTGGAGCATGGAGAATACTATCCGCTGCTCTTGTTCGCCGTGCTGGGCATGATGCTGATGAGCATGGCTGCGGATTTGATGGTCGTTTTCCTGGCATTGGAGCTGCTTTCGATCCCGCTGTACATCCTGGCAGGTATCGGGGTGCCGCGCTTATCATCGGAAGAAGCATCGCTGAAATACTTTTTGCTGGGTGCTTTTTCTTCGGGTTTTGTGGTATACGGAATAGCGCTGGTCTATGGTGCGGCCGGCACGACCGGTTTCCAGGCGATTGCCGATGCTATCACCGCCAACACCTATGACGCCAGCCTGCTGCTGATAGGCGCAGCATTGATCCTGGTCGGTCTGGGTTTCAAGGTAGCGGTGGTGCCATTTCACATGTGGACGCCGGATGTGTACCACGGTGCTCCCAGCTCTGTGTCTGCTTTCATGGCAGTCGGCGCCAAGGCAGCCGGCTTTGCCGCGTTATTGCGCTTCTTCGTGCTGGTTCTACCCAGCCTGTCGGCGGACCTTACGCCGGTCTTATGGGCAATCTCGGCATTAACGATGATCCTGGGGAACGTGGTCGCCATCGCCCAGAGCAACATCAAGCGGCTGCTGGCGTATTCCAGCATCGCCCATGCCGGGTACATCTTGATGGCGCTGGTCCCATACGGCCAGGGGGATGTGGCTGCTCAATCGGTGGCTTCAGCCCTGTTCTACCTGGTGGCGTACGCGTTTACAAGCTTTGCCGCCTGGGCCGTGGTGATTGCCGTGGAACGCAGCGGCGAGCAGGGGACGAACCTGGAAGACCTGGCCGGCCTGGGTCACAGCCACCCGGGACTGGCGGCGGTGATGGCAGTAGCGATGCTCTCATTCACCGGAGTGCCGCCTACCCTGGGCTTTTTCGGTAAATTCTACTTGTTCAGCACGGTGATCGACGGCGGTTTCATCGGATTGGCGCTGATCGGCGTATTGACTTCCCTGGTGTCGGCATTTTACTACCTGCGGGTGATCGTGATCATGTACATGCGGGAGGGAGAGCCGGTCGTGCGCCGGGAATTCTGGCTGTACCTGACTGCTTCCGCGGCGGCGGTCGGAACGGTGCTACTGAGCATTTTCTCGACGCCTTTATTGAACTGGGCGTCGCAGGCAGTTTTATTGTTTTCTTAGCTGGAATCTGGTAATTAAATTGCGGGAAATAAAAAGGCATCTCGTGAGGAGATGCCTTTTAGATTCAGAATTATCTTCCTTCTCAGGCATCCGCGTCGATCACCTGGATATCCGGGAAAAACTGCCGGATGGTGCCTTCGACCCAACCGTGCAACGTGGAAGGTAAAAGCGGGCAGCCCAGGCAAGCGCCGCCCAGGCGGACCTTCAGAACCCGGCCTTCAAAGGAAACCCATTCGACGGAACCGCCATGATAGTGATCGATGTAGGCGTTTATTTTTTCCAGAAGTGCTTTTAATCTCTCTTCTTCGGTAAAGCCGTTGCTATCCTGGTTTGGAGCTATCATCGCATTCCTCCTTCATATCTCCCCTATTTAATACCTACAAACTTATCAGTTGTCAAGGTTTATTGCTCGTTGACCTGTATCCCCTGCTCCAATAATGCGATGACATTTTCGTGAGAAGCCCGCAGTCTCTCCGCCACGATTCTCGCCAGCCGATCTAACAGGAGCGAGCCTGTATCCGGATACTGCTCGCAGAAAATCCGTAAATCCTGACCGCGGATATACAGCGTCTCGCAATCTGTTGTACAGGCAGCCGAAGAAGTGTAAGTGGGATTTCCCAATACAGCCGACCATCCCACCACGCCACCTGCGCGCACCCTGGCAATCAGGATTGCTGGCCCATCCTCAGGCTTGAAGCGGATGATGACTTCACCTTCGACCACCAGGTACAGACCTTCAGCCAGCTCACCCTGCTCGAAAAGCGAGCGGCCCGCGGTTTCATAACCGGCTGAAAAAAGCGGACGGACCAGGCTGCTTTGTTCGGGAGTGAGCTCTTGGAACAGCGGAAAACGGTCGAACAGTGATTCATACATTGTGAAGATAAAACACCTTCTGTACATAAAATTTACCGCAGTTTATGATGGTCACAAAGTGGCAAATGTCACTAATGTGCTGACACAAAGGTCACGTGGGAAATAAGGCTGACCCGGTAAAAAACGCATGCTGCCACGCGATATTACTCCGTGGCAGCATGGTTCTCGGTTCGATTGCCTTGCTTTTCATCCCGGTTTGGGATGGGGAGGTGTTTTTTTGTAGAAACTGAAATCCAACGATCTCACTTGCCTAATTTGAGGCGGAAGGCTTCGGTCAGAGCCGGCAGGATTTCATACAGGTCGCCGACCACACCGAAGCGGGCTAATTTAAAGATAGGTGCGTCGGCATCTTTATTGATCGCAACTATCACCTTGCTGGTGCGCATACCTGCCAGGTGCTGGATGGCGCCAGAAATTCCGCAGGCGATATATAAGTCGGGGGATACGACTTTTCCGGTCTGACCTACCTGGTGTGCGTAGGGGATATATCCGGCGTCAACCGCGGCGCGGCTGGCTCCCATGGCTGCTCCCAGCGTCGAAGCGAGCTCACCGACCAGCTTGAATCCCTGCTGCGCGCGCCACACCTCGCCCTGCTTCTCATCCATGCCCGCAGGTGGTGCCAGCCTGGGATTATTGGAAACCCCTCGACCGCCAGAGACAATCACATTGGCATCGGTCAGGCTGACGCCGCCGCCAGCTTCGGTGTATCCGGTCACCCGCGTGGCGATATCCGCCTCGAGCATGGCTGGCTCGACCGCGCTGGCAGTTCCACTGAGTGCGGGATCCGGCTCGGGTTTTTTAAAGGCGCGCACACGGGTCGTGATGATCTGGGGCCGGGCAGCGCACACTGCTTTACTCAGTAGTTTTCCGGCATAGACCGGTCGAGTTGCCAGGATTTTGCCGTCTTTTTCTTCGAGCATTGTTGCATCGGGAATGACGCCGGTGTTCAGGTCGATGGAAGCCATGGCAGCAAGCTCACGGCCGCGGGTGGTGGTGGGGAGCAGCAAGACGTCAACATCCTGCTCCCTGGCGACCTTCGAGACCAGGCTGGCATAAGGCTCGGGCCGGTAATCTGCCAGGCTGGTGTCTTCGCAGTAAAAGGCTGCCTCGGCTCCGAGCTCAAATGACTGTTCGGCAACTTTTTTAGCATCCGGGCCGATAGCCAGAGCCAGCACACTGCCACCCAGCACCCGAGCCGCCCCAAAGCTCTCCCAGGATGCCGGCAGGGCAGTGCCTTTGAATTGATCGATGTAAACCAGGATCTTTTTCGCGCTCATCACAGCACCTTCTCTTCGAAGATTTTCTCGACCAGGTTCTGGGCGATTTCTTGCGGGTTACTACCCGAGATGATCTCGGAGGTAACTTCGCGGGCAGGCGGGTTTATGGTTTCAGGCCAGCTGACATAAGAAGCCGGTGCAGCCGTACCCAGGTCTGCCAGAGTCCAGATGAGGATTTCGGCCCGGGAGGCTTTGCGAATGCCCATAAAGGATGGATAGCGGGGCTCGCCGATATCCTTGGAGACGCTGAGGACGGCAGGAATTTTGCTCTCAACTACCTGGCGTCCTTCTTCCAGGGTGCGTTCCACGCTCAGCGTGTGGCCAGCCGGGTCGACTTTCTGGATCACCGAAACCAGCCCGAGCATCGGCCAGCCCAACAGGCGTGCAGTCTGCGGAGCTGTGACCCCCATGTCACCGTCGATCGCCTGCCGGCCGAAGAACAGCAAATCCACCCCACCGACCTTCAGGACGGCGGCTTTCAGCACCCTGGCCACTGCCTGGCTGTCGGCGCCGCTCATGGCAGGATCCGATATGAGGAACGCCTGGTCGCAGCCCATGGCCAGGGCAGTTTTCAGAGCTTCCCTGGCATTCTCCCCTCCCAGGCTGATGACAGTCACCTGGCCGCCGAACGCTTCTTTCTGCACCAGGGCGGCTTCCACGGCATATTCGTCCCAGGGATTCAAAACCAGGGGAGCATCTCCCCAGGTCACTCGCCCGCCTTCCACCGCCAGCCGGGCGGCGCTGTCGGGCACTTGTTTAACGCATACGACTATGTTCAATTGGACCTCCTTGTATTGTGGTGAGTAAAAGAGATTGGAGAGTAGTGAATAGAGAGTCGAGAATGGAGAGTCATCGAAGAAAATTTCCCATCATCGGAGATGTAGAGAAGCACTGCCAGGCTGCCATGGATGACCCACAGGGTGATCAGGATTGCCAGGAGACCGGATCATAAGCGGGGAGCTCGCAGCGCAGCGCGACATCCTCCCGGTATCCCAGGGCATAACCGGCCTGCATCAGCTGGTGGATTTCACTGGTGCCTTCATAGATCACCGCGCCCTTTGAATTGCGCAGGTAGCGCTCGACATCGTATTCATCGCTGTAACCATAGGCCCCATGAATCTGGAGGGCTTCGGAGGCAGCCGAGAAAGAAGCATCGGTAGCAAACCACTTGGCCAGAGAGGTTTCGCGCGTGTTGCGCAGACCCTGGTTCTTCATCCACCCCGCCCGCAGATAGAATAGACGCGCCGCGTCATAAGATTGTACCATATAGGCAATTTTCTGCTGGATGAGCTGGAATTTGCCGATCTCACGGTCGAAAGCTTTGCGCTCTTTGGCGTATTTCAGGCTGGCATCCAGGCAGGCGCGGATCAGACCGGTAGCGCCGGCGGCGACGGTGTAGCGCCCGTTGTCCAGGCAGGCCATGGCGATCTTGAAGCCCTCGCCTTCTTCGCCCAGGCGGTTCTCGAGCGGGATGTGCACATCCTGGCAGGCGATCCAGCCGGTAGAGCCGGCGCGCACTCCCAGCTTGCCATGGATATCGCCGCGGCTGACGCCGGGCCGGTCGAGCTCGACGATGAAGGCGCTCAATCCTTCGTGTGGATCGGCGGCTTCCGGATTGGTGCGCGCCACCCACACGCAGTGGTGGGCTTTGGTGGCCAGCGAGATCCACATCTTCTCGCCGTTGATCACGTATTCATCGCCCTGCCGCCTGGCGGTGCTGCGGATACCAGCCACATCCGACCCCGCTGCGGGTTCGGTCAGGCCGAAACAGGCAAATTTCTGGCCGCGCGCCTGGGGCGCCAGGAAGCGCTGCTTCTGATCTTCCGTGCCCCACTGCAGCAATCCCATGCTGTTCAGGCCCATGTGGACTGACATAATCACCCTAAGGGTGCTGTCGACCGCTTCCAACTCTTCGCAAACCAGCCCCAGGCTGATATAGTCGAATCCCTGCCCACCGTAGCGCAGCGGGATGCAGATGCCCAGGATGCCCAGCTCGCCCATGCGCGGCAGGATGAAGGGCGCCATCTCCTGCTTGCGGTCGTATTCCTTGATGATGGGGGCGACTTCTTTTTCGGCGAAATCGCGCACCATGTTCTGCGCCATGCGCTGTTCTTCGGTGAGAGTGAAGTCCATCAGTGTGAATTCCTTTTTCTGATTTTTTTGTACACGGATTTAGCGGATAAACACGGATATAAATTCAAAGGAATTTGTGAGTGAACAAGGTCCATATTTGACCAGCTATAGCTTTCATGAAAAATCAGGAAGTGAAGAACATATAGCAATAGCCATGAAGAAGAATCCGTGAAAAGCCGTGTGATCCGTGTACGAATGCATCTGTGAGCAATTTAACAAACTAATGCGATTTCGTCAAGCGGTTTTTGATATGCAATGGATGAAATAGCGTTCAGGTACAATATCCAGGCACAATTCAAAACGAAAACAAAGAAATTCATGCCATGGAAATCAACGCAGAACTGATCAAGAAGACCAGCGATGAAGATTTAATTGATTACCTGATAGAGCTCGACAGGCGTTCGGACGAAGAATATCAAAGCGACAAAATTGCGTACCAACACACCTGCGAATTGATAGAGTAATTCGGTGCAAAGCTTCATCGACGTGGTGGGGAGAAATTGATGAGTAATATTTTGCTGATTGCGGGATCGGAAGGATGCAACATCGATTTTATCGGGCGAGAGTGGAACGGAATTGGTGCGTGGCAGGTCTGATTGTGTGAATAATTAAACTATTACGGGGGTGAGTGATATTGTCCCATTTCGCAGTCTGGCAAGTCTTTCATTGTTAGTAGCCTCTTGAGGAACTCCTACTCAAACACAGGTTCTGCAAAGGCGCTGGATATTGTACCAATAAAGTGGTATTAAACCCTTGATAAATTGAAATAATCAACTATAATAATGGTACGTTCGGGATTTCGGATCAAAGGATCGAAGATGGCGAAAAGAGGTTCACCGATCGGCAGGCGCCCAGGATTGCAGTGGAAATCTGGAGAGTCTTTGGAAAACCCGGTGGAAGAAAGCAGTGCGGCGCCCGATGAGGTTAATGTAGGTGAAAACCTGCGCCGGATCCGGGAGGCGAACAATCTAAGCTTGAGAGCTCTGGCTGAAAGAAGCGGCCTGGCGATCAATACCCTCAGCCTGATAGAAAACGGGAAGAGCTCTCCCAGCGTCAGCACTCTGCAGCAGCTGGCGGGGGCGCTGGATATTCCGATTTCGGCTTTTTTCGAGACAACCGGTCCTCGAAAAAACATCGCTCATATCAAGGGGCGACAGCGGCCGCGCGCGATTTTCGAGCACGGCAGCCTGGAAGACCTGGGTGCAGGGTCGGTCATCCAGGCGGTCGAGCCTTTTGTCGTCACTCTCGACCCCCAGGCAGACAGCGGCAGGCAGGAGATTGTGCATACCGGTTACGAATTCATTTACTGCCTGGAAGGCCAGATTCAATACACCATCGGGAAAGAGAAATACCTGTTGGAGCCTGGAGACAGCCTGCTGTTCGAAGCGCACCTGCCGCACTACTGGCAGAACCTGGGGCAGGCTGAAGCACGCTCGATTTTGGTGATGGTTCCAAGCGACGAACGCGACCATCCCCTGGAACGTCATTTTGCAGAAGGGAGCGTGTGAAAAACTCATTATTCTTACCAAATACTCTCGTTCCGCTATTTACAATATCTCAGCTGGTATCAAGAAACACCCAGTAAACATAAGAGCCGGTATATCGATGAAAGAAATTTATGAATATTGAAAAGGAGAACAAATGAAAGTTGCAACTATCACAGATGATGGGAAAACAATCAGCAAGCACTTTGGAAGGGCGGCTTACTACCTGGTAGCAACCGTCGAGAACGGAGCGATCACTTCCAGCGAGATGCGCGACAAGCTCGGGCACTCTCATTTTTCCAACCAGCCGCATGAAGAGGGAGAGCACGGTGCAGGACATGGGATGGACAGCACTTCGCACAACAAGCACCTGCAGATGTCTGAAGTGATCTCCGACTGCGAAGCGCTGCTGTGCGGTGGGATGGGGATGGGCGCCTACCAGAGCATGATCAGCCGCGGCATCAAGCCGGTAGTCACCGAGATCGAGGATATCCACGAGGCGGTGACGGCTTATGTTCAGGGCAGGCTCGCCGATCGAGTAGATTTACTTCATTGAAGTGGGCCGTAATGGGCGTGAAATCCTTTGCCAGATCAAGGCATGACAGCAAGTAAAAGCCACGGGAGCATATCCGGCTGGCGGCCGGGCAAGCCAACCCTGAAACCGGGTCCCGACCTGGCGGGTAAGGTCTGGAAAGCCTGGAAACTGGAGGCGGCTTACAATTAAGTTGACAGCTGCACTTCTAGAGCAAGGCGCAAGCTATAATCGCATGGATGTCATCTGAAGGAAAAGCTCTCTGGCTGTGGTTTATGGCTATGGCGACTGCGGCACTGGTCGCCATAGCTTTTTCTCCTACACCCTTACTTTCAAAACAGGAGCAAAAGCGAGCGACTGAGGCACAGGCGGCAGGCGAGTACCTTGTCGCCTCCGAACACATGGCCAGGGCGGCGGCGCTGCAGCCCTCCCAACCGCTGCTGTGGGAGCAGGCCGGGCGGCTGGCCTTGGCAGGCGGCGATGCCGGGAAGGCGATCGAATTTCTGGAGCGGATCCACCAGGATCTGACGCTGGAAGGGATGCTGGATTTGGGACAGGCCTACGCGCAAAGCGGAGACCTGCACGCCGCGTCTCAGGCCTGGCAGGCAGCCATCGACAGGTTTGGTCCCTCGGTGGATGCCCTCGATCCACTTTCCCACGCATACTTTCGCCTGGGAGATTTCCCTGGCGCCAGGGCGGCTTTAGAATCGCTCCTGGTGCTGAGACCTGAGGACGCCGGGCTGCACTACCGGCTGGGTTTGCTGCTGGCAGCGGTCGAACCAGGGGCTGCCGTGGAGCACCTGGAAGAAGCCCGACGCCTCTCTCCCGAGCTGGAGAAGCAGGCTCGTAAGCTGCGGGCGGAAATCCTGGCTGCCGGCCTGGAGGGCGACCGGGCTTATTCACAGTTGAGCGCCGGCAGGGTGCTGGCGGCGATGAATGAATGGGAGCTGGCTGCCGAGGCCTTTTCACAGGCCACACAGGCGAATCCGGGTTACGCGGAAGCCTGGGCCTACCTGGGTGAGGCACGCCAGCATAGCACTCAGGATGAAACGCAAGCCTCCACACAGTCAGGGCTGGCCGAAATCGAGAAAGCACTCCAGCTCGATCCCAACTCGCTGGCTGCACATCTATTTCTGTCGATTTACTGGAGCCGCCAGGGACGCTACGACCTGGCAAAGCAGGCGATCAGCGAGGCGCTGCGCATTTATCCCCAGGAAGCAGCACTGTACGCCGAGATGGGTAGCGTGCTGGCATTTAATGGCGACCTGGCCGGCGCAGCCGAGGTTTATCTGCAGGCGACAGCTCTCGAACCGAAAAATGACTGGTACCAGCGCAAGGTGGTCGAATTTTCGCTTACCTACAATTACCAGCTGGAGGCACTGGCACTGCCTGCCGCCCGCAGGGCGTTGAGCCTGTCGCCGGAAGCTGCAGACAACCTGGATGCCATGGCGCAGGTACAGATTCGCCTCGGACAGCTGGAGGCGGCAATGGAAACCCTGGAAAGGGCATTGCAAGCAGATGCTGAAAACGCCGCCGCTCACCTTCATTTCGGCTACCTGCTGATGCTGCAGGGCGAGGCTGCGGCTGCACTGGAACACTT
>Ga0209254_10000852_pt1 | contig 26629 bp, 20 predicted proteins | sample FrelakmetDIP11DI_FD_187148 | JGI IMG/M metagenome (GOLD analysis project Ga0209254, IMG submission 187148) | Freshwater lake sediment microbial communities from the University of Notre Dame, USA, for methane emissions studies - DIP11 DI (SPAdes)... | ecosystem: Environmental > Aquatic >...
CAGTGATTGATCACGCTCTTTCACCTGTCATCCTGACGAAGGAAGGATCTTTTTAAGTGACTGTATGATATTCAGACTCATTTGGGTTCTATTATTGATTAATTGGTATTTTTTTTGAACATCTCAATAGCACAACACGTTAACTTCTAAGTTATTTAATCGGTGATATTGGACCACCAATTGAAGACTACTATATAGCTAAAATGAGGAAGAATCGCACCTCTACGAGGCGCCTGCCTTTTTGGGCTATTTGCTATAAGAATCTATGGGGCGATGACAACAATACAATTTCCAATTGCCGAACTGACTCGTCCTAAAAAAAGTTTACAGATTAATAGATAAATCCTGCAATATGTTTACAGATGTCATCAAAAAAGTTGATTTAAGTGGCCTCAGAGAGGCCAAATTCTTATAGCGAAAAGTGGATTTTGTATTTGCGCTCCGCCGCGGCGGATGCGATTCTTAGAGGTTATTTTATTCGAAATATTGGAACCCCTATATATCACTTCGCGATCACTGAGGCGGAGAGAATCTCTTGTCTTTGATAAAAACAGTATCCGTAAGCGTGTTTAGAAACTGAATCAGGTCTGCTTTTTCATTCAGGCTGATGCTGATCTTCTTTTTTACAAGCGGATCTACAGTTGGCCCGTCCTGTACAAAAAATCTGTAATGATCAATGACTGCGCCGATGGAGGAAAATCTCCCGTCGTGCCCGTATGGAGCCGTTACCTGTACATTCCTTAGACTGGGGACTTTGAATTTTAGAGAATCCTCACGAAGTCTTGTAATGCGCATTCGTCCCAGGTCATTCAACCCTGTATTTATTGGCATGCCGGTATTCCTGTAGGAAAGATCTGTGAACAATGGCTCTTTGTGGCAACTGCCGCATTTTGCTTTAAAGACAATATACCCACTTTGTTCTGCAAGAGAAAATTTTGCATTACCCCGCATTATCTGGTCGTACCGGGAATTACCTGAAACCATCATTCCCATGAATTGAGCAAGAGCTTTCAGCATTCTTTGGGAATTGGCATTTTCATCACCAAAAGCGGCCCGGAACATTTCCCGGTAATGTATATCCGAATTTAATTTTTGTAAAACATTTTCAACTGTTTCTCCCATTTCATTTGGTGCAGTTAAAGGTGCCAGTGGCTGTACCTCAAGGTGATTTATGCCGCCGTCCCAATGCAGTTCCTTATGCCAGGCAATATTGAATATGCCGGGCGCATTGCGGGTGGTGAATTGATTATTGATGCCATGACTGAATGCATGATCAAAAGTTGCGAAAGCCGCAAACTGCTGATGGCAGGAAGCGCAGGATGCAAGGCCGTCTTTTGCCAGCCGTCCATCATAGAATAATTTCCTTCCCAGTGCAAAACCTTCTTTTGTGATTGGATTGTCTTTGAAAAGATCATTGGGTTGCGGGAAGTTTGATGGCACTTCAATGCTGAGATTTGATGCCTGCTGAACTTCAGTGCGGTCATACTTATTGCAACCTTCCATGATAAGGAAGGCTGCAAAGACTATGAAAATAAATAATATGGGTATAAACCTGCGCATTATCGTCTCACTACACTGGTAAGGGTAAAAAGATTGGCGTAATTATCTGCATAACGGGTGGAAAGCAACCCCGGACTCATATTTTCCGCTACAGAAGAAATAGGAAGCGAATGCGTTGAACGGAACCATTTATCAACCTCCACATTGATAACCATTTCAGTGATATTTGTTTTTTCGAGTACCCATTCCTGTTGATTAGGAAGAGTAAGGATGATTTCCCGCTGGGTTTTTTCACCTTCCCGGAACCCGCCAATATGGTATGTGAAAGTATTGTTCAATCCTTTTGATAAACTGGAACTGCCTTCGAGTTTGGCCATGATATATCCACTGTTCCAGGTCCAGAACATACCATTCAAAGGATCCAGCGCTCCGGTTTGCGCCCCGCTGACATTGAGTACGCTGTCAATGCCAACCTGGAACATCAATCGGTTAAAGGGTACATTAGATAACTGCACATCAATAATCTGTGAAGCTGGACTGGCGGCATCCACAAGAAAATATCCGTCTTCTTTTCTTGCTACCGGAGTTGGCAATTCCTGCAAAAGGCTGATTTTACTGATATAAAATTTGAAAGCAGTTATTTTATAGTCCTCACCGAGAGGGTTTATATATTCCTTACCAAACTGAAGGGGCTCACCATTTGCAGTTGGCTGAAAAATCAGCCTCAGGGTATAGGCATCACCTTCAAAACTCTTTTCTTTCTGGCAACTGCTTGTCATTATTACGGCAGCCAGAGCGAAAATCAATATGTGGTAAGTTTTCATAATAAGAAATATTTAGTTTTCAAACGAATCAAATTTTCTCCTGCCGGATTTTATCTCTGACAATTTTTTCTTTGTCTGGATTCTTTTTTCTTTCGATTCTTTTGTTGGCTTGGTGCTGATCCGGCTTTTCTTTTTTTGAAGCGAATCCATCACCAACTGGTGTATCTTTTTAAGTACAATTTCTTTATTGCCTAATTGCGTTCTTTCAACCTGTGATTTTACAATTAATATCCCGTTTTGTGTAATCCTGTTTCTTAATTTATCCTTAATTCGCTGTTTTTGTTCATCATTAATAGCCTGCGACTTATCTACATCCCACAAACCCTCCACCATGGTTTCCACTTTATTTACGTTTTGCCCCCCTGACCCACCGCTTCTGGCTGTTCTGAAACTGATTTCCCTGGATATATCTATCTTCATCCTTTTAAAGTTACTATTTCATTTTCATCCAATATATGAGAGTGGTCATTCAACGTGTAAGTAGTGCATTGGTCAGGATTGATCAGCAGGTGTCCGGTTCCATAGGCCAGGGCTTAGTGGTTTTGCTGGGCATTGAAGATGCTGATTCACAAGAAGATATTGATTGGCTTAGTACTAAAATCATAAATCTGCGTGTTTTTAATGACAGTGAAGGGGTGATGAACCTGGCAATTAAGGAAACAAATGGCGGCCTTTTACTGGTCAGCCAGTTTACCCTGCATGCATCAACCAAAAAAGGCAACCGCCCCTCCTATATACGGGCTGCAAAACCATTGGTTGCCATACCATTGTACGAACAAATGATTCTTCGACTTCAGGCAGATCTGGGTAAGACAATTCAAACTGGGGTATTCGGTGCAGATATGCAGCTGGAACTTGTAAATGACGGCCCTGTAACTATAATCATTGATTCGAAGCAAAAAGAGTGACTAAAAAGTCTAAAGCTGGAACAGAGCTTTACAAATGGATTAAAAAAATTATTATGACCATCGAAGAAGCGCAAGAAAAGGTTGATCAATGGATCAAAACAACAGGGGTTCGTTATTTCAGCGAACTGACCAATATGGCAATCCTGACAGAAGAAGTGGGTGAACTGGCGCGCATCATGGCAAGAACTTATGGGGATCAGTCTTTTAAAAAGTCGGACCTGGAAAGGAACTTACCAGATGAAATGGCGGACGTCCTTTGGGTGCTGATATGCCTTGCTAACCAGACAGGCGTCAATCTTACGGATGCCCTGGAAAAAAATTTTGAAAAAAAATCTACCCGTGATAGAGACAGGCATTGGGGGAATGAGAAGCTGAAGTAGGCAGTAGCCAGTAGCCAGTCGCCAGTAGCCAGTCGGCAGTCGCCAGTCTGCAGCCAGGAGCCTCCCAGTCAAGGTTAGTACCCTCAACCACTTTATTATTTCAATGTAATTTTATATCCATCTGATATTAAACTGTTTGTCAGAGTTTTTCCAGTTTTTTTATCTCTTAGCTTAGCTATTTTAATACATTTCCCTGCCTTTTTGTATTTAATTGCCGACTGGTGACTGGCTACTGGCGACTCTTTTCTTATCTTTGTCCGCTATGTTTACAACAGATCCCAATAAATTCCAGGCGATTATTTCCCATGCAAAAGAGTATGGTTTTGTATTTCCATCCAGTGAAATTTACGATGGCCTCAGCGCTGTTTACGATTATGGACCCTGGGGTAGTGAATTAAAAAAGAATATCCGGGAACAATGGTGGAATGCCATGACGCGGATGCATGATAATATTGTAGGTATTGATTCCGCCATTTTTATGCATCCAACCATTTGGAAAGCATCAGGACATGTGGACAATTTCAGTGACCCAATGATTGATAACCGGGACAGTAAAAAGCGGTACCGTGTAGATCACCTGATTGAAGGTTTTGCAGAAGATCTCAATAAAAAGGGGAAAACGGAAGAAGCCGAAAAGCTGGTTTCAGATATGGAACAACTGCTTGCCGCCAATGATTATGCCGGAATTAAGACACTGATAGAAACGAACAAGATTAAATGTGCAGTAAGTGATACCTGCAACTGGACGGATGTTCGCCAGTTCAACCTTATGTTTTCCACCCAACTGGGATCTGTAGCCGAAGAAGCCAATGAAATATACTTAAGACCTGAAACGGCACAGGGCATTTTCGTGAACTTTCTGAATGTTCAGAAATCGGCAAGGATGAAAATACCTTTTGGCATTGCGCAGGTTGGCAAAGCTTTCCGGAATGAGATCGTGGCCCGGCAATTTATTTTTCGGATGCGGGAATTTGAACAGATGGAAATGCAGTTTTTCATTCGTCCCGGCACACAGATGGAATGGTATGAATACTGGAAAGCGGAACGTATGAAATGGCATACCAGCCTGGGTTTCCCGGCCGAAAACTACCGCTTCCATGACCATGTGAAGCTGGCACACTATGCTGATGCCGCGGTAGATATAGAGTATGCTTTTCCGATAGGCTGGAAAGAAGTAGAAGGTATTCATTCACGTACTGATTTTGACCTGGCGAGTCACCAGCAGTTCAGTGGCAAGAAAATGCAGTATTTCGATAGTGAGCTGAATCAGAACTATATTCCTTATGTTATTGAAACTTCCATCGGCCTCGACCGAATGTTCCTGCTAACGCTTTCCTATGCGTATACAGAGGAAAAGTGGACCAAAGAAGATGGCAAAGAAGACAGTCGTGTGGTGTTGAAAATTCCGCCCAAACTGGCTCCAATCAAACTGGCGATTTTGCCCCTGCTCAAAAAGGAAGGACTGCCAGAGATCGCCAGGGAAATCATGAAAGATTGCAGGGATGATTTTTACTGCTTTTATGAGGAGAAAGATACCATTGGCAAGAGATATCGCCGGATGGATGCGTTGGGTACGCCTTTCTGCGTTACTGTCGATCATCAGACAAAAGAAGATCAGACGGTTACTATTCGTTACCGGGATTCAATGGAGCAGGAGCGCATACAGATATCAGCAATAAAGGAACTTTTGCGCCAGAAATTAAAGTAGCCATTAACGTTATCATTCGTTAAGCCTGACAACAATATTGCCTACCTGTTCCTTTAAATAAATATTCCATTTGTTCAGCGCATCCATTGTCGGAATAAGGAAAAGCCAGGTTATTTTTTTACGGGAAGGGGGAACAATATATGCACATGGGAATGGCCTCACTTCCATGCCTTCTTTTTTGAAAATTTTTACGGCACGAGGCATGTGAAAAGCTGATGTGATCAGTACATAGGGATCACGGATCTGCAGTGAGTCAGTGATGCGATGCGTAAACCGGCCGTTTTCTATCGTGTTCTTTGCTTCTCTTTCTGAGAGGATATCGTCTGCGGGAACACCTGATTCAATAAGGTTTTTAACCAGGAAATCGGCCTCCCTGAAATCATCGCTTGTAAATAATGCGTTACCTCCTGTAACTATTATCTTTCTGATATATCCTTGCTTGTAAAGCTTTAAGGTTTGGATGAACCTGTCGGACGCGGGATTGAAAAAACCTTCTTTTAGATTCTTATCATAGCTTGTAAGCCCCCCAAGCAGAATTCCGGCATTGTATTTTTCACCTTGTTTCATTGGGCGGGGTTTGTATTGATAGTCCGCTATCAGGTTTTCAATGACCCAGTTATTTGTAAAAAAAAGGATCATGATCAATGAGAGAACATTGGCTTTTCTTTTTCTCGCCGGTTTTTTTATAAACCAGGCTCCAATCATTAATATGAAAATCCAAATAAGAGGGTTTAGCAGTATTCCCACAATCTTAGAAAAAAGAAACATAAAGTTATACTTTGCGAATTTGAATAAGGCTAACCATAGATTTCCTGGTGTATTGATTTTTTGTCATATCCCGCTTCCTGGATCCTTTTTTTTGCTTCGTCAATCATATTCCTCCAGCCACAAAGGAAAAAATCAGCTGGTTGTTTATCTGCAACAAGACTTAAATATGCTTCATGAACATAACCAGTTTGTCCTTCCCATTCTTCACGCGACAATACAGGGATATAATGAAATTCCGGATGTTGAACGCTGAGTGTTTTCAATTCATCGAAGTAAAGCAAGGATTCCCTGGTGCGTGTGCCAAAAATAAGAAATATGTCACTGTGGGGAACCTGATGCAGCAGTATGTAATGTATCATACTGCGGAATGGTGCGATTCCTGTTCCAGTACAAATAAGAAATAGATTTTTGTCGATCTTTTCGGGCAAAGTGAAAATGCCCTGTGGTCCCCTGAAAATTATTTCATCGCCAATCTTCACTTCTGCAAAAAGATAATTTGTGCCGGGACCAATTTCATTTCGAACAATGATGAGTTCAAAAATATTACTGTCATCAGGCCAGGAAGCGATGGAATAACTTCGCCATCTTTTATTTGGTTTTTCATGAATAGGTAGGTCAAGGGTCACAAACTGCCCCGGTAAGAAATCAAATCTTTCCAGTTCATTTACCTGGAACCAGAATCGGCGGGTTTCAGGGGCTTCTTCCTGTATTCGGATAACGGTTCCGGTTCGCCAGGGTTGTACTGCCATATATGGATAATGTTAAATGATTGCTGCATTAGCAAAGCATAAAATTGGTTTGTTGTTTTATTCAAAGGTCAATAAACAAAAGAAACGAAATACCGATGCTGAACACAGACTTTTTTCAATAAATCAGGTTTTAATTTTTTAAGAATTTCTGAACAAACTGGTATTTCATATCGTTGCTTGTAATGCTCAGGATATAAGCACCATTAGCCAGCAGGCCCACTTCAACTGAGCTATTTTGGTATGCTGTTTCACGGTCGTAAACCAATTGCCCTGAAAGGTTGGTTACTCTTACACGGATTTTTTTGATGGAGAAAAGATTTCCAACCTTGAAATTTATTGTGTTGCTGCTAATAGTAGGATAAGCCGTTTCGATAAAATTCTTATCATTTCTGATAGGGGTGTTTATACCAGTTGGAAGTGTTACAGCATTACCAATATACGCTGCAAACATCCCATTGCCATGCGTTCCAGCTACCAATGTATTGTCCTGCCAGCGGTATGCCAGTGAATTAACAATGGCTGTTGTTATAGGTCCGCCTACTTCCCTTGCCCAAACAGTACTGGAGCCGTTAAGTGTGGCAGTACTGAATAAACCGGATGTTGTACCGGCATAATATTCCACTCCAGTTGTTTTAATCACTACTGCACAACTTCTTACAGATGGCAGATCCAGGTTACCTTCCACCACCTGCCAGGTTGGAGTGGGTGCAGTGGCATTGCCAGTCCAGAAAATACTGAACACATTGAAGTTTGAAGCAATAACCATGATTGTATCCTGGTTTCTCGGGTTGACGGAAATGTCACTCACAACTGAACCCGGGCTCATCCCTGTTGGCGTGATGTCGGTTGGCGGAAGTGAAGATAATGCAGCCTGGGGGTCTTTAAGACGGTATACCTGACCGTTATCCGTACCGATGAACAAATGGTTGTTCTCGGTGTAGGGTCCCCTGGTAGTTGCCAGGGAAAAAATATTCCCACTTATTGTCGCATCGACACCGTCCATCCGGGTCCAGCCTGCACTTGGAGTAACTGTTGTTGCTGAGCCGGTGCGATACAGGGTATCATTGCTTACATAATACAGAAAGTCTGTGTTATCGTCATCAAGATGATAATAGGTTATGAATTCTCCTTCACCGGCATTAATGGGTTTTATTGGTGTTTGATCGAAGGGCGAAAATAGTTTCTTCCGGAAAATGCGTCCTTCCTGCGCTGATGCAAATAAATATTGCTGATTAAATGCATTTTTAATTGTCATTCCAACCTGACAGCCATCTCCGCCAATCAATATGCGATGGTCGTTGCTGTCAATCGTGACCGAACCTAATAACCCGTTGACATCCCGGAAGGAGGTTGAATTATCCTGGCTGCCGCCAAAATAGGTTCTTGAACCTGGCGTAGGGTCTATGCCAACATGATAATACTGAATAGTCTGGTATTGATTGTTCATATTCGACCATGTGATTTTTGCTGCGGTTGCATTCTGGGTAAAGGCCAGGCCACCATCTGAAGCTGTAACCATCTTATCAGGATTAGTGGGATCGAATGCTGTAAAATGAAAATCCGGATGACTGATATTATCAGGATCGTTGTAGGTATTTGAGTTTTCTCCACCAATAAACTGGGTATTGGCGGATGATGCAAACCCATCGCTTGACCTGAACATATTGACCCCGCCTACATAGACAAAATTGGGTTTGGTTGGATGTATTGACACGGTAAGGTTATAACCGCCCTGTGCCTGGAAAAACGAATTTGATGTGCCATTTTTCCTGCCCACAAGGTTCGCTGAAAAATTGGTCCAGTTGAAAGGGATATTTGACATATCACAACGGTAAATATCTGCTTCAGATTTTGAAGAAGCGGCAGATTCCGAATTTTCTACCAATACGTACATCAGGTTTTGGTTGGAAGGAGCCAACGCAAAGGTGATTCTGCCCCATCCGGCAGAAAATTGACCGCCGCTGACTGTATTGTCATAAGCCCTCCAGCCAGGAATGGAATCAATTTGACCGTTTTCACCTCCGGCAATGCGGGTCCAACTGCCTGCATTGCCACTCGTGGAAGTCCATACACCTGCCAAAGAGCGGTCGAGGTTCCGTCCACTGATAGCAGCATATAGTTTTGAACCGGATTTGTTGATCATTATATCTGTCAATCCTCCAATTACGTTTACTGGTGTAAAGCCTTCCAGAACGCTTGTCCAGTTTGTGCCGCCATCAGAAGATCTGACAATTCTGCGATGAATGGCAGCATAAACGTCACCCGTTACAGGATGAACTGCTAATCTGCTTATAATATCAAATTGGGTGAAATTGTTAGGGATATTATCAGCTGTAGAAGATAATTTCGTCCAGGTAAGGCCATTGTCGGTTGACTTAAACATTCCATTTCCCAGTAGCAAGCCGGATGGAAGAGCTGCCGATATGCCAATACCTTCGCCTGTTCCGGCGTACCAGGTATCCTGGAATCCCGGGCGGGGATCCTGAGCCAAAGAAGAAACACTTCTCACTTCATCAAGCGGGTGAACAAAACTCCATGTTACCCCGCCGTCAGAACTCCGGAAAATGCCTCCATTGATACCTCCTGATAAAATAACCCGGTTAGTGGTTCCATTAAATCGGAGATCATAAGCAAATGCACGGGTTCGGCCACCGTTTTGTGAAGGGCCAACCGCAATGTAATTATTGGCAACAAGTGGACCGCTTAGCAAGTTATTACCCCTGACAGGCATTTTTTTTACCCAGGCCATTTCACGGGATCGGATCCCCTTGGGAATCATCCCCGTTTTTGGATCACGGAGCATCTTATTTTCCCACTGTTGTCTTTTCCAGCCTCCTTCCATTTCACTTTCATCTTCCTCAAAGACTTCCGTGTTATCAGATGATATATTTCCAGGTAGTATTTGCACATACCAAATGGAAATTATCGTTAAAATGGAAACAACCAATCCGGTTATTATAAACTTCTTCATCATATGATTCCACAGTTATTAAACAAGCATACGGATATTAACGTCAGAAAAGAATTATAAGTACTTCATTCAATGTGCGTTTATACTTTTCCCCAGGGCATTTCTGATTTTGGGTAAATTGATTTTTTCTTCATAAAAACCCAGAAAAAAAATCCATCTTTTTCTAAAGAACGAATCATTATTTATAAATATCAACGAGCGTAAATTGCTTTTTTTAATACAAGGAAACCGGGCTCAGGTATTTGATATCTTTGGTCCCTGAATACTTTTTCTTTTTTTTCTTTTTTATGGAATATTCTACTACAATGATAAAACTATCAAATGAAGCAGGAACCTTCAATTTAGGTTGCAAAGGTTCAGTATCGGATCTTAATATCAACTGATAAAGAGTATTCTTAGTACGGGGCACCAGAATGGTTGTATCTTTTTTCATAAAGATGCCAGACTGTTGTTGATTTTCTAAAATGACCGGACTTTCGACCTTGTTTACAGAAAAAGTATATTCTTCTTTGTTTATCCAGAGATGCTCAACATTTAATTTTTTAGTTTTTGATTCAATAAAAATTTTCCAGTTCCCTGGCGTATCTTTTTTTGCAATATTTTCTTTGGCTTGAATTCCCGGAGATACAGGCTCAAACCAGGAATGGATTTTTTTTATTTCATGCTGGCTATAAGAATCAAATGAACAAAACATTGCCAGTGAAATTAATAGTACACCAACGTTTCCCTTTTTCTTCAATTTATTAATTTTTAACAAACTTCTGAATATACCGGTGTTTCAAATCCGTACTGGTGATCTGGAGTACATAGTTACCTCTTGGCAGACTGCTTAAGTTAATTGATCCATCGGCAAAAGGTTTTCTTTCGGAAACCAAAAGCTGGCCCGACATTGATATTACCCTTATGTCAATTCCCTTTATCCCGATTAAAGAACCTTTTGTAAAATAGATTACATTCTGAGCCAATGTTGGGAACGACTGTTTGATGAAAGATTTGTCATTAGTTATAATACCAGGAATTGAAGTAACGATGTTTGGTAGTTTTACCGCGTCTCCTATAAAAGCAATAAATGCGCCGTTTCCGTGTGTGCCTACCGCAAGGGTATTATCCAACTGCCGGTATGAAAGGGAGCGGATGATTGCTTTTTTCAACATCCCGGTTCCTTCATTCAGCCAGGAAGTGTTATTTCCATTTACGCTTGTTGTGCTGTAGAGCCCAACGGAAGTGCCTACGTAATATTCAACACCCGCAGGTTTCACAACAATGGCACAACTTTGAGAAGATACAGGGCCAAGGGCTCCATCGAGAACCTGCCATGTAGGTGTAGCCGAAGTTGCATTTCCTGTCCAGAAAATATTCGGAACAATATTTGCGCCGGCATCGTAATTTGAAACCACCACCATCATTGTATCTGCATTACGGGCATTTATGGCGATACCTGCCACATAGCTGTTGTTAAGCATGTCCGGAGGTGTAATATTTTCCGGTGCTGCATTATCAGGGGAGGCATCAGAATTTTTATACCTGAAAACCTTTCCAGAATTGGTGCCCAAAAAAAGATAATTAAGCCCATTGGAACTTCTGTTGGAAACAGCCATACTGCTGATATTACCTGAAACATTGTCGGCAATTCCTGTTAGCTCTGTCCAACTTGAGGAATCCACAGTTGACGCATTGGTTGTTCTGAAAATTTTATTTCGATTATTATAATACATGTGTTCAGAATTCTTAGGATCCAACACAAATAAGGTAAGCCATTGTCCTGTGGAAGATCCAAGGCCTTCCGGTAAAATTCTATTGACTGAGATATCTGTAAGGTCAAGAATATTGTTATTTAATTCCCATGTCAAATTAAACCGGCTTACTGTAGTACTATTTACAATTGAATAATATAAGTTTTGTTTTAATGTACTGCCTGTACCTCTAAATTCAGTTATTGCTGATGAAGCTCCGTCGCCGCCACCTATTTGTTCATGGTCCAAAGAACTTGGAACATTTAAATTTATATAAGTTCCATTATCCTGAGAACCGCCTATGATCCATGAAGCCAATGTGTCGGGAATTATATTGACGAATTGGTATTGCATCGTTTGTAAACCCGTGGTAAGGGGTGTCCATCGGATGGTATCTGCCATTAAGGAATTATTGGTCTTATGAATTCCTCCATCGGAGGCCGTATATAATGTGTTGTTGTTGCCTTCAACAAAGTAAATGCCATGGACATCTGGGTGATGATCAGGATAAATGTTGTCGTTAGGGAAAAAGCCCCTGCCATATCCGCCGGCTCTTGTGAACTTCGTTTCCTGGGTGGTGCCCAGTAAATTAACACGGTGCAGGCAGGTTCCACCTATGAATAGCGTATTTTCATCATCCGGCTTAGCAACAATGCTCATATTAAATCCAAAAAATTGAGTGGTATATGGGTTTATACCCTCAATGTTTCCGGCAATATCATTAGGTACAAAGTCACTAAGATTTTTCCAAACATAGGTAGTTGGATTTCCGCTGGAAATATCAGCCTGGAAGAGATCTGCTTCCGGTTTTGCAGAGCTCCCGGATGCCGAATTTGCATTTTTATAAAGGGCATAAAGTTTATTGGTTGGCGATAATGCCATAACCACTCTGCCCCATTTTCCATAGGCGGCCCAACCCGGTACCGAATCTGTCTGCCCGGAAACACCACCTGCAATTCGCTTCCATGTATTTAATCCGCCGGTTGTAGATTCCCATATGCCAACCAGGTCTCTATCTGCATTGCCTCCTGTTATGGCCACAAAAATTTTTGACCCATCCGGCTTCATTAGGATGTCGGTCATTCCATTAATAGCGGAATTTGGGACATCACCGCCTAAAAGAGTGGTCCAGGAACTGCCACCATCCGTTGATCGCATGATCCTGTTATGGATAGCGGCGTAAACATCACCATTCAAAGGATTAACAACTATCTGGTATACCAGGTCAAATTTTCCTGCAAAACTGTGTGGGTCGCCATCTTCCGTTGAAGGAAGTTTTGTCCACGACAAACCATTATTAGTGCTTTTAAAAATGCCGAAGCCAAAAGTTCCCGCAATATCCTGCGAACTGATTGGGTAAAAAACCTCACCTGTTCCTGCATACCAGGTATCGGGGGTTTTTGGATCCTGAACTATACATGTAACGCTGCGAATCTGGTCTTCGGGTGATACAAATGTCCATTTGGCTCCACCATTGGTACTTCTGAAAATACCTCCGGTTGTTCCGCCGGTCAGCATAATATTGCTGTTTCTCTTGTCGAATGCGAGAGTTCTTGACCGGCCGCCAACATTATTCGGTCCAACAGACTCGTAGGTATTTAAATTAAATGGCTGAGATAGCCCCTGGGAATTATTTTTTACAAGATCATATTTGGAAGGGATATTCTGAACAGCCTTCAACTCCACCTGTTGATAATTGAAAGGAATTTTGCCGGTGATTGGGTTGCGAAGCATTTCTATTTCATGCAACATCCTCTCCTCCGTAAATTTTTCTCTTTCCTGCTCGGATTCTTTTAAAATTTCTTCTTTTGGTAAAAGAATGGAACTCATTTTACCAATATAAGGAATGCGACTATTTCCCTTTTTGTTAATCCATTTATTCAGCGAAATAAATATCGCTAAAACAGAGAGAGAAAAAAATAAAGCAGGTAAAATCCTCTTCATGTAATTTTTATTTGCAATTTGTATTAATAAAAGTTGAAAAGACTAAAAATCAGGTAAACAATAATTTTTCTCTGTTATTCATTATCTCAATTTATACAAAAATCAGCTAATTCCGGAATAGTGCTCCAATCTTTACCCCGTTTAATGGTTTTTTATTAAGTTCCTATCCGGGAAGCATAAAATATATAACTAAAGTTTATATTTTATGATATTCACGGCTATTTGATTTTGCAGTCAAGAGGTATATAATTAACCTCTTTTGGGTACAAATGTTTACTGTTTCAGATAATTAGCATCTCAGGAATTCAATCGGCAGAATTGTTGGTAATCCTGGTTTAAAGTATGGTTAGAAATTCTCGGTCAACATGAAACAAACCTGATAATCCATAATAATTCATTGTCTGACTGCCGGTAACTATTGTATCTTTGCAAGTCTTTAACCATAAGACTATTGCAAATGTCTGTTGTTAGAGAATTGTGTTATGAACCTGAGTGTATTGTTAGATAAGTATCTGCATGACCCCCGTATTTCCCGTATTGCGGAAGCCACTCTTTTGCCCTCTCCGCAGCGTATTTACCTGAAAAATCTCTTTGGCAGCTCTGCGGAGTTTGTTATGTCGTCAGTTTATAAGCATGCTTCGGCAGCAGGTCAAAACCACCTTATCATCCTTAATGATGCTGAAGAAGCGGCTTATTTCCACAACACCCTGGAAAACCTTATTCAGCCAATTGACCTGTTTTATTTTCCCGCCTCGTTCAAGAATAAAAAGAATTACCGTCTGCTCAACAGCAGCCATGTAATGCTTAGGACGGAAACTTTAACCCGTTTGTCCACCGGCGGCAACAAAAAAATTATTGTCACTTTCCCCGAAGCCCTCATGGAGAAAGTAGTTTTACCGGGTACACTTTCGGCCAATATTATAAGCATAAAAACCAACGATACCCTGGATGTGGATGCCATGTTGGAGAAATTTGTAGGTTATGGTTTTGAGCGAACTGATTTTGTCTATGAACCTGGACAGTTTGCCGTGAGAGGCGGCATCCTTGATATCTATTCCTTTGGCAATGAAAAGCCATACCGTGTTGAATTATTTGGCAATGAAGTCGATTCCATCCGCATCTTTGATCCCGAAACACAATTGAGCGAGCGGAAATTGCTTCAGGTAAATATCATCCCAAATATTGAAACCCGTTTTGACGAAGAAAATAAGATTACTCTCCTCGAATACCTGCCAGAGAATACAATTATATGGCTCCGGGATGGGGATCTGGTCAGGGAAAAATGGCTGGAGCAGGCAGATGATATTGAAATGTTCCTTGATCGGCAGCAAACAGCGAAGCCTGACAATGAAGAAGACGATGTACTTAAAATAGTGGTCCAAAAAAATGATTTTGCATCAGCTGAGCAGCTGCAGTTGCTTATGGAGCAAAGGCACCAGATATCAATCGGTTATAAAAAAGCCTTCCAGGAACCAACACTGGAATTAGATTTTCAGACGCGTGACCAGCCAGCCTTTAACAGGCAGTTTGATCTCCTCATTCGCGACTTAAAAAACTGGGAAGCAAAAAAATTCAGCATCTACATTTTCGCTGAAAACCCAAGACAGCTGGAAAGGCTTCACAGCATATTTGCCGACCTCAAAGCGGAAGTAAATTTTGTGCCTATCCCTGTTGCTATTCATGAAGGATTCATTGACGAATCGCTTGGACTGGTTTGCTATACCGATCACCAGGTTTTTCAGCGCTATCATAAATACAAAATTAAGCAGGCCTATAACAAGAGTAAGGCCCTTACCATACGTGCGTTAAAAGAATTAACACCAGGCGATTTTGTTGTTCATATGGACCATGGTGTTGGTGTTTATAGCGGCTTGCAGAAAATGGATATCGGTGGAAAATGGCAGGAATCCGTTCGGATTTTATATAAAGACAATGACATCCTCTATGTCAATATCAACTCACTGCACAAGATTTCCAAATATACGGGCAAAGAAGGCCATGTGCCTAAGATCAATAAGATAGGCAGTGATGTATGGCAGAAGCTTAAAGAGAAAACCAAGATTCGGGTAAAGCAAATTGCCTTTGACCTGATCAAATTATACGCGCAGCGCAAAGCACAGCCAGGATTTTCTCATACGCCCGATAACTATATGCAGATCGAACTGGAAGCGTCTTTCATTTATGAAGATACACCCGACCAGAGCAAAGCGGTTGCAGATGTAAAGAAAGATATGGAAAGCCCGCATCCAATGGACCGGCTTGTTTGTGGTGACGTGGGCTTTGGTAAAACAGAAGTAGCCGTGCGTGCGGCTTTCAAAACCTGTATCGACGGCCGCCAGGCTGCGGTGCTGGTTCCAACAACCATCCTGGCATTTCAGCATTACAAAACCTTCAGTGAACGTTTACGTGATTTTCCGGTAACCGTGGATTATATCAACCGCTTCAAATCTGCAAAGGAGAAAAAGGAAACCCTTAAGAAACTGGAAGAGGGGAAAGTTGATATCATCATTGGCACTCATGCATTGCTGGGGAAGGAAGTGAAATTCAAAGACCTGGGCCTTCTGGTTATTGATGAGGAGCAGAAATTCGGAGTTGGACATAAAGAGAAGATCAAGACATTTAAAACAGAGGTTGACTGCCTGACACTAACGGCGACGCCTATCCCACGAACATTGCAATTCAGTTTGATGGGAGCGCGTGACCTGAGCATCATCAATACTCCCCCCCCAAATAGACAGCCTATCCAAACGGAAGTACAAATCTTTAACGATGATTTTATCCGGGAGGCTATTTATTTTGAGACTGAGAGGGGCGGGCAGGTATTTTTTATTCATAACAGAATCCAGGGATTGGGAGAAATGGCTGCAATGATCCGTTCTCTTTGCCCGGACATTTCGGTAGGTTTTGCACACGGACAATTGGAGGGGCATGAGCTGGAAGAACGGATACTCGATTTTATTGATCGTAAATATGATGTACTGGTTTGTACCAACATCGTGGAAAGCGGCGTGGATATTCCCAATGTCAATACCATCATTGTTAATAATGCGCATCAGTTTGGGTTGAGCGATCTGCACCAGTTGCGCGGACGTGTTGGCCGCAGCAATAAAAAAGCGTTTTGTTATTTACTGGCTCCGCCAATGAGCACATTGCCTTCGGATTCCCGGAAAAGATTACAAACCCTGGAGCAACACAGTGAGCTCGGCAGCGGGTTCCAGATTGCCATGCGCGACCTCGATATCCGTGGTGCGGGGAATATGCTGGGCGGGGAACAAAGTGGTTTCATGGTGGAGATCGGTTTTGAAATGTACCAGAAAATCCTGGATGAAGCCATCCGGGAACTGAAACGAACTGAATTCCGTGAAGTATTTAAAGAAGAAATTAGCCGCGAGGATGATTTTGTGAAAGACTGTACAATTGATACAGACCTGGAAATCCTGATACCCGACAGCTATGTTGAGAATATTACAGAGCGGCTGACACTATATTACCGGTTGGATAATTGTGCCGATGAGTTGGAATTAAAGGTTTTTCACCAGGAAATGGCCGATCGCTTCGGGCCGGTGCCAGCGAAAGTGGAGGACCTTTTTACGACAGTGAAATGCCGCAGGGTTGCTGTGTCACTGGGTTTTGAGCGCCTGGTTTTAAAACAGGAAACCCTGCGTTGCTATTTTGTCAACAACCCTGATTCTCCTTATTTTGAATCTGCTGTATTCCAGGGCATACTCCAGTTTATTCAAACACGGACAAATAAGGGAAAATTAAAGCAGGTAGGAAAGAATTTTATGCTGGTTATTGAAGACCTGGAAACTATGCAGAAAATGTATGAACTGCTGGCTGCCATGCATGAAACAGTTTTTGAGAAAAGTGAATTGGTTTCCTGATTTTATTGCCACGCAATATTGTTTTTATTCCTTAATGCAACGGTTTCTTTGGTTTGATCTTCTTGTTTTGGATTGTATTATTATAAATATTAAATCAAACACTATGGCTGCAGAAAATACCACAAACGACATTCTTGGACAGGAATTCAATCCCAGTTATACTCCAAACGGTGACGAGCGAACACTTGCCATCCTGGTGCATGTATTGTCTATATTTTTCTGGATCATACCCGGTCTTATAATCTACCTGTTAAAAAAAGATGAATCACCTTTTGTTGCAGAACACGCCAAAGAAGCCATGAATTTTCAATTAACCCTGACGCTACTTTATATTTTGTTAGCAATTTCTATTATCGGAATTATATTTCTATGGGTACCCTATGTCATACAACTTGTGTTATGTATTGTAGCGGCCATAAAAGCGAGTGACCTTAAATTATACAAGTATCCGATGACGCTCAGGTTGATTAAGTAATTAGCGAATTAGCGGATTAGTGAATTATCGAATTGAACAGCCGGCAGAACAGGTTTGTCGTTCTAATACGCCAATTCACTAATTCACTAATCCGCTAATCCGCTAATTCATTAATTCCTACAGTTCCCTTATCCAGATATTCCGGAATGCTGTGGGATTCCCATGATCCTGCAGGAAGATTGGTTCTTTATCGCTGTGTTTTTTGTAAACAGGCGATCCTATGTATTCGGTACTTCCCCAGATGGTTGTATTGTTTTGCACCAGCACACCATTTTGTATTACGGTTATACGTGCCTGTGATTTCAACCGGCCGTCATCATAAAAACGGGGAGCGATGAAAATAATATCATAGGTCTGCCATTCGCCTGGAGGCCTGCATGCATTTACCAAAGGAGGTAACTGCTTGTACATGCTGCCAGCCTGTCCGTTTACATAAGTTTTATTGTTGTAATTGTCGAGCACCTGTAATTCGTATTTTCCCATCAGGAAGATCCCGCTGTTACCGCGGCCTTGTCCGTCTCCCTTCACTTCAGCCGGCGTCCTGAATTCTATATGCAACTGGCAATCGCCAAAACCCATTTTGGTTTTAATGCCACCTGATCCGCCTTTTACCACCATCGCTCCGCTTTCCATGGTCCAGCCAATTGGCTGATTTTTATCACCTTCCCAGTTGGAAAAATTTTTGCCATCAAATAAAATGACCGCATCACTTGGCGCATCGTGTGCAGTTTTACCGGGTGTAACAACCGGAGCTTCCGGTGTATAGTACTCGCTTAATTTAGGATCTCCCTTTGACCGGTCGATTTCCTGTGCTTTGACCAGAGAAGCAAGAGATGCAAGAAAGGCAATAAATAGAAAACGCATTTGATTTAGATTTTTGGAAGTTTATAACTGTTGTGATATACAGGTTGAATCAGTTTATTTGCAGCGGCATCGTTAAAAGAATTTGTTATTTTATCCCATTTTAATTTCATTCCTGTTTTGTATGCGATATTACCCATCTGGCAAACCTGTGCCACCGTTGCGCCTGCCTGGATAGGTGCTGCAAGTTGGCTATAGTTGCCAGACTTAACAGCATCTATGAAATTTCGGGTATGGTTTGCCAGGCCATCGTCTGATTTTTTAACTTCTTCCACAGTTTCCATCTTCTTTCCTTCGGTGATTACTTTCCAACCGCCGCGATCAAGCACCAATGTCCCATTATTTCCGATGTAAGCTATTCCATGATCTTTGCCGTAATTGCCATTATTAATGGCCTGGGCGTGTTCCCATAGCATGATGAATTCGCCAAAATCATATACTGTTGCCAGTGTATCCGGTGTTTCAGCAGCATCGTCGGGGTAGGCCATTTTACCACCTGATGCCATAACCGAAATAGGGTCTTTTGCATTCATCCCGAGTAAGGCATAATCCACCAGGTGTACTCCCCAGTCGGTCATGAGCCCTCCCGCATAATCCCAGAACCAACGGAAATTAAAATGAAACCTGTTGGGATTGAAGTTTCTCATTTGCGCCGGCCCCAACCATTTCGTGTAGTCTACTCCGGCAGGTGCTGCTTCATCCGGTTTGATCGGAATATTTTTCATCCAGCCCTGGTAGGCCCATGTTTTTACCATACGTATCTTTCCGAGTTTTCCTGATTGCAGGAATTCAAGAGCTGATTTGAAGTGAGCATTGCTGCGTTGCCACTGGCCAACCTGAACAGCCCGGTTATATTTTTTTTGTGCGCCAACCATTACACGGCATTCTTCAATGGAGTTGGCAATGGGTTTTTCTACATAGACATGTTTACCGGCCTGGCAGGCTTCTACCATTTGCAGGCAATGCCAGTGGTCCGGTGTACCAATGATCACTGCATCAATATTCTTGTCGTCGAGAAGTTTTCTGTAATCGCCGTAAGAAGTAGCTTTCATCCCGAAGCTTTTTTCCAGATCGGCAGATCTCTTTGTTAAGACGTTGCTGTCAACATCACATAATGCAGTACAAACTGTATCTGGATTGGCTTTGAGCATAGTATTGAGATCAGACCATCCCATGCCGTTTATACCGATGGCACCTATCCTGATTTTATCTGCACGAAAGTCTGATTTTGAAAAGCCGGTTTTTAATGCATCGGGCATTGCGGAACTCATACTCCATCCGGCGGAGAGCAAAGCAGCATTCCGGATAAAGCGACGTCTTGAATCAGTCATAGTAAATATTTAAGCAGTTTGCATTGTAGAGAACAATTTACAATTTCTGCTAAATATTAAACTGCGAAAAAGTATTTAATTTAAAAAAAAGCAAAACCACGAAGTGAAGGAGGCGCCGGCTTATTTATATTTAATATCGTTTTTGAGTGTTTGCACCTTACCTGTTTCCGAAAGATTGATTTCAAGAGTTATGCTTTTGCCATCTTCGGAAAGTTTCGCGTCTTTATTCGTAAAAGAATTTATTTTTCCGGGCATATGATAAATTGTCGTGTATTTCATATCACCCATCATGGTTTTCAGCATGGAGAGGTTCATGCCCAGTGAATCAGTCCCGCTGCCATTCTCTTCCAGGCCTTTCATGGCATCACCCATTCCCGACATACTCGTATCGTTACAAGAGAATTGTCCTTTACTGAAGGAGTAAAAGTCCATTTGAGGCTTGGTTTGCAGGCTGTCTTTTTTGTTTCTGGCAGCTATGGCTGCATTTAACGCTCTCATATTTTCAAATCGGAAAGAAAGAAGAAATACCAACTCATCTTTTTTTATGCGTTTAACCTGGCTGATACCTTGAATTGTTTCTAATTCTTTCCACATGGTTTGCAGGGAATCTTCCAATGAGCTGAGACCCTTCAATTCTTCATTATCATTCTTGGCGCTGTCAGGCATCATGGTTTTCAGCATATTGATCATATCTTTCATGCCACTCATGTCGATGGTGGTCTGAAATGTTCCGCTCCCTTTATCTTCAAGGGTAATTTCATCTGTAATATTAAAACATCCGGCAAGGCTCATGATTACGAGCGAGCTAAGGGTGTACAGAATCTTTTTCATATTTTTTTAATAATAGATGAGATTAGTGATTAAGATCGAGTAGTTAATGAAATGAATAACGGACACCTGTATATTTTGGTATCCTGGTTCTCCTATACCAAATGAAATTAATACAGTTTTTAAAAAAACAGGCCTTCCACCGGATCATTTAACTACCCGGCAGGAGGCCTGTTTATATGAACAATAACGGTTACCAGTTTTGTTTGGCTGTTCCTGCTTTTATTGCTGCAAGTGCTTTGGCTTCGCTCAGCAAGGCGGTCAATTTATTGCCTTTGCCGTCGTTTCCCTGGGCGATATAGCCTCCTTTAGCAGTGCGGCTGACAACTGCGTCCTTGATGGGAACATTTTTTTCTTTTGTTTTAACATTGTAAGCTGTAAGCATGTCTGAATTTGCCATGGTATGTATTTTTTAGGCTGTTTAACGATAAATTAATTAAATATCAAGATTTGCATAACGTGCGTGTGATTCAATGAATTCTCTTCGCGGTGCAACTTCATCACCCATTAGCATGCTGAAAACGCGGTCTGCTTCTGCAGCACTCTCAATGGTTACTTGTTTCAGGGTCCTGGAAGCCGGATTCATGGTTGTTTCCCATAATTGGGATGCATTCATTTCACCTAATCCTTTATAACGCTGAACATTAACACTGTCTTCTTTGCCTCCACCGAGTTTCTCCACATAAGTCCGGCGTTGTTCCTCATTCCAGGCATATTGCTGTTCTTTCCCTTTTTTCACCAAATAGAGAGGGGGTTGGGCGATGTAAACATAGCCTTGTTCCACCATTTCTTTCATATACCTGAACAGGAAGGTAAGAATTAGTGTGGCAATATGGCTACCATCGATATCGGCATCGGTCATAATGATCAGTTTATGATAACGAAGTTTGGAGAGGTCCAGCGCCTTTGGATCTTCTAGCGTACCTATTTTCACTCCGAGTGCAGTGAACATATTACGAATCTCCTCGTTGTCATATATCCGGTGTTCCATTGCTTTTTCGACGTTCAGGATCTTTCCCCGGAGTGGTAAAATTGCCTGGTAATTTCGATCACGACCTTGTTTGGCTGTTCCACCGGCAGAGTCGCCTTCAACCAGGAAGAGTTCGCATTTATTGGGGTCTCTTTCTGAACAATCTGATAATTTACCCGGCATACCTCCACCAGTCAGCACTGTTTTCCTTTGCACCAGTTCGCGTGCCTTCCTTGCTGCTGCCCTTGCCTGTGCGGCAAGTATTACTTTATTGATGATGTTCCGTGCTTCACGTGGGTTTTCCTCCAGGTAAGCTTCCAATGCGCGTGAAACCGTTGTATCCACGATTCCGATTACCTCAGAGTTACCAAGTTTGGTCTTGGTCTGGCCTTCAAACTGGGGTTCAGGCACTTTTACCGATATAATTGCACTTAATCCTTCCCGGAAATCATCGCCTTCAACTTCTACTTTTGATTTCTCAAACATTCCCTGTTTCTTGCCATACTGCTGGAAAACCCTTGTTATGGCCCTTCTGAAGCCGGCTACATGGGTTCCGCCCTCAATTGTGTTGATATTATTTACATAGGAAAAGATATGTTCGTTATAACAATCATTGTAATTGATTGCTACTTCTACTGCCACATTTGTCTCCGGATCATGCCCCTCCATATAAACTACTTTGGGGATAAGGGAATTTCTTTTCCCGATCTGATCCAACATTTCTACAAATTCTATGATACCACCCTCGCTATAGAAGACTTTTTCATAGATTTTGCCTTGTTCGTCTTTCTCTCTTTCATCAAAAAGAACGATCCTTATTTTTCGGTTCAGGTATGAGAGTTCACGGAGCCTGCTTTCGAGGATGTCTTTATTGTAAATGCCTGAAGTGAAAATTTCCAGGTCTGGCCAGAAATGAACGGTAGTGCCCGTTTTTTCGCTAAGGCCGGTTTCCCTGACGGGGTATTGAGGTACTCCTTTTTTATATTCCTGTTCAAATGTTTTGCCCTCGCGTTCCACCATCACATGCAGAACCGAACTCAATGCATTTACACAACTTACACCAACACCATGCAAACCACCAGATACTTTATACGTATTCTTGTCGAACTTTCCCCCTGCATGCAGTACGGTCATGACCACTTCCAGGGCGCTTCGGCCTTCTTTCAGGTGAATTCCGGTTGGAATACCTCTGCCATCGTCTTTTACCGAGATGGAATTATCTTCATGGATGATGACTTCAATATTGCTGCAATAGCCTGCCAGGGCTTCGTCAATGGAATTGTCGACCACTTCATAAACCAGGTGGTGCAGTCCTTTTACTCCAATGTCACCAATATACATCGCGGGCCGCTTACGTACCGCTTCGAGACCTTCCAGCACCTGGATACTGTCAGCTCCATATCCATTTCCTGATGCTTCCAGTATCTCTTTCGTTTCTGTACTCATAGAATCGTCGGAAGTCAATTTGTTTTACATTGTTTAGAAGTCTGCAAAACTACTAAAATTGCGCCTTCCGGGCAATTTTAAATGGTTAAAATGGTCCTGTTTTTTAAGATAATGTCCACATTCAGGGAAAGCTCCAAAATGGGGCAGAATGCCTCCCTGACACAAAAAGATACTATCTTTGCAAACGCATGTTTGAAGCGCCGGATATATTGGCCGTTGCCCATAAGCAACCCGTGATGGTTGAGGAATTGGATTTATTGCAGGAGCGGGACAAACAGATTCCCGGAACCTGGCAATATACCATCCGTCGTTATCGGAAAAATCCACATTTGGCGGTTGAAGACACAGGCATGTTGGTTTATCAATACCAGGAAACAAATCCATCCCACAGGCATATTGAATTGAAGTTTTGTCTTGCCGGAAATGCCTATTGCCTGCAGAAAGACATAGAATGCGACCTATGCCGGCAATCAGGTTCAAAAAACTGTGAACACAAGATCAGCACCCTCGATGTGCTAAGTTTTCGCTTCGAGCCAATTCATCTTGCTCATTTTGTGAAAGGACAGAAGAAGAAGTCGGAGGCTGAAGAATTGCTTAGCTTCCGCCACCTTGATTCTTTTTACAAAGCCGTGCCACTTTGCAACAAAATCAGGTTGACCCTGGAAACTCTTTTGAATAATAAGTACACCGATACACTGGAAGATATTTTTGTAAACGCTCAAACCCAAATCCTGCTCTTATATACCCTTGAGTGTATGTTTCATGAAAAAGAAGAAGAGGAGGAAGTACCCGCGTGTAAGTTTCTGGCAAATGAAAGTGACCGGGATAAGATCATCAAAGCCAGGGAAATCCTCATCCAGCATATTGGTGATCCTATTACCATCAAAGAACTCAGCAGAAAAGTTGCCATTAATGAATGCTACCTTAAAAAGGGCTTTAAGGTATTATTTGGCTCTACTATTTTTGATTTCTATCAGGACCAGCGTATGGAGCATGCTAAATTTTTATTATACGAAAAGGGCAGGACTGTATCAGAAGTTTCTGCCACGCTGGGTTATTCTTCAATTTCTCATTTCTCAACTGCATTTAAGAAACACACTGGATTGAAGCCCTGTGAATTGCTGATGAAATAGATTTTCCTCATTTCGCTAGACTTTATTTCTGATTTAGTAAACCAGCTGAATCTATTGTCTGCAATTTTGCAGGCAAAGCAGGTTCTTATGAGAAAGTACGGCATTCTGTTATTTCTTTCAATCATTTTACAGGGTAGATTAGTCGCGCAGGAAAAAGTAACAGATACATTAAAACCCGGGCATAAATACCTGCCTGAAATTACGGTGGTTGGACTTGGTAGCAAAAGCGATATCCAGCAATTACCCGAAATTGTTGGGACAAGTATTTATGCAGGAAAGAAAAGTGCTCTTATCGTAATGGACAATGTACAGGGTAATGTGGTTAAAAATACGATGCGGCAGGTATTAGCAAAAGTGCCGGGAATACATGTCTGGGAAAGCGATGGAAGCGGAATGCAGATCGGGATATCAGCAAGGGGGCTAAGCCCGAACCGAAGCTGGGAATTTAATGTACGCCAAAACGGGTATGATATTGCTGCCGATCCTTACGGCTACCCTGAAGCTTACTATAACCCGCAATTACAGGCTGTCCAGCGGATTGAAATTGTGCGGGGCCATGGTTCCCTGCAATATGGTCCACAGTTTGGAGGAATGGTTAATTATATCCTGCGTAACGGAAGCGAAATAAATAAACCCCTGGCATTTGAAACACAGCAGACCATTGGTAGTTATGGCCTGTTTAATTCGTATAATGCTATTGGCGGAAAGACAAGTAAATATCAATACTACGCCTATTTTGATCACCGAAACGCAGATGGATGGCGTGAAAACAGTCGTTATTATAATAATTCAGGCTTTGCTACTTTCACCTATAAATTCACCCCTAAGTTTTCTCTAACAGCAGAACTTATGCGCAATAATATGCGCAGCCAGCAGCCGGGCGGGCATAGCGATTCCAGTTTCGCTGCCAATGCACAAAGAAGTTTTCGCGCCCGTAACTGGTTTGATATTACATGGAGTACGGCAGCCATCATCGCCAATTACAGGATAAATGATAACCAACGGATAAATGTTAAACTTTTTGGTATGATGGGCGACCGAAACAGTGTCGGCTTCCTCCGTGCCATTACCATCAAAGATTCCATCAACAAGGCTACAGGGGAGTATAATAACCGAATAGTTGATATTGATCAGTATCGCAATGCGGGTCTGGAGGCAAGATACCTGGGTGATTATAAACTCCTCGGAAAAAACCACTCACTTGCTGCCGGATTGAGATTTTTCAAAGGCAACACATTTCGTTACCGGGATGGTGTTGGTACTACCGGAAGCGACTACACGACAGAGTTGGTAAAACCGTTATGGCCAAAAGATATCGATTATCAAACAACAAACACGGCTTTGTTTGTCGAGAATATTTTCCGCATCAGTGACAAATTCATAGTCATTCCCGGGCTTCGTTATGAGTATATAAAAGCAAAGGCTTCAGGGCGCAACGGTTTTGACAGTAACGGGTCAGAGATAATACTGCAGAACCAGGAAAGGGGAAGAGGGTTTCTGCTAGCCGGAATTGGCACGGAATATCATATCACAGCAAAAACAGAACTGTACGCGAATATTACGCAAGCTTACCGGCCCATGCAGTTTGCCGACCTCACCGCACCTCCTACTACAAACGAAATTGACCCAAGCCTGGAAGATGCCCGTGGATATAATATGGACGTTGGTTACAGGGGAAGAGTGTCAAACTACTTGTATTTTGATGTTAGTGGATTTTTGCTACAATATAACAACCGTATCGGTACCATTTCCCAGCAAAGGACGGATGGAAGTTTTTATAATCTAACGACCAATGTGGGAAACAGCACCAGTAAAGGGTTTGAGGGTGTAGTTGAAATAAACCCGGTAAAGGCCATTAATGAAAACCCGAAGTGGGGAGATGTAAGTATTTTTGTTTCATACGGCTTTACTGAAGCTTTGTACGGCAATATAACTTTGATTAGTAAAGTGGGAAATAACCTGGTGGAAACCAATCTCAAAAACAACCAGGTAGAAAATGCTCCACGACATATTTATCGAACAGGCTTCAATTATTATTTCAAGGGCCTCATTTTAAATGCACAAGTCAGTTATGTTGCTGATGCTTTTGCCGATGCCAATAACACGGTAAAGCCTACTGTCAATGGACAAAATGGGCTGATTCCATCTTATACAGTTATTGATCTTTCCGGTACTTATAATTTTTCTGAGAAACTGAATTTAAAAGCAGGGGTGAA
>Ga0209254_10000853_pt1 | contig 26620 bp, 27 predicted proteins | sample FrelakmetDIP11DI_FD_187148 | JGI IMG/M metagenome (GOLD analysis project Ga0209254, IMG submission 187148) | Freshwater lake sediment microbial communities from the University of Notre Dame, USA, for methane emissions studies - DIP11 DI (SPAdes)... | ecosystem: Environmental > Aquatic >...
CAACGCAAAGGGCCCGCTCGCGCGGGCCCTTCGTCGGTTTGGCTGGGGGACTAGGATTCGAACCTAGGTTGACGGAGTCAGAGTCCGTAGTCCTACCGCTAGACGATCCCCCAAAGGATCCGGGTCAGCGCTTGGAGAACTGCGTGCCGCGGCGGGCCTTGCGGAAGCCGACTTTCTTGCGCTCCACCTCGCGGGCGTCGCGCGTCACGAAGCCAGCGGCGCGCAGCGGCGGGCGCAGCGACTCGTCGTAGTCCATCAGCGCGCGCGTGAGCCCATGGCGGATGGCGCCCGCCTGGCCGGTGATGCCGCCGCCATCGACGTTCGCTTCCACGTCGAAGCGATCGATCATCTGCACGAGCTCGAGCGGCTGGCGCACGATCATGCGAGCGGTCTCGCGGCCGAAGAACTCCTCGATCGTCCGGTCGTTGATGCGGATCTTGCCGGTGCCGGGGCGCAGGTGGACGCGCGCCGTGGAGGTCTTGCGGCGGCCGGTGCCGTAATTGGTATTCGCGGGCATCTTCACAACCTTACAGGTCGAGCGGCTTGGGCTGCTGCGCGGCGTGCGGGTGCTTCTCACCATCGAACACGTGCAGCTTCTTGAACATCGCGCGGCCGAGCGGGTTCTTGGGCAGCATGCCCTTCACGGCGAACTCGATGGCGCGCTCCGGGTGTTCGGCGAGCATCTTCCCGAGCGACTTGCTCTTGATGCCGCCGATTGCGCCCGTGTGCCAGTAATAGATCTTGTCCGTGAGCTTGGCGCCCGTGACGCGGATCTTGCCGGCATTGAGAACGATGATGTGATCGCCCGTGTCCACGTGCGGCGTGTACTCGGGCTTGTGCTTTCCGCGCAGGCGCATAGCGAGCTGGGTGGCGAGGCGGCCGAGCGTCTTGCCGCTCGCGTCCACTACGTACCAGTCGCGCCGCACCTGCTCGGAGCGAGCGAAAACGGTGGTCATCGGAAGGCTCCTCAGGAACCTGTCATTCGGTCACAGAGCCGCGAATTTTACTTCAGGCTATCAGGCTTTGCAAAGCGATTGACCTGCCCGCCGGAGCCCCCCGCCTCTCATTTATATAGTACCCCGCTATAGAATCCCCCTCATGACCTCCGACGCGCCACGGCCCGGCCTGCTGGACCGGCTGATTCTCGAAATCGACCGTGGGCTTCGCACCGTGGCGGCCGCCAACGTCCCGGTCCGCCCGAATCCGGCCGGGACCAGCCCTGAATCCGTAACCGACCCCGCCGCCCGGCGCCATGCGGCCGGCCTGATGCGGGTCAACCATGCGGGAGAAATCGCCGCGCAGGCCCTCTATCACGGGCAGGCGCTCACCGCACGCGACGGGCGAGTGCGCGAATCGCTGCTTCGGGCGGCCCGCGACGAGACCGACCATCTCGCCTGGTGCGAGCAGCGGGTCCGCGAGCTCGACAGCCGCACCAGCCTGCTGGCCCCGGTCTGGTACGCGGGGTCCTTCGCCATCGGCGCCCTCGCCGGGCTCGCGGGCGACCGGACCAGCCTCGGCTTCGTCGCCGAGACCGAGCACCAGGTGACCGAGCACCTGGAATCGCACCTGCACGAGTTGCCCCCCGATGACGAGCGCTCGCGCCGCATCGTCGAGCAGATGCAGGCCGATGAGGCGAGACACGGTTCCGAGGCGCGCGTTGCGGGAGGTCGCGACCTGCCGCGGCCGATCCGCGAGCTCATGCGACGCACCGCGCGTGTGATGACCTTCACAGCTTACCGGTTCTGATGCTTGCGGCCGGGGTCGCTGTGCTATTAAATCGTCCGCGTCTTTGACATAAACCGAAGGACGGGGAGCATGGAGACCGGCGGAAGACCCTTGAGCGATATCCCGGCGATCAACCGTTTCCTCAGTTATTGCCGAATCCGCACGGTGCCCTCCAAGACCGTCCTGATCCACGCAGGCGACGTGCCCGACGTGCTGTATTACGTCATCAAGGGTTCGGTCGAGGTCCTGATCGAGGACGAGGAAGGCAACGAGATGGTGCTGGCCTACCTCAACAAGGGTCAGTTCTTCGGCGAGATGGGCCTGTTCAATGATCAGCCACAGCGCAGCGCCTGGGTGAGGACACGCTCGCAGTGCGAACTGGCCGAGATGACCTACCCCCGCTTCCGCCAGATCGCCGCGGAGAGCCCCACGCTGCTGTTCGAGCTCGCCACGCAGCTTGCCAGCCGTCTCGACCGCACCAACCGCAAGCTCGGCGACCTCGCATTCGTCGACGTCACGGGACGCGTGGCCCACGCGATCATGGACCTGTGCAACGAGCCCGATGCGATGTCACACCCCGAGGGCACGCAGATCAAGGTGAGCCGACAGGAGCTGTCGCGTCTCGTGGGCTGCTCGCGCGAGATGGCCGGCCGCGTTCTCAAGGTGCTCGAGGAACAGGGTCTCCTTACCGCCCGCGGCAAGACCATGGTGGTCTACGGCGTGCGGCCGCGTCTCAAGGGCAAGGCGGCGCAGATGTCTGCGCAGCCGAGCGCTCCCTCGCCGCTCGCCCTGCGCTCGCGCAAGGCCACTACGGCCGACGACGACGACGAGGAGGACGACGAGGAGTGAGCCCCGGCGCCGCGTGGACGACGCTGTCGGCTTACGCTTGGCGACGCGCCTTCGCGATGTTGGCGCGCATCTCGGCGATCGTAGCGCGGTAGTCCTTCGCGCCGAAGATCGCGGACCCGGCGACGAACGTGTCCGCGCCCGCCGCCGCAACGGCCTCGATGTTGTCCACCTTCACGCCGCCGTCCACCTCGAGCCGGATCTCGCGGCCGCAACGATCGATCATCTCGCGCACCCTGGCGATCTTGGGTAAAGCCGAGGGAATGAACGACTGCCCGCCGAAGCCCGGGTTGACCGACATCAGCAGCACCATGTCGATCTTTTCGAGCACGTGATCGAGCCAGTTCACGGGGCTCGCGGGATTGAGAACCAGGCCGGGGCGGCAGCCCGACTCGCGGATCAACCCGATGGTGCGGTCGACGTGCTCGCTCGCCTCCGGGTGGAAGGTGATCCACGTGGCGCCCGCCTTCGCGAAGTCGGGCACGATGCGGTCCACGGGCTTCACCATCAGGTGCACGTCGATGGGTGCGGTGATACCAGCCTTGCGCAGCGCCTCGCAGATCAGCGGGCCGATCGTCAGGTTCGGCACGTAGTGATTGTCCATGACGTCGAAGTGCACGACGTCGGCACCGGCCTCGAGCACCGCGCGCACTTCCTCACCGAGACGGGCGAAATCGGCCGAGAGTATCGAGGGGGCGATCCAGGGGGTCTGCATGGCGCGGCTCCGCAGCGAAGAGATTCACTGTAGCAGGCAGGCGCGCTACTTCATCCCCCGGTATTTGCGGACCAGTTCGTAGGCCTCGAGAATGCGGCGCGTGCGCTCGTGCGCTGCCTCGACCATCGACTGCGGCAGGCCGTTGGCGACGAGCTTGTCCGGATGGTTCTGGCTCATGAGTCGGCGGTAGGCGAGCGTCACTTCGGCGTCCGAGGTGCCGGGCAGCACGCCCAGGATCTGGTAGGCGTCTGCGAGCCTGTCGGCGTCGCTGCGGGCCTTGCCCGCCGCAGCTGCAAATCCACGCATGCGCAGCATGGCTTCGAGCGCCGCGAACTCGATCGCGGTGACGTCGAGCGCGTCGCAGATGCGTGCGAGCACGGCACGGGCCGGCGGGCTCAGACCGCCGCCGCGCAGTGCCGCCTCGAGCTGGATCTGCACGAAGAGGCGCCTCAGGTGCTCGCGGCCCGCACTGCCCGCGCGCAACCCCGCCAGTGCGCCCTCGACGGGGAAGTCCGGTGACTTGCCCGCGGAGTAATACTCGATCGCGCGACGAACCTCAGCCTCGCCCAGCGAGAAGCGCCGCATCGCGTCGCGCGCAGCGTCGATCTCCTGGGCGGTGACGCGGCCGTCGGCCTTCGCGACGTGGCCCATCAGCTGGAACGTGGCGCGGAAGAACTCTGCCTGCAGGTCGCCCGCGGGCGGGCTCGCGCCCTCGGGACCGCGCGGCGCGCCGGAACCCTGGCGCTCCCGTCGCTCGGCATTGGCGCGCGTGTCGTACAGGTGCCCGATCACAAGGCCGACGATCGCACCCAGCAGTCCGCGCCCGATGATCGCGCCGAGCACCGCACCGATCAGCTTGCCGTACCAGCCCATCACTTCCTTGACCGTCGGGGAATCAGGCTGCAACACTGCCGGCCCGCGGCGCCACAGCATCTTATCAGCCCGCATCTCTTGCTTCCCGGTACCACGAGCATGTCCGACAGCGCACCGAGCACCTCATCGCCGCCGATGCACGAGTCGCAGCTCCGCGGGCTCCCGCGGCTGCATCAGGGCAAGGTGCGCGACATATACGCCGTTGACGATCGTCACATGCTGATCGTCACCACCGACCGGCTCAGCGCCTTCGACGTGGTGCTGCCCGATCCGATCCCGGGGAAGGGCCAGGTGCTCACCAGCATCTCGGAGTTCTGGTTCGGCAGGACGCGCCACATCGTGCCCAATCACCTCAGCGATTTTCCGTTGTCGCGCGCGGTGCCCGACGCGGCAGAACGCGCATTGATCGCCGACCGGGCCATGGTCGTGCGGCGACTGAAAGCGCTGCCTGTCGAGGCCGTCGTTCGTGGCTACCTGATCGGCTCCGGCTGGAAGGACTACCAGGCGACGGGCAAGGTCTGCGGAATCGAGCTGCCGAAGGGCCTGCGCATGGCCGACCGCCTGCCGCGACCGATCTTCACACCGTCGACCAAGGCCGAGCGTGGTCAGCACGACGAGAACGTCGCGTTCGAGGCGATCGCGGCTGTGATCGGCGCGCCGCGGGCCGCGCAGGTGCGCGACACCGCGATCGCGTTGTACGAGTACGCCGCTGCGCATGCTCTCGCACGCGGCATCATCATCGCCGACACCAAGTTCGAGTTCGGCGTCGATGAATCGGGCACGCTGGTGCTGATCGACGAAGCGCTTACACCCGATTCGTCGCGCTTCTGGCCGGTCGACACCTATGCGCCGGGCTCGAGCCCGCCGTCATTCGACAAGCAGTTCGTGCGCGACTATCTCGAGACGCTCGACTGGAACAAGACGCCACCCGCGCCGCACCTGCCGGCGGAGGTGATCGCGAAGACATCGGAGAAGTACCGCGAGGCGCTCCGTCGGCTGACCGCGTAGTTGGAATGGACTGCGCACGAGACGTCGTGGCTCGAGGTCGGAGGTTGCCTTGGCGGGGCGTCGCGCGACAGGATGTCGCGCGCGAGCCCCCATGGATGGGTTCACGGCGTCCCCGCCAAGGCAACCTCCGACCTCGAGCCAACGGCGCCGAGTCATTCCTCAGCCTCGTGCCGGATCCCGCGCCCACCGCGCGATCACCCGGTGAAGTTCACGCACGCCGTCCGTGAGTGCTGCCGGCCCCGGCTGCAGGATGATCGACGATTTCACCTCGTGCAGCTCGCCGTCCCGCACCGCCGGCACGTCGTTCCATCCCGGACGCGCGGCAACCGCGCGCGGACTGAATTTCTTGCCGCACCAGGATCCGAACACGATGTCCGGTGCCCGGCGCACTACTTCGAGCGGGTCGGCAATGATGCGGTCGCGGCCGAGTGACTGCCCCGACAGCTCCGGAAACACGTCGTCACCGCCCGCGATGCCGATCAACTCCGACACCCAACGGATCGCCGAGATCTGCGGTTCGTCCCACTCCTCGAAGTAGACGCGCGGGCGACGTGGCAGTGCTGCGGCCGCGTGGCGGATTTCGTCGAGACCGTCCGCGAGCGTCGCGACCAGCAGCTCGGTCCGCGATTCACAGCCGATCATGCCTCCGAGGGTCCGAAGCATGCGCAGGATGTCGGCCACGCTGCGCTGGTTGAAGACGTGCACCTCGATGCCACGCCGGACGAGCTCCGCGGCGATGTCGGCCTGCAGGTCCGAGAATCCGAGCACGAGGTCGGGATCGAGCGCGACGATGCGCTCGAGCCTGGCGCTGGTGAACGCCGACACGCGCGGCTTCTCGCGCCGCGCCCGCGGCGGCCGGACGGTGAAGCCGGAGATGCCGACGATGCGCCAGTCCTCCTCGAGCAGGTACAGCGCTTCAGTGGTCTCCTCGGTCAGGCACACGATGCGGCTCGGGAAACCGTCAGGGGTCGGGTTCATCCTGGAAATCTAGCACTTGCCCGCCCCCGGGGGCCGTGCAAGGCTTGCAGCGCGTGACGTCCTCTCCCCCGATCCTGTCCTCGCTGCGCCACCAGTTCGAGCACTGGCTGTTCGACCTGCCCGAGTCGCCGGGAATGAGCGCATTGCGCTGGGTGTTCGCCCCGCTGCGCCATGCCTATGCGCTGCTGCGCGACATCGCCCGCGGCGCACTCGGCCTGCACGCCATGAGCCTGGTGTACCGGACGCTGTTCGCGATCGTGCCGCTGATCGCGGTGGCATTCGCGGTGCTGCAGGCTTTCGGGTACCACCGCGAGCTCGAGCCCGTGCTGCATGAGTTCCTGCGACCTCTGGGCGCTGAGGGACAGTCTCTCGCCACGAGCATCATGGGCTTCGTCGAGAACGTGAAGGGCTCCGTGCTGGGCACGCTGGGCTTCGTCTTGCTGCTCTTCACCGTGCTGTCGCTGATCCAGAATGTCGAGCAGGCGCTCAATTTCGTATGGCACGTGAAGCGTCCGCGCAGCCTTGCCCGACGGGCCAGCGAGTACCTAATCGTCGCACTGGTTGGCCCCGTCATCGCGGTCCTGGCGATGGTGATGCTCGCACGGCTCGAGGCCAGCGACGTGATGGCACGGCTGTCGGGACTCGCGGCCGAGGAGCGGCTTCATCTCGCGCCCTACCTGCTGGTGATCGGCCTGTTTCTGTTCGTGTACGTCTACATGCCGAACACGCGGGTGCGGCTCGGGCCGGCGTTCGTCGGAGCGCTGTTCGCCGGAGCGCTATGGGCTGCGACCGGAGCACTGTTCGCGCGCCTCGTCGTATACGCCGCACAGACTGCGGTCATCTACGCGGGCTTTGCGGTCGTGCTGCTGTTCCTCGCCTGGCTGTACCTGAGCTGGCTGATCCTGCTGCTCGGCGCGCAGATATCCTTCTACGTGCAGCACCCCGAGCACCTGCGAACCGGCCACGCCGACGTCCCGATGACGGGCGCGCTCACTGAACGGCTCGCGCTGTCGGTCATGCATCTGGTCGGCGAGCGGTTCCTGGACGGCGGGCCGCGCTGGACCATCAGCGCCCTGGCCGAGCGGCTCGACGTTCCCGGGACGGTGCTCGACGAGATCGTTTCGGCGCTGCAGGCGCACGGCCTGGTGGTCGATGCCGAGGACGACACGGTCGTGCCCGCGCGCGACCTCTCCGCGATCCGCCTCGATACAATCCTGGATGCCGTGCGGCACGAGACGCCCGATCCACGCCGGCCAGTGCCGCGGGCGGTGCCGGCCGCCGACCAGGCGGCACAGCAGGCAGACGTGGCGCTGAGGGAGAGTCTGGGCGCAAGGAGCCTGCGCGACCTGATCCGGCCGTCGGGTTGAGGCAAGGCCTCGCGCGCGACCGCGCGGCGCCTTACGCGCCTGCGACCGTCAACTGCTCGATGAGGATCGACCCGCAGCGGATGCCACCGCGAAGGTCCACGTCGGAGCCCACGTCCACGATCGCCCGGTACATGTCTCGAAGGTTGCCCGCGACCGTCACCTCGTGCACCGGGTACGCGATGCGGCCACCCTCCACCCAGTAGCCTGCGGCACCGCGCGAGTAGTCGCCGGTCACGCCGTTGACGCCCTGGCCCATGAGCTCGGTGACCAGCAGGCCACGGTCCATGAGCGCGAGCATCGATTCGAAGTCACGGCCGCGCCCGTGCACGAGAAGGTTGTGAGTACCGCCCGCGTTGCCGGTCGTGCGCAGCCCGAGCTTGCGCGCCGAGTACGTGCCCAGCACATAGCCGAGCAGCACGCCGCCGGAGACGATTTCCCGATCGCTGGTCGCAACACCCTCATGATCGAAGGGCGCGCTCGCGAGCGCCTTCGGCAGGTGCGGGCGCTCGGAGATCGAGAACCAGTCGGGACACACACTCTGGCCCGCGGCACCGAGCAGGAACGAGGCACGGCGGTACTGGCTGCCGCCACGTATGGCGCCGACCAGGTGACCGATCAATCCGCGAGCCACCTCGGGCGCGAACAGCACCGGAACGCGGATCGTGCCCAGCTGCCGCGAGCCGAGCCGCTGAACCGCGCGCTCGCCGCTGCGACGTCCGACCTCGGCCGCCGAGTCGAGTTCGCGCCAGTCACGCGCGGTCGAATACCAGTAGTCACGCTCCATCTCCTCGCCCTCGCTGCCGATCACGGCACAGCTGAGGCTGTGCACCGTGCCCGGGTAGGCACCGAGGAAGCCGAGCGAGTTGCCGTAGGCGCGAATGCCGCGATGGGTACTGAGCGTGGCGCCTTCGGAGTTCGTGATGCGCGGACCCACTTTCATCGCCGCCGCCTCGCACTCGAGCGCGAGCTCGCAGGCCCGCTCCGGCGTCACGTCCCAGGGATGCGATAGATCGAGGTCCGGGATCGAGGTCGCAAGCGTGTCGGGATCGGCAAGCCCGGCGCAGGGATCCTCGGCGGTGTAGCGCGCGATGCTGCAGGCCTTGCCCACCGTTTCGCGCAGCGCCGCGGCGCCGAGATCGGCCGTGCTCGCGCTGCCCTTGCGGGTACCGAAATACACGGTGACCGCCATGCCGCGGTCGCGCTGGTACTCGATGGTCTCGACCTCACCCATGCGCACCGAGACGGAAAGGCCCACGTCCATGCTGATCGCCGCTTCCGCCTGAGAGGCGCCGAGCGCACGCGCCTCCGCCAGTGCCAGCTCGACGAGCGCGAGAAGTTCGGCGCCCTCGGTGGCGACGGTGGTGGACGGATCGCTGGCCATGTCGGAGTCCGGGAGGCGAAAGGCCGGCATTCTAGCAGCGGCGGGCCCCGGTTCCGTGCGTGCTAGCATCCGCGCCGATGAACGATGTGCCTGAAGACTCTCTCGAATTGCCGAGCAAGAGCGAGCTCAAGCGACAGAGTCGGGAGCTGCAGGACCTCGGTGAGGAACTTGTGCAGCTGCCCCCGGCCGAGCTGGCCGCGATCGATATGCCTGACGAGCTGCGCGAGGCAGTCGAAACCGCGCGCCGCATCACCGCCCACGGCGCGCGCGTCCGACAGCGCTTGTACATCGGAAAGCTGCTGCGCCGCACCGACGTCGAGCCGATCCGCCAGGCGCTCGACCGCCGTGCCGACCTCGACCGGTTGCGCGTGCGCCGGGAGCACGCGATCGAGGAGTGGCGCACGCGATTGCTCGCCGATGAGGCCGCGGCGTGGACGGAACTCGGCGACTTCATCGCCGCCACGGATCTGTCCGACCTGCGTTCCCTGGCCCGCCAGGCGCGCGCGGAGAATCATGGGGGACGCCCGCCGGCCGCGGCGCGCAGGCTGTTCCGTCGGTTACGTGAGCTGCTCGCACCCGCTGCGGACTGAGGGTTGCGCCGCCGATGCTACAATGCGCCGGTGAACCCGCTGGTCGGCATCATCATGGGCTCCACCTCCGACTGGGAGACGCTGAAGCCCGCCTCCGAGACGCTCGAGACGCTCGGCATCCCGCACGAGGTGCGCGTGGTGTCGGCCCACCGTACGCCTGACCTGCTCTTCGAGTACGCGGAGTCTGCACGCGGGCGCGGTCTCGAGGTGCTGATCGCGGGCGCGGGTGGCGCGGCGCACCTGCCGGGCATGACCGCTGCGAAGACCAGCCTGCCGGTGCTCGGCGTTCCGGTGCAGTCGAAGACCCTCAACGGGCTCGACTCGCTGCTCTCCATCGTGCAGATGCCGGCCGGCATCCCGGTGGGCACGCTCGCCATCGGCAGCGCTGGCGCGACGAACGCGGCGCTGCTCGCTGCCGCGATCCTGGGAATTGCTCGGCCCGAGGTGAGAACGGCGCTCGAGGCATTCCGCAGCGCGCAGACGAAGAAGGTGCACGCGCAGCCCGACCCGCGGGTGCCCCCACCCGCACCATGAAGATCGGCGTCATCGGCGCCGGCCAGCTCGGCCAGATGCTGGCGCTGTCGGGTTTTCCGCTCGCGCTCGCATTCCGCTTCCTGGACTCGAGCGCGGACGCGCCCGGCGCGCGCGTGGCGCCGATCGTGGTCGGCGCCTTCGACGACGTCGCAAGCCTGCGGCAGCTCGCGGCCGAGGTCGACGTCGTCACCTACGAGTTCGAGAACGTGCCGGTCACGGCGTTGCGCGAAATGGCCGCGACTCGGCCCTGCTACCCGCCGGTAGAGGCGCTGCGCGTGTCGCAGGACCGGGTCCTCGAGAAGGAGCTGTTCGGCCAGCTCGGCATCCCTACGCCGCCGTGGCGTGCGGTGGATTCGCTCGCGGCACTCGAGGCCGCGGTCGCTGCCATCGGCCTGCCGTGCGTGCTCAAGACCAGGCGTCTCGGATATGACGGCCGCGGCCAGCGGGTATTGAGACGGCGGAGCGACGTTGTTGCGGCCTGGAGCGCGCTCGGCGGCGTGCCGCTGATCCTCGAGGGTTTCATCGCGTTCGACCGCGAGGTATCGATCGTGGGCGCCCGCAGCACGAAGGGCGAGACGCGGGCTTACCCGATCGTCACCAACACCCATCGCGAGGGCATCCTGCGTGTCACAGTGGCCCCCACGCGCAACGCGAGGCTGCAGCGAGCCGCCGAGAGTCACCTGCGCCGCGTCCTGGACCACCTGGGCTACGCGGGCGTGCTGACGCTCGAGTTCTTCGTGGAGCGCGGGCGGCTCATCGCGAACGAGATGGCTCCGCGCGTGCACAACTCGGGGCACTGGACCATCGAGGGCGCGGTCACCTCGCAGTTCGAGAATCACCTGCGCGCCATCCTCGGCCTGCCGCTGGGCGACATGAGCCCGGTCGGCCATGCCGCCATGGTGAATTTCATCGGCACGATGCCCGCGCACGAGCGGGTGCTCGCGATTCCGGGGGCGCACCTGCACGACTACGGCAAGGCCCCGCGCGCGGGCCGCAAGCTCGGTCACGCGACCGTGGTCGGGCGCACTGCCGCCGAGCGCGATGCCCTCCTGCGCCGGCTCCTCAGACTCGTGCCGCGCGGAGCGGGGCCGGCCGGCAGCACCCGCGGTGCACCGTAGTGTGACGGATCGCGTTGTTCTCCCGGATGCGGTGCCCCGTATAGTACGGGGCGGAGCGACTCGTGCATGTACCTGGAACACTTTCAACTCAAGGAACTGCCATTCCGGCTGAGCCCGGACCCGGCCTTTCTGTATCTGAGCCAGATCCACTCCCGCGCCAAGGCGTACATGGAGTCGACCATCTGGTTCACGGACGGCTTCGTCGTGATCACGGGCGAGATCGGCTCTGGCAAGACCACGCTGATCGAGACCTTCCTCAAGGAGCTGCAGCAGGACGTCGTGGTCGCGCAGATCAACCAGACGCAGATCTCGCCGACCGAGTTCCTGCAGACGGTGCTCGCACAGTTCGGCTTCAGTCCCTTCAAGATGCGCAAGGCCGAGCTGCTCGCCACCCTCAACCAGTTCCTGATCGAGCAGTACGCGAGCGGACGCAAGGTGCTCCTGATCCTCGACGAGGCACAGAATCTCAGCAACAAGGTCCTCGAGGAAGTCCGGCTGCTCTCGGGGGTCGAGACCACCAAGGAAAAGGTGCTGCGCATCATCCTGGCCGGCCAGCCCGAGTTGAACGACAAACTCGACTCGAGCGACCTCATACAGCTGCGCCAGCGTGTGCGGCTGCGCTTCCACCTGACTGCGTTGAGCGAGTCCGACGCCGCGGAGTACATCCGTCATCGCCTGCGGGTTGCAGGCGCTGGAACTCGCGAGATCTTCGAGCCAGACACGTTCCCCGTGATCTACCGCTACACCGGCGGGATCCCGCGACTGACCAACACTCTGTGCGACACGGCGCTGCTGGCGGCCTTCGCGCAGGACCACGCCACGGTCTCGCTGGAGGACCTCAGGGCCGCGGTCGCCGAGCTGCAGTGGGTCGAATACGTGGCGCGAACTTCGACGCTGCTGCCGGGCATCGACGACACCGCGCCGCAGCAGGTGCCGCCCGTCGGCCGGCTGGTGCTGTCTCACCAGGGGCTCGTCCTTGAGGAAAGCCTCCTCGTGCCGGGACGGCTGATCATCGGTCGCACCTCGGACAACGACCTGCAGGTGGACAGCCGTTTCGTGAGCCGCCACCACGCGCAGGTGGTCACGAACCACGCTGGCAGCGTGATCGAGGACCTGAACAGCACCAACGGGATCTTCGTGCGTGGCAAGCGGGTGCGTCGCCACCGGCTCGCCGAGGGCGACGCCGTGCAGATCGGCCACCACACGCTCAGCTATTCGCGTGCCGACGCCGGCGCCACCGGCACGACGACACTCGACAAGCCGGCCGACGAGAACGAGGAAGAAGAGCGCGTCGAGGCTGACGAGGACGACGGGCGCTGATCACCCGGCGACGCCCGGCCGCTCAGTCGTCGAGCGGGCGGTGGTCGTATTCCGACTGCGCGGCACGATAGTCGCGACGGTGCATCCAGAACACCAGTCCGGCAATCACGATCGCCACGCCGGCCAGCATGATCCAGCCGCTCAGTCCAGCGGGGAGGAAGTAGCCGCCCGCGATCAGCGCGGCGCCGGCGGCGACGTAGACATAGGGCAGAGCCTCGTAGACCGGGCGCGGGATCCAGATCGGCATGATCGTCGGCGCTACGGCTCAGGCAGTGCCGCCGACCGTCAGGCCGTCGACGCGCAGCGTCGGCTGACCGACGCCGACCGGCACGTCCTGGCCCTCCTTCCCGCAGGTGCCCACGCCGTCGTCGAGGCGCAGGTCGCTGCCCACCATCGACACGCGAGTCATCACCTCCGGGCCATTCCCGATCAGAGTGGCACCTTTCACCGGCGCGCCGAGCCGCCCGTTCTCGATGAGGTACGCCTCGCTTGCCGAGAACACGAATTTTCCGGACGTGATGTCCACCTGCCCGCCGCCGAAGTTGCGGCAATAGAGACCCTTCGCCACCGAGCGGATGATTTCTCCCGGGTCGTGCGAGCCAGGCAGCATGTACGTGTTCGTCATGCGCGGCAGCGTGAGGTGCGCGAAGGACTCGCGCCGGCCATTGCCGGTCGGCGCCACGCCCATCAGGCGCGCGTTGAGCTTGTCCTGCAGGTAGCCGCACAGCACCCCGTCCTCGATCAGGGTGGTGCTCTGCGTGGGCGTGCCCTCGTCGTCGACGTTGAGCGAGCCGCGGCGCGAGGCGAGCGTGCCATCGTCGACGATGGTGACTCCGGGCGCCGCGACGCGCTGACCCATGCGACCGCTGAACGCAGAGGTTCCCTTGCGGTTGAAGTCGCCCTCGAGCCCGTGGCCCACGGCCTCGTGCAGCAGCACGCCCGGCCAGCCGGAGCCGAGCACTACGGTCATCGTGCCGGCCGGCGCCGGCACGGCCTCTAGATTCACGCCTGCGGTCCGCACAGCCTCGCGCACCAGTTCCCGCCAGCGGCCGGAGGCCAGAAACTCGCCGTAGCCGAAGCGTCCGCCGCCGCCCGCATAGCCCTGCTCGCGGCGACCATCGTGCTCGATGATCACGGACACATTGAGTCGCACCAGGGGACGGATGTCCGCGGCGAGCGTGCCGTCACTCGCGAGCACCAGGATGGTGTCGTGCGAGGCGGCGAGGCTCGCCATCACCTGGGTGATGCGCGAATCCATGGCACGCGCCTCGCGATCGATCTGCTCGAGCAGACTTACCTTTTCGGCGTCGCCCAGGCTCTCGACGGGATCGAGCGGGGCGTACAGCGCCCTGCGGCCGGGCGAATGCCAGGCGCGCAACGCGCCCGCGCTGCCCGAGCGGGCGATGGCGCGCGCGGCATGCGCGGCCTCGAGCAGCGCCGGCAGCACGATCTCGTCGGAGTAGGCAAAGCCCGCCTTCTCACCAGCGAGTGCCCGCACGCCGACACCGTGGTCGATGCTGTGCGTGCCGTCCTTGACGATGCTGTCCTCGAGCGACCACGACTCCTCGCGTACGAACTGGAAGTACACGTCGGCGTAGTCGACCGCGTGACCCATCACCTCGCCGAGGATGCGCGCGACGCGATCCTCGTCGAGCCCGGCGGGCAACAGCAGCCCGGCGCGAGCGATGTCGAGCGGATCTCCAGACGGCGGCGACTCCGCGACCGATGTCTGGGGCGCGAACAGGGCGGGCGGAATGGCAATCTGGGTCTGGGTCACGTGATGGGTCGCCGGTGGTCGAGACTGGGGAAATTCTGCCTGACCTCGCGCTGGCGGACGAGGTCGATCTCGGCCACCACCGTCCCGCTGCCCCGCGGCAGCCGTGCCAGTACCCTGCCCCAGCAGTCCACGATCATCGAATCGCCGTGGGTCTCGCGGCCGTTCTCGTGGAAGCCGGACTGGGCTGGGGCGACGACGTGGCTCAGGTTCTCGATCGCGCGTGCCCGCAGCAGTGTCTCCCAGTGTGCCCGCCCGGTCGGCGCGGTAAAGGCCGAGGGCAGACAGAACCACTCGGCGCCGAGATCGAGCAGGCGCCGGAAATGCTCGGGGAAGCGCAGGTCGTAGCAGACCGCGAGCCCCAGGTGGCCGGCCGGCGTCGGCACGCAGACCGCCTCGCGGCCCGGACGCACCGAGGCCGACTCCTGGTAACGCTCGTCGCGGCCCGGAATCGCCACGTCGAACAGGTGGATCTTGTCGTAGCGGGCGGCGCGCCGTCCGTCCGCGTCGAAGACCAGGCAGGCAGCCGCAACCCGCGGCTCGCCGGGCACGCGCAGCGGGATGGTACCCGCAACGATCCAGAGGCCGAGCGAGCGAGCCAGTCCGCCCAGCATGGCCTGGATCGGCCCGGCGCCATCATCCTCGGCGATCGCGAGCTTGTCGGCCTCGGTGAGTCCCATGAACGCGAAATTCTCGGGGAGCGCCGCTACGACGGCCCCTCGCTCCCGCGCATCGCGCAGCAACCGCGCGGCCGCTTCGAGGTTCCGCGCGACGTCGGCCCCGGACACCATCTGGACAGCAGCAACAAGTGTCATGGTGCTTCCTTGTCAGTGGACCGGCTCGCCGCGACGCTGCCACCGGCGCTGGCCGAGATGCGCTCGACGACTGGCTCGCTCCAGGAGCCCGTCACGCGATAGTAGACGCGCGCGAGCCCCTGCAGCTGTCCTTTGAACATCTGCGAGATGAGCAGCGCACCCGCGGCCCCGACCGGTCCGGCAGCGAGCGCGCCGGCAATCGTGATCGGACCGCTCGGATTGCCGCTGACGACGACGGTCTGGTCGTAGTCCTGCCGGGCGAGACCCGTGCGGCCCACGACACCGATGTCCACCGAGGCGCCCTTGAGCAGCAGGTTCTGCGTATAGGCGCCTCCCTCCCGAACCTCGAAGTCCCCACGCACGGTGTCGAAGGCGAGTCCCTCGTCGGTCACGTCGCGGAAATCGAGCGCGAGGCGTCGCGGCAGGGCGCTTACGCTCGTCAGGCCGAGGATGCGGCCGGCCCCGGGCTTCACGCTGCGCAGCTGGCCGCGATCCAGCTCGAGGCGCATGGTGCCGTTCATGCGCGCCAGCGCATCGCCATCGGGGCCACCACTCCAGTCGAGACTCGCGTGCACGAGCGCTCGCTCGGCGGTGACGGCATCGCGGTAGCCGAGGGCACGTGAGGCCGCCGCAAGGTCGTCGCTGCTGAAATCGAGTTCGAGACGCGTGTGCGGCGCGCCGTCCTCGACCAGCCACGAGCCGCTGCCGGATATGGTCATGCTTTCGGACTGCGCCGCCAGCCGCTCGAGCTTCAGCCCGCGCGCGTCCCTGGTCACTGTCGCGACGAGGCGCCCGAAGCGACGGCCCTCCCATGAGAAATCCTCCGCGTGCAGGACGATGGCCGGCAGGCCGCGCGGGTCGGTCGGCTCCTCGCGCTCCGACGCGCGATCGACCGCACGCGGCGACTGCAGGCTGAGCCGCTGCATGTGCAGACCGATCGGCGTGCCCTTCGAGAGATCCTCGGGCACGGTCACGGCACCTGCGGCCATGGGGCCCGCCACCTCGATTCGCCAGGCGCCGTCGAGCGGTTGCATGGAAGCAGTCACGTCGAGGAACTCGAAGCCAATCACACGTGCGCGGTCGAGGTGCACGTCCACCGGACCGAGCCAGTCCGACAGCATCGGCCCGCCCGCAGTGGCGGAGCGCAGCGCCAGCCATTCACCGAGGTCGAACTCCGGCCAGTCCCCGGCCACCAGCAGGCCTGGGCGCGACGGGCTCGACAGTGGTCGGCCATCGAACCGCGCGGCACCGCGATCCAGGATCCAGCGCTCGTCGGCGCGGCGCGTGAACTCGAGCACTGCACGTGCCGCGCCGCTCTCGATGCGAAGGTCGTTGCGTCCCGGTTGGGGCAGGTCCAGCACGACACGCGTCGGTCGGGCGTCGGTCGGGCGCTTGGCGAAGGGCCGCGGTGCGTCGATCGTGAGCCCCGTCAGGTCGCTGCTCACGTCGAGGTGCGACGACCAGGGACGTCCGCTTGCCGCGGGCCGGTCAAGGCGGCCCTGCAGCTTCCACTGCGTGCCACCCGACATGCGGATCCCCTCCGGCAACCCGATCACTGCCGGCAGCTGGGCACCGCCCAGGCGTCCCTCGGCGTCGAGCTGCACGCTCATCGAGAATCCGGAAGCGGGTGGCACCGGCCGCGCACTCAGCTCGAACGGCCCGTCCAGGTAACTGCCGCGCAGGGACTTCGCGACGACCGCGTCCTCGCGGATCTCGAGATCGCCGGACAGACGTGTGACCGGTGACCGCAGTATCGGCCATTGCACGGTCGCGGAATCGAGTTGTGCGCGCACGGTATAGCGGTTGTCTTCGGGCCGCTGCGTCGGCAGGCGCAACGCGAGCGCGAAGTCCGCCGCGCCGCTTCCCGAGAGATCCATGAAGAGATCGCCCAGCCGCGGGCCCAGCGGACTGCGCTGAAGGAGCACGAGCGCGTGCCCGAGGTCGCCGCTGCCTGACGCATCGATCTCCAGCAACGGGTCGCGGTAGTCGGCGAGCATGAATTCGCCGGCGGTCAGCCGCAGTTCACCGGCGCGGCCGGCGCGCAGCTGCGCGCGTATCGAGGCGTTGTGGAAGTCGACCGTGCCGGCGGCATCCGTGAGTGGCGTGAAGCCGCTGGCGTAGTCGAGGGTCATGCCCTCCACCGTGGCGCTCGCCTTGAACTCGCCCTCGCCCTGGCGAAACGGAAAGCGACGCACAGGTCCGCGATAGCTCAGGTACCCGCCCGTCAGGCGACCCGCGGTGAAGGCGTGTGCGAGCCAGGCGTACGTGGTCGGCCGCATGCGGCCGGCCGGCAGGAAATCGCGCACGGCACGGACGTCGCCACCGGTGACACGCGCTTCCGTCACCAGCTGCGGATAGTCACGCCCGCGTGCGAAGCGCATTTCGATCGAACCCTCCGCTGTACCGCCTGCGAGAGCGACTGCGACCTTGGGCGAGGACACCACCCACTCCGGTCCGTCTCGGCGCCAGTCGATCTCGGCGTCGGCACGCTCAATCGCGATCGGCGTCCGGAACATCCGCGGCCAGTCGAACGACGGCGACTGCGCGGTCAGCGCGAGGCGCCCGCGCTGCTCGGTGCCGGACAGGCGCGCGGTGAGACCGCGGAGCCCCGGCCAGCGGCCGACCGGCCGAACGGCGAGATCGGCGAACTCCGCACTCACCGCGAAGCGCGGCTCGGACCCGGCGCGCTCGCGCAGCAGGTCCACGTGGAGCCCGCGAATCTCGCCCGACGGGTCGAGCCCCGCCCAGCGATCGAACGATGCCGGCGCGGTCGCGAGCACCAGTGGCCAAAGGTCGGTCGGGCGCAGCAGGCTCGCGTGCACCTCGAGCGCGAACGCGCTTGCTGCCTTGCCGCGCCAGCGGCCACTGAGGGTCATCGGCGTGCTCGCGACCTCGGTCCCCGATGCCGGTCCCAGCACAACGAGATCGCGCGCCTGGAATGCCCACCACTCACCTTCGCGACGCAGTCGCAGGTTGCCGGCGATTCGCCGGTAAGTCGCCTGCTGCGGCGACGCGTGCGCCGGCTGCTCGATCACCGACATGTCCACGCGCGGCATGCTGAGCGGCGAGCTTCCCGCGGGACGGTACGGCTCCGAGATTCGTATGGTCTCGGTCGGCGGCAGCTCGCGTTGCGGAAGGTCGACCGCAACACCCTCGAGGTCCGCTGTCAGGCGCAGCTGCTGCAGCCTCCCCGCAGTCGCATTGATCGACACGCGCACCGGACCAGATCCCGCGGTCGGCCGTGCCGTCCCCGCAGGGAAGAACTCCGACAGTCCCGCGAGCGTGATGCGATCGGCACGAACCGAGAGTCGCGCATCGAGTTCGGCAATCCGGTCGAGCGGCCCCCGCAGACGCCCGTCGAATTCCACGTCCGTGCCGAGCGTCGACGGCAGGCGCGCGCTTCCTGTCACATCGACGGCGGCATGAGCTCGCACGAGCGAGATTCTCACGTCCTCCAGCACCCAGGGCCCGCGCCCGTTGAGGCGATCCTCGTAGCGCACTCTCGCCTCGACGATCTCGAGGCGGCCCGCCGGCAGCCGCTCGAGATCGAAAGCACGCTCCGCGGGCCGCTCGCGCTGTCCCAGCAGCCGGATGCGCCCGTCCGGCAGGCGCACGACGGTGACCGCGGGACCAACGAAGCTCACGCGCCCGGCGATGAGTTCCCCGGTCCGGAACAGGCTCCAGACGTCGAGCGACACCGTCGCCTCGCGCGTCTCGAACAGCGCCTGGGTTGCATCGCGATCGAGCACGCGCACCTCGCGCAGCACGACCTCCGGTCCCCACCAGCGCAGTCGCGCGTCCATGTCGGCGAACTCCAGGCGCATGTTCGTCTGGCGCTCGATCCATGACTGCACGCGCGCCGAGCGCTCCGGGAGTTGCGTGATCGCGAACCGCAGCGCACCGAGGACCAGCGCCGCCATGATCAGGATCGCGGCCAGGACCCCGCCCAGCACACGCCAGGCCCGGGCCGAGACTCCGCGCCCGGGCGCCTGACTCACATCAGCACCACGTCGTACTGGTCGGGCTCGTACAGGGACTCCGTCTGCAGCCGGATCGGTTTTCCGACCAGCACCTCGAGTTCGCCGAGCGCCGCGGATTCCTCGTCGAGCAGGCGCTCGATGACGTCCTGGTGCGCGAGCACGAGCAGCTGCTGCAGATCGAATTGTCCGGCCTGGCGCAGAATCTCCCGGAAGATCTCGTAGCAGACCGTTTCGGGAGTCTTGAGGAAGCCGCGACCCTCGCAGGACGGGCACGGCATGCAGAGCTGGTGGGCAAGGCTCTCGCGCGTGCGCTTGCGCGTCATCTCCACCAGTCCGAGCTGCGAGACGGTGGAGACATGCGTCTTGGCGTGATCCTTGGCGAGCGCCTTCTCCAGCGCCTGAAGCACCTGCTTGCGGTGCGCCTCCTCCTCCATGTCGATGAAGTCGATGATGATGATGCCGCCGAGATTGCGCAGCCTGAGCTGCCGCGCAATTGCGACGGCTGCCTCGAGGTTCGTCCTGTAGATGGTCTCCTCGAGATTTCGGTGCCCGACGTAGGCACCGGTGTTCACGTCGATGGTCGTGAGCGCCTCGGTCTGGTCCATGATCAGGTAACCGCCGGACTTGAGCGGCACCTTGCGGTCGAGCGAGCGCTGGATTTCCTCCTCGACGCCGTGCAGATCGAACATCGGCCGGTTGCCCGTGTAGCGCTCGACGCGGGTCTCGAGGCCGGGCATGAAGGTCGCGGCGAACTCGCGCATCTGCTCGCAGGTGCCCTCGTGGTCCACCAGGATGCGGTCCACGCCTTCGCCCACGAGGTCGCGCATCAGTCGCAGTGGCAGCGGCAGGTCCTCGTGCACCAGCGTGCCCTGCGCCGCGCTCCGCGCCTTGTCGCTGAGCAGGCCCCAGAGTTTGAAAAGGAACAGCATGTCGGCGCGCAGGGCTTCGCCGGTCGCACCCTCGGCCGCGGTGCGCACGATGTAGCCGCCGGTGGAACCGGGAGGCGCCCACTCGTGCACGGCCTCGCGCAGTCGCTGTCTCTCCGCCTCGTTCTCGATGCGGGCCGACACGCCGACGCCGTGACCGTAGGGCATGTAGACGAGATAGCGAGAGGGGATCGTGACGAACGTGGTGAGGCGTGCGCCCTTGGTGCCCAGCGGGTCCTTGAGCACCTGCACCAGGATGTCTGCCCCTTCGCCCACGAGCTCGCGGATGCTGTCGGTGCGCGGCGCCTCGCCGGCACCCTCGGCGTCGGCGGGCTGGACGATGTCGGAGACGTGCAGGAAGGCCGTGCGCTCGAGGCCGATGTCGATGAATGCGGCCTGCATGCCCGGCAGCACGCGCGACACGCGGCCCTTGTAGAGGTTGCCCGCCAGCCCGCGGCGGCTCGCACGCTCCACGAACAGCTCCTGCAGCACGCCGTTCTCGAGCAGGGCCGCGCGCGTCTCGCGCGGACTCACGTTGACGACCATCTCGGTGCTCATGCGGGGCCGCTCCCGGCATGACCGAGCATCGGCGCGAGCAGTTCCCAGGTCTCGTACAGCGGCAGCCCCATGATCCCGGAATAGCTTCCCGCGATGTGGCGGATGAACACCGCGGCGCGTCCCTGCACGGCGTAGCCACCGGCCTTGTCGGCAGGCTCGCCCGTGGCCCAGTACGCGTCGATTTCCTCGCTGGTGAGCTCGCGCAGGCTCACGCTGCTGCTCGAAATCCGCGCGGCCGCGCCGTCCACGTGGCGCACCGCAACCGCCGTGTGCACCTCGTGCGTGCGCCCCGACAGCCGACCGAGCATCGCGCGGGCCTCGCCGATGTCGGCAGGCTTGCCGAAGATCTCGCCCTCGAGGGCGACCGTGGTATCGGCCGCCAGCACCGGCGCGCGCTCGTGATCCTCGAGCCGATCCCAAAGCGCCGCAGCTTTGGCCTCGGCGAGCCTCAGCACGTAGGCCGAAGGCGCCTCGCCCGAGCGCACCGACTCGTCGACTTCAACGGGTCGAACGGCATGCGCGACGCCGATCTGGTTCAGCAGCGCACTGCGCCGGGGTGATGCGGATGCGAGCAGGATGAGCGGTGGCGTCAAGAGGCGTTCACTCGTTGACGACCGTTGCCTCGATGTGGCGCTCGGCCACCAGCGAGTTACTGATCAGGCACACTTGCTCGGCGCGCTGCATGAGCTGCACGGCCTTCGCCTCGTCGGTGCCCGCCGGCGCATGAAGTTGCGCCTTGACGAGGATCTTGGTGAAGCGCGTCTTGCCCTCCGGGCGCTCGAGCGTGCCGTGCACCTCGCAGCTCAGCGAGTTCCAGGCGAACTTGTTGGCTCGCGCCACGCCCCGGAAGGAGAGCAGGAAGCAGTCGGCGACGGCCGCGATCAGCAGGGTCTCGGGTGACCAGCGATCGCCCGGGCCATCGAATTCCGCCGGTGGCGCGGTGGCGAGCGTCGGCAGGCCGGCCGAGCTCACCGGAACATCGCCCTCCGGCGCCGCGCTGGCGCTGACGACATAATGGTGCGGATAGGGGTGCATCGAGGACTCCGGGCCGGGATCAAACCGGCATTTGATCGCGCCCGGCCGGCCGCTGTCCACCTTCTGCAGCGCAGTCAGGGACGGTGATAAGGCTGGCCGCGGATTACGGAGATCGCGCGGTAGAGTGCCTCGGCGACCACGACCCGTGCGAGGCCGTGCGGCAATGTCAGCGGCGACAGCGACCAGCGCAGGCAGGCGCTCTGGTCCACGGCGGGAGCGAGGCCGTCTGGGCCTCCGATGCAGAAAGCCAGCGGTTCCCCGAGCCGGGCGCGCTCCCGGAGCCAGTCGACGAGCTGCGCGGTGGCCAGCGGCTTGCCGTCGACCTGCAGGGCTACGATTGCACTGCGGGGGCCGATGGCGGCCAGCATTCGCTCGCCCTCGGTCGCTACGGCCCGCCGCGGATCGCCGTCGCCGCGTCGCCCGAGCTCGATCTCGGTGAGTTCCAGCCGGTAGTCGCCACGCAGCCGCGTGGCGTAGTCCTCGAAGCCCGCATTGACCCAGTCCGGCAGGCGGGTCCCGGCCGCGATCAACCGCATGCGCATCGTCGCTCCCGCCGGGACCGCCGCGCCTTCAGGCCGCGGCGCCGTTCTCCCAGAGCTTTTCGAGTGCGTAGAACTCCCGCACGCGCGGCAGCATCACGTGCAGCACGATGTCGTGCAGATCGAGCAGCACCCACTCGCCATCCCGTTCGCCCTCGATGCCGTACGGACGGAACCCCGCCTCCTTGCAGCGCTGCGTGACCCGCTCCGCGATTGACTTCACGTGGCGGTCCGAGGTGCCGCTTGCCACCACCATCGTGTCCGTGATGTCAGTGAGTCCGCGCACGTCGAGCGCCTTCACGTTCACCGCCTTGAGCTCGCTGAGTGCGGCGAGCACCACGTCGCGCAACGTGGGCTTCGCCTTCGCGGATTTCCTGGCTGCGGGGGCCGCGGTCTTCGCCGTCGCGCGGCGCACCGCGGGTACGGCCCCCGCCGCCCTGGTCGGCCTGGACCCGCCCGTGCCTGGACTCTTCGCCGCGCTCGTTCTGCGTCGTGATGTCGTGGGTCGCTTCGCTGTCATGCTCACCTCGTGGGTTGTGGGACGTAACAGGCGGTGTCGCGGATGTAGGCGCGCACCGCATCGGGCAGCAGGTAGCGTGGATCGCGGCCGGCGGAGATCATCTCGCGCAGCGCCGTGGACGAAATCTCGAGCGGAGTGCCTTCATGCACGAAGATGCAGCCCGCCGGCGCGTCGTGCAGATCTCCGACGCGCGCAGTTGCCCGCTCGGCGAGCAGACCACCGAGCACGCCCTGATCAGGGAGCTGCGCGCCAGGCCGCTGTGCGATCACGAGATGTGCGAGCCTCGGCAGCTCGAGCCACTCGTGCCACTGCGGCAGCCCGAGGAATGCGTCCATGCCGACCACCAGGCACAACGGCCGCCGGGGCGCCTCGGCGCGCAGCTCGCGCAGCGTGGTCACCGTCCACGACGGCGACTGGCGGTTCACTTCGCGGCTGTCTGCGGCGAAGCCCGGCTGGTCGGCGATCGCCGCGCGGACCATTGCGAGTCGATGCTGCGCGGTACAGGCCGGCGCGCCGCGGTGCGGCGGCTGCCCCGCCGGTATGAAGCGCATCTCCTCCAGATCGAGGACCTTCAGCAGCTCGAACGCGATGCGCAGGTGTCCGTAATGGACCGGGTCGAAGGTGCCGCCGAAGATCCCGAGGGGTCTCATGCAGCGAGGCGGACGCCGGCGATGCGCGCCACCAGCGACTCCAGCGCGACCCACGGGTCGCCCGGCAAGGCACCCTTCGCAATGCGGTCGGCGGCGGCGGCGGTCAGGAGCAGCGACTCGATGTCGTCGCGCGTGAACCGCGGCAGCGCCGACTTGATCGAGGACTGTCGCCGCGCCCAGATCTTCTCGTCGCGGAACACCGCATCGAGCGAGCGCTCGCGCTCGGCGCGCCAGGCGACGCGCGACAGTCCGCGCAGGTCGTTCAGCAGTGCCCACAGCACCAGCGGCGGCTCGCGCCCCTCGGCGCGCAGGCCCGCGAGGATGCGCAGCGCGCGCGCCGGCTGCGCCGCCAATGCCGCAGCCGACAGCTCGAACACGTCGTAGCGCGCGCTGTCGGCCACCAGCGCAGCGATCTCGTCGGAGCCGAGTGCAGCCCCGGGCATGAGCAGCGCAATGCGCTCGATCTCCTGCTGCGCAGCGAGCAGGTTGCCCTCCACGCGATCGGCGAGCAGTTCGGCGGCATCGCGGGTGATGGTGAGGCCGCGGCGCTCGAGTCGGCCGCGGATCCAGGACGGCAGCTCGCCCCGCTCCACGGGTTGAGCGACGACCAGCACACCGTGCTGCTCAAACGCCGAGACCCAGGCGTTCTTCAGCTGACGCCACTCGAGCTCGCCCGAGACCAGCAGCACCGCATCGGCGGGCGGCTGCGCGGCGAGACCCGCGAGCGCCTTCTGCCCGACGGCATCCGGTGCGGACGAGAATCTCACCTCGACCAGGCGGCGGGACGCGAACAGCGACAGGTTGGCCGCCTCCATCAGCAGCGCATTCCAGTCGAAACCGCGCTCCACGAAATGAACCTCGCGGTCCGCGTAGTCGCGTTTGCGGGCGGCAGAGCGCACCGCATCGCAGGCCTCGGCGATCATCAGCGGCTCGGAGCCGGTGATCAGGTAGGCGTTGCGCAGGCCGCGCTCGAGGCCAGACGGCAGTGCGTCCGGTGAACTCCTCACTGCGCGCGCTTGCCCATGACGGTCGGTAAGGCAGTGAGCGGGCCGTGCGGCCGGGGCAGGTTGGATATCCGCATGCGCGATCGATTATGCCGCCTCCACCGGTCAGGTTCCACCTGCTTGGGCTCTCGCGTGCCGGCGGTCACGTTGGTCGAGCGCCGCTCGCGCGTGCGCCCGCCGGACCCTTCGGCTCCGCGGGGCCCATTCCGCTATGCTCGTCGCGGTCCGTGACCTCGAGGTGTCTCCGCCGTGACAGAATCCAGACTGCGCCGCAGCCTCTATCCGGTGCCCGAGCCCCATCGCAGCGGCTGGCTGCGCGTGTCGCCGCTGCACGAGATCTACTGGGAAGAATCGGGCAACCCGCGCGGTAAACCGGCGGTGTTCGTGCACGGCGGCCCGGGCGCGGGCTCGAGCCCGGCGGTGCGCGGCTTCTTCGACCCGAAGCGCTACCGTATCGTGGTGTTCGACCAGCGCGGCTGCGGCAAGAGCCGGCCGTACGCGAGCCTCGATGACAACACTACCTGGCACCTCGTATCGGACATGGAGGCGCTGCGCTCGCATCTCGGGATCGAGCGCTGGCTGGTGTTCGGCGGCTCCTGGGGCTCGACGCTCGCCCTTGCCTATGCGCAGACCCACCCGAAGCGCGTCAGCGAGCTGGTGCTGCGCGGGATCTTCATGCTGCGCAAGGCCGAGATCGACTGGTTCTACCAGCAGGGCGCGAGTGCGATCTTTCCCGACCGCTGGGAACACTACGTCGAGGCGATCCCGAAGCGCGAGCGGGGCGACCTCGTCGCCGCATTCCACCGGCGGCTCACCTCGCGCAGCCGCGCGGTGCAGCTGAAGGCGGCGCGCGCATGGGCGGTCTGGGAGGCCGCCACGAGCTTCCTGCACGGCAACGAGGACAATATCGCGAAGTGGAGCGGCGACGAGTTCGCGATCGCCGTGGCACGCATCGAGTGCCACTACTTCGTGAACAAGGGCTTCCTGGCGCGCGAGGACCAGCTGCTGCGCGGCGTGCGCCGCATCCGCCACATCCCGGCGGTGATCGTGCAGGGCCGCTACGACGTGGTCTGCCCGATGATGACGGCCTGGGACCTGCACCGCGCATGGCCGGAGGCCGACTTCCGCGTCGTGCCGGACGCCGGCCACTCGGCGCTCGAGCCCGGCATCACCCACGAGCTGGTCAGGGCGACGGACCAGTTTGCGCGGGCGCCGGGACGGTCGGCAGCGACTCGAGCCGGCGCATCACCAGCTCGGCGAGGTCGCGGGCGAGCGCCTCGCGGAGGATCTCCTCCTCGTGGCCCTTCGCGAGCACCAGGCTCTCGTCGAAGCTGAAGTTGCGCGTCAGCTCGAGGCGCTGCGGGGGCACCTCCTGCGTGCCCGCCCGGTCGATCGAGTACTCGAGCAGGTAGAAGATCTCGAACTCGGTCGGAGTGTTGCGCGCCGACACCGCGAGCACCCGCCGCCCGGTGCGGTCCACGCGCACACGCACCACCGTGCCCGCCTCGTCCGCGGAGTTCGACGTCACCGCGCCCGCGCGCTGGAGCGCACGCCGCATTTCGACCGCAAAGGGCGAGAGATCGTCCGGCAGCGACACGTAGATCGCGCCGAGGCTCGCCGGCAGGCTCGTCTGGCCCTTCAGGCGGAAGCCGCAGCCGGTCGCGAGCGCGACGGTGAGCAGCATCGTCACCAGGGCTCGCGCGGGCATGCGCCTCACACCACGACGTTGGCGAGCTTGCCGGGCACGTAGATGAACTTGCGCAGCGGCCTGCCTTCCATGAAGCGCTGCACGTTCGCGTCGGCGAGCGCCGCTTCGCGCACGACCGCCTCGTCCGCACCGGCCGGCACGGTGACGCGACCGCGCAGCCTGCCGTTGACCTGAACGACCACCTCGACCTCCGCGCGCTCGAGCGCGCGCGGGTCCGGCACCGGCCAGCGCTGGTTCACGACGGCGCCTTCGTGGCCGAGCTCGCGCCACAGCGCGTGGGTTGCGTGAGGTACGACCGGCGAGAGCATCAGCACCACGAGGTCGAGCGCTTCCTGCATCACCGCGCGGCCCGACGATGAGCGGTCTTCGAAGCGACCAAGCGCGTTGAGGAGTTCCATCACCGCGGCGATCGCGGTGTTGAAAGTGCGGCGGCGGCCGATGTCGGTCGTCACCTTGGCGAGCGTCTCGTGCACCTGGCGACGAAGCGTGCGTTGCGCCTCGTCGAGGCTGGCGGCATCCAGTGGTGGCGTCGGGCCCCCGCTCACGTGCTGGTGCACCGCCTTCCACAACCGCTTCATGAAGCGGAACGCGCCCTCCACGCCCTCGTCCGACCACTCGAGCGTCTGCTCGGGCGGCGCGGCGAACATCATGAACAG
>Ga0209254_10000854_pt1 | contig 26606 bp, 22 predicted proteins | sample FrelakmetDIP11DI_FD_187148 | JGI IMG/M metagenome (GOLD analysis project Ga0209254, IMG submission 187148) | Freshwater lake sediment microbial communities from the University of Notre Dame, USA, for methane emissions studies - DIP11 DI (SPAdes)... | ecosystem: Environmental > Aquatic >...
CGTCGTGCAGCGCGAGCTCGGCGTCGCAGGACTCGGGCACGGGCGCGAGCTCGGGACGCGCGAGGTAGGCGCGCAGGAACGCGTCGGTGACGGTGAGCCGGCCGTCGCCGCCGATGGCGAGCAGGCGAAAGCCGCAGGAGGGCCAGAAGTCGGGCATAGGTTCGCGATTATCCCCTCAACGCGGACCCCTCACCCCCAACCCCTCTCCCCGCTAACGCGTGGAGAGGGGAGTGGAGTGCTCACCTCGCTCTGCAACAGTGCGGAGGGTCGGGCGCTCCCCTCGCCCCACGACAGTGGGGAGAGGGGCCGAGGGTGACGGGTTGGAGACGCCGTGCGGAATGTAGGGTCAGACTCGATTCTCTCGTGGCCACCCCATGATGCATGGCGCGGAGTCAGCAGAATCGAGTCTGACCCTACTCTCCGCTACTTTCCGGTAGGTGAGGGGCAGTGCGCCGCCGCGGCCTACCCGCCGAGCATCGCCTTGCGGAGGTCGCCCTGCGCCGGCCGCTCGCCGATCCAGATGCGGGTCAGCGCGTGGTTGAACGAGTCGCCGGCGATCGCGCCCTTGGGCTCGCCGTTGTGCGCGATGCGCGTGGCGCCGCCGTGGAAGTCGAACGTGACGACGTCGCCTTCCTTCGCCGCGCCCAAACTCCGCACGATCACGACCAGCTGGTCGGTCTGCGGCTTCATCGAGGCGAGTTCCTCCGCCGACGCGTTGTCCTTCAGCCCGGCGACGAGAACGTCGACCAGATCGTCGGCGGAGAGGCTCCGCAGCAGGTTGAGCTGGATGCGCCGCGGACCCCTGGCCAGCACGGCCGGGAGGCTGCGCGCCTTCGCCGGCAGGTAGAGGCTGGCGACGTAGGCGTTGAAGAACAGCGCTCGCGTGCGCACCCCCGCGCCGTTCAGCACCAGCGCCTGGCCGCCCACGCTCGCGCCGTCGTCGAGTCTGACGCCACCAACTTCGGCCGCCTGCGCTGCGCCGGCGAGGCACGCGACGACGACGGCTGCGCCGATCGAGCGCTTCATTCTCCCCCTCCCCCGCCTGTGGCTGGGCCGGACGACAGGGCCGCTTCGCGCGACGCGCCGCTGCCGTCTAGACGTTTTCGAAGATGCCAGCCGCCCCCATCCCCGTGCCGACGCACATCGTGATCATGCCGTATTTGCCGCCGCGCCGCCGCATGCCGTGCACCAGCGTCGCCGTGCGTATGGCGCCGGTCGCGCCGAGCGGGTGGCCGAGCGCGATGGCGCCGCCGAGCGGGTTCACCTTCACCGGGTCGAGATCGAGATCGCGGATCACCGCGAGGCTCTGCGCGGCGAACGCCTCGTTCAACTCGATCCACGCGAGGTCGTCCTGCTTCACGCCGGTCAACTTCAGCACCTTCGGGATCGCCGCGATCGGGCCGATGCCCATGATCTCCGGCGCGACGCCGGCAACCGCGTAGCCGACGAAGCGGGACAGCGGCGTCAGCCCGTAGGCTTTCAGTGCGCGGTCTGACACGACCATGACCGCGCCGGCGCCGTCGGACATCTGCGAGCTGTTGCCGGCGGTCACCGAGCCCTTCGCCGCGAACACCGGCCGCAGCTTCGCGAGCCCCTCGGGACTCGTGTCCGCGCGCGGACCCTCGTCGCGGTCGACGCGCTTGCCCTTGGCGACGACCTTGTCCGTCGCGAGGTCGGGCAGGTGCTCCACGACTTCCAGCGGCGAGATCTCGGCGGCGAATTCCCCGCCCTCCTGCGCGGCAATCGCGCGGCGGTGCGACTCGGCGGAGAAGGCGTCCTGGTCCTCGCGCGAGACCTTCCATTGCTGCGCCACGCGCTCGGCGGTGAGGCCCATCCCGTAGGCGATGCCGAGGTTCTCGTCGCGCGCGAACACCTCCGCGTTCATGGCGAGCCGGCCGAGCAGCGGGATCATGCTCATGCTCTCGGTGCCGGCGGCGATCATCACGTCCGCCTCGCCGGTGCGGATGCGGTCGGCGGCGATCGACACCGCGTTCAGCCCCGACGAGCAGAAGCGATTGATCGTCATGCCGGCGGTGCCGGCCGGCAGCCCCGCGAGCAGCAAGCCGATGCGCGCGACGTTCATGCCCTGCTCGAACTCGGGCATCGCGCAGCCGACGATCACGTCCTCGATCGCCGCCTGGGGCACGCCCGGGACCGCTGCGGTCACGCGCCGCAGCACGTGCGCGAGCAGCGAGTCGGGCCGCGTGGTGCGCAGCGCGCCGCGCGGGGCCTTGCCCACCGGCGTGCGCGTCGCCGCGACGATCCACGCGTCCTGGAGTTGCTTGGTCATGTCAGTCCCGATGGGCCGTCCCGAGGGACTGACCCGCCCCCCCGGGGGGCAGTGAACGAAGTGAACGTGGGGGTCGTACCATCCTAGTTCCTCAACGGCTTGCCGGTGGCCAGCGTGTGCGCGATACGCGCCTGCGTCTTCTCGTTGGCGAGCAGGCGCATGAACTCGGCGCGCTCGACCTCGATCAGCCACCGCTCGTCGACCAGGCTGCCGGCGTCGACGTCGCCGCCGCACATCACGCGCGCGATCGCGAGACCGATCTCGAAATCGTAGGCGCTGACGAACCCGCCGTCGCGCATGTTGACCAGCAGCATCTGCAGCGTCGCGATGCCGGTGCGGCCGGCGACCGCGATGTTGCGGGCGGGCAGCGGCGGCCGGTAACCGGCCTCGGCCATCGCCCGCGCCTGCGCCTTCGCCACGTGCAGCACCTCCCAGGCGTTGGGCACGACGACGTCGGCGGGCCGCAGGTAGCCCAGCTCCTTCGCCTCGAGCGCGCTCTTCGAAACAGCGGCGGTGGCGACCTGCTGGAAGTACGCCCGCAGCACCGGCAGCATGTCGATCTGGCTGCCCGCCGCACCCCGCCGGCTCTCGAGGTGCGCGCGCAGCGCGAGCTCCTTGCAGCCGCCTCCGCCCGGCAGCAGGCCCACGCCCGCCTCGACCAGCCCGATGTAGGACTCCATCGCCGCGACCGTGCGATCGGCGTGCAGGATGAACTCGCAGGAACCGCCGAGCGCCATGCCGCGCACCGCCGCCACCGTCGGCACCAGGCACGAGCGCAGCCGCATCGAGGTGTCCTGGAATTTCTTCACCACGGCCTCGATCCCCGACCACTGCTTCGCGGCGGCAGCCGGCGCGATGCCCGAGAGGTCGGCGCCCAGCGAGAACGGCTCGGCCGCCTGCCAGATCACCAATCCCGCGAATGATCTTTCCGCCTCGTCGCAGGCGCGCAGCAGGCCATCGAGCACGCCTTCGCCGATCGTGTGCTTCTTCGTCTTGAACGACACGATGGCGACATCGTCGCCGAGGTGCCACAGGCGCACGGCGTCGGTCTCGAACACCGTCGTGCCCGCATCCGCGCGCTCGGAGAGCACGAGGTCGGGGCGCAGCTGGCGCTCGTAGACGGGCAGCGTCGAGCGGCCGTGGAAGGCGTCGGCGGCAGGCGCATACGATCCCTTCGGCGTGTGCACACCGCCTGCGGCGCGCACGTGCTCGCCGGTCACCCAGCCGGGCAGCGCCACGTTCGCGAGTGCGCGTCCGGCCGCGATGTCCTCGGCGATCCAGCCGGCGACCTCGTTCCAGCCGGCCGCCTGCCACGTCTCGAACGGGCCCTGCTGCCAGCCGAAGCCCCAGCGGATCGCGAGATCGACGTCGCGCGCGTTGTCGGCGATCGACGTCAGATGGAAGGCGGCGTAGTGGAACACGTCGCGGAAGATCGACCACAGGAACTGCGCCTGCGGATGCGGGCTCGCGCGGAGCTTCGCGAGCTTGCCGCCCATCGCACGCTCCTTCAGGATCGCCGCGACCTCGGGCGCGACCTCGCCGGTCGAGGGGCGATACGCCCCCGCCGCGGGATCGAGCACCTCGATCGCGCGGCCCTGCCTGCGATAGAACCCCGCCCCCGCCTTCTGGCCCAGCGCGCCTTTCGCTACGAGCGCCGCAACCACCTTGGGCTCGGCGAAGTGCGCGTGCCACGGGTCGCCGGGCAGCGTGTCGCGCATCGTGCCGATCACGTGCGACATCGTGTCGAGGCCGACGATGTCGGCCGTCCGGAACGAAGCGCTCTTCGGCCGGCCGATCGCGGGGCCGGTCAGCGCGTCGACCACCTCGTAGGGCAGCCCGAGGCGCTCCGTGTGCAGCATCGTCGCGACGATGGAGAACACGCCGATGCGGTTGGCGATGAAGTTCGGCGTGTCCTTCGCCCGCACCACGCCCTTGCCCAGCGCGGTGACGAGGAACGCCTCGAGGCGGTCGAGGAGCACGGCTTCCGTCGCGGGGCCGGGAATCACCTCGACCAGGTGCATGTAGCGCGGCGGGTTGAAGAAGTGCACGCCGCAAAAGCGCGGGCGCAGCGCCGCGGGGAGCGCATCGGAGAGCGACGCGATCGACAGGCCCGAGGTGTTCGTGGCGAAGATCGCGTGCGGGGCGAGGTGCGGGGCGACCTTCGCGTAGAGGTCGCGCTTCCAGTCGAGCCGCTCGGCGATCGCCTCGATCACGAGATCGCAATCGGCCACCTTCGAAAGGCCGCTCCCGTAACTCGCGACTTCCACCTGCGCTGCGAGTTCCTTCGCGGCGAACGGCGCGGGCTCGAGCTTCGCCAACCCGGCAAGCGCCTTGCGCACGATGCCGTCGGGGTCGCCCTCCTTCGCCGGCAGGTCGAACAGCACGACCGGGACGCCGCAGTTGACGAGGTGCGCGGCGATCTGCGCGCCCATCACGCCGGCGCCGAGCACGGCCGCCTTGCGGATGGTCAGTGGACTGGCATGGGACATGGAGGACACCCGAATGCCCGCGACGCGTCGACAGCGGGCGACGCTGGCGATTCTACGCATCGCGATTCGGTGGTTTCCTCTAGAAGCGCGGCTCGGCGTACCGCTGCCGGCGCCCCGTTTCCGGCAGCCGGAAGAGCGCGCGCAGTCACACCCCGGGACCGGCGTCCGGCAGCGGCCGCGGCCGGCGGTCCTCGCCGACGGCGACGTAGGTCAGCGTAGCCTCGGTGACCTTGACGTTGACTGCCTCACGCGGGTTGCGCGTGGCGTAGACCTCGACGTTGACCGTGATCGACGTACGGCCGGTCCTGACGATGTCGGCGTAGAACGACACGACGTCGCCGACCAGCACCGGTTCCTTGAACTGGAACGAGTTGACCGCGACCGTCGCCACGCGGCCGCGCGCGCGCCTGGCCGCGGGGATGCCGCCGGCGATGTCGACGTGCGACATGATCCAGCCGCCGAAGATGTCGCCGTGCTGATTCACGTCGGCCGGGAGCGGGACGACGCGCAGCACCGGCGGGCGGTCGGGCAGCGCTCCCATGGCCGTTGTTCCGGGGCGCCGGGGGGCTACCCGCGGAGCTTCCCGTCGCGCAGCTCGCGCCGCAGGATCTTGCCGACGTTCGTCTTCGGCAGCTCGTTGCGGAACTCGATTTCGCGCGGCACCTTGTAGCCGGTCAGGTGCTCGCGGCAGTACCGCACGACCGCGTCGGCGTCCAGCGACGCGTCCTTGCGCACCACGAACAGCCTCACCGCCTCGCCGGACTTCTCGTCGGGCACGCCGACCGCCGCGCACTCGAGCACACCCGGGTGCATCGCCACCACCCCTTCGATCTCGTTCGGGTACACGTTGAAGCCGGAGACGAGGATCATGTCCTTCTTGCGATCGACGATGCGCACGTAGCCGCGCTCGTCCATCATGCCGATGTCGCCGGTGGCGAACCAGCCGCTCCTGTCCATGACCTTCGCGGTCTCGTCGGGCCGGTTCCAGTAGCCCGCCATCACCTGCGGGCCGCTGATGCAGATCTCGCCGGCAGCGCCCAGCGGCACCGCCTTGCCGGCGTCGTCGCGCAGCTCGATGTCGGTCGACGGAATCGGCAGGCCGATCGCGCCGTTGTACTCGGGGATGTCCAGCGGGTTGATCGTCGCCGCGGGCGAGGTCTCGGTGAGCCCGTAGGCCTCGATCAGCGGCTTGCCCGTCACTTCCTTCCAGCGCCTGGCGACGGCCTCCTGCACGGACATGCCACCGCCCAGCGAGATGTGCAGGCGGGAGAAGTCGAGCTTGCCGAAGTCGGCGTTGTTCAACAGCGCGTTGAACAGCGTGTTCACGCCGGTGATCGCGGTGAAGCGGTACTTGCCGATAGCCTTGACGAAGCCGGGGATGTCGCGCGGGTTCGGGATCAGGATGTTCTCGCCGCCGAGCGACATGAAGATGAGGCAGTTCGCCGTCAGCGAGAAGATGTGGTAGAGCGGCAGCGGCGTGATCACGATCTCGCGCTCGCCCTCGACGAGCATCGGCGCGATCCAGGCGCGCACCTGCAGCATGTTGGCGACGATGTTGCGGTGGAGCAGCATCGCCCCCTTGGAGACGCCCGTCGTGCCGCCGGTGTACTGCAGGAACGCGATGTCGTCGTGACCGATCGGCAGGCGCTCCAGCGTCCGCCTGCGGCCCTGCGCAAGCGCGTCGGACAGGCGGATCGACCCCGGCAGCGACCACGCGGGGATCGCCTTCTTCACGTGGCGCAGCACGAAGTCGACGACGGTACCCTTGGGGCCGAGCAGCTCGCCGATCGAGGTGACGACGACGTGCTTGACCTTCGTGCGCGCGGCAACCTCGGCAAGCGTCTTCGCGAAGTTCTCGACGACGACGATGGCCTCGGCGCCCGAGTCGTTCAACTGGTGTTCGAGCTCGCGCGGCGTGTAGAGCGGGTTGACGTTGACCACCGTGCACCCGGCGCGCAGCACGCCGAACAGGCAGACCGGGTATTGCAGGATGTTCGGCATCATCAGCGCCACGCGCGCGCCCTTGCGCAGCCCCTGGCCCTGCAGCCAGGCGCCGAACGCGGACGACAGCGCGTCGAGCTCGGCGAACGCGATCGTCCTGCCCATGCACGTGAATGCGGGCCGCGACGCGTACTTGGCGCAGACCTCCTCGAAGAGCTCGCGCACCGACGCGTACGCGCCGACGTCGATGGTCGCGGGCACCCCCTTGGGGTAGCTCGCCAGCCAGATCCTTTCCACGACTTCCTCCCCTTGCCGCAGCCGGAACGCTGCCGGCCGGGACGCACTCCACGCGGCACACCTGCCGCCCCCTTGCGGGCACCGCAGCCCGCGGCGCGGGGGAAATGCTACACCACGGCCACGGGCTCGACGGTCGCCGGGGTTCCCTCGCCACGGCGGCCGGCTGCATAGTGCAGCGGCCCGCCGCGGAACGGGGCGAAGCCCGTGGCGAAAATGGCGCCCGCATCGACGAGGTCCGCGTCGCCGACAATGCCATCGGCGAGCGCCGCCTTCGCCTCGGCGACGAACGGGTCCACGAGCCTGTCCGCCAGGCCGGCTGGCACGACGCCGGGCGGTTGTTTCGCCGGCTTGCCGTGCGTCCACGTGTAGAAACCCCGCCCGGACTTCCTGCCGACGTGGCCCGCGTCGACCAGCTCCATCAGCTTGCGCGGCGCCTCGCCGCCACCGCCAAGCAGCTTGCCCACCGCCACCGCAATGTCCAGCCCCACGGTATCCGCGAGTTCGATCGGCCCCATGGGCATCCCGAACGCGAGCGCCGCCTCGTCGATCGCCTCGGGCGCGATGCCCTCGTCGACCGCACGAAACGCCGCCGCCATGTAGGGCGCGAGGATGCGATTGACGAGGAAGCCCGGCGCGCTGCGCACCGGCAGCGGCAGCCTGTCGATCGCACGCACGAACGCGGCCGCATCGGTGGCGACATCGCGACGCGTCTGCGTCCCGACGACGACCTCGACCAGCATCATCCGCACGACGGGGTTGAAGAAGTGGATGCCGACGAGCCTGGATGGGTCGGCGAGCGCGCCCGCGATGTCCTCGAGCGGAATGCTCGACGTGTTCGTGGCGAGGATCGCCTCCGGCCTCGCCTTGCGCTCGACGTCGGCGAACAGCGCGCGCTTCGCCTCCACGTTCTCGAAGATCGCCTCGATGACGACGTCGGCGCGCGCCATGCCGTGGCCCGCCACGTCGGGCACCAGCCGATCGAGCGCGTCGCGCACCCGCCGCTCGTCGCGCAGCCGGTCCCGGAAGAGCTTGGCGGCGCGGCCCATGGCCGGCGCGAGACGCTCGGCACTCTGGTCCTGCAGCGTCACGGCGAAGCCGCGCAGCGCGCACCACGCGGCGATGTCGCCGCCCATCGTGCCGGCGCCAACGACGTGCACGCGCTGCGGCAGGAGTGACCCTTCCTTGCCCAGCGACTTCAGGCGCTCCTGGAGCCGGAACACGCGGAGCAGGTTGCCCGCGGTCGGCGTGCGCACCAGGGTCGTGATGGACGCCGGATCGCCACTCGGCGGCGCCAGCGCGTCGCCGTCGTACTTCGCGAAGAGGTCGAGGATCGCGTAGGGCGCGGGATAGTGCTCGCGGCGGGCGCGCCTGGCGACCTGCTTGCGCGCCTGCGCGGCGACGACGCGGCGCACCAGCGCTTTGAGCGTGAGAGCCTGCGCGAACGGCAGCTTGCGCGGCGCGGGGAGCGCCTTCAGTACGCCGCGCGCAGTGTTCTCCATGATGCGCGGCGGCACCGCCTCGTCGACGATGCCCATGCGCTTCGCGCGCTGGGCGTCGACCGTCTTGCCGGTGAGCATCATGTCGAGCGCCGCTGGCGCACCGGTCAGCCGCGGCAGCCGCTTGATGCCGCCCCAGCCGGGCACGATGCCGAGCATCACCTCGGGCAGCCCGAGCTTCGTGCCCGGCTCGTCGACCGCCACGCGGTAGCGGCACGCCAGCGCGAGCTCGAGGCCGCCGCCCAGGCAGAAGCCGCGGATCAGCGCGAGCGTCGGGTAACGCACCGCCGCCAGGCGCTCGAAGGCGTTCCAGCCGCGTTTCACCAGCGCAATCGCGCCCTCCTCGGTGGCGATCGCGCCGAACTCGTCGACGTCGGCGCCGGCGATGAACCCGCTGGCCTTTCCGGAGCGGACGATCAGCGCCTTCGGGGGCTCGCGGTCGAGCGCATCCAGCGCCTCGTTGAATTCGGCGAGCACTTCCGCCGAGAGCGTATTCGTGCTTGTGCCTGCCTTGTCGAACACGAGCGTGGCGAAGCCATCGGCCTCGCGAAGGATGTTCCAGTGCCGCATCGTCGTTCCCCCTACACGCGCTCGACCAGCATCGCGCCGCCGAGTCCGCCGCCGATGCAGATGGTGGCCATCCCGCGCCTGCCGTTCGTGCGCTCGAGGACGTTCAGCACGTGCAGCACGATGCGCGCGCCCGAGGCACCCACCGGATGGCCGAGCGCGATCGCCCCGCCGTCCACGTTGAGCTTCGTCTCGTCGAGCTTGCCCATGGCCCCGGGCAGACCGAGTTCGGTGCGGCAGTAGTCGTCGCTGTCCCACGCGCGCAGGCAGCCGATCACCTGCGCTGCGAAGGCCTCGTTGAGTTCCCAGCAGTCGAGGTCGTTCAGCCCGAGACCGTGGCGCTGCAGGATGGGTGTGGCCGCGTGCACGGGGCCGAGACCCATCTGGGCGGGATCCAGGCCCGCCCACTGCGTGTCGACAATCCTGCCGCGCGGCGTGAGCTTGTGCTTGTCCACCGCACGCTCGGATGCGACGACGAGCCACGCGCCGCCGTCGGTCACCTGCGAGCTGTTGCCCGCTGTCACGTTCCCGTACTTGCGGTCGAAGAACGGCCTGAGCTTCGCCAGGTTCTGCGCAGTCGAGTCCTCGCGCATGCCGTCGTCCGCGGCGTAGAGCTTGCCCGCCTTGTCGTACAGGGGCACGACCTCGCCGCCGTAGTGCCCCGCCTTCTGCGCGTCGAGCACGCGCGCGTGGCTGCGGGCCGAGAACGCGTCCATCTCGCCGCGCGTGATGCCGAAGCGATACGCGAGGTTCTCCGCCGTCTGCCCCATCAGCAGACCCACCATCGGGTCGGTGAGGCCCTTCATCAGGCTGATGACCGGGGCGAGGTGTCCGGGACGGAACTTCGCGACCAGCGCGACGCGCTGGCCGAGCGTCTTCGCCGCGTACCAGTTCGACAGCCACAGCACCATCGCGTCGGAGAAGAGCAGCGGCGCGCGCGACAGCGCGTCCACGCCGCCGGCGAGCACGAGGTCGGACTTGCCGGCGCGGATGTTCGCCATGGCGGAATCGAGCGCCTGCATGCCCGAGGCGCAATTGCGCATCACCGTCCACGCCGGCACCTTGTGACCGCAGCCCATGCGCAGCGCGGCGACGCGCGCGATGTTCACCTCGTCGGCCGAGGGCGCGGCGCAGCCGAGGATCACCTCGTCGAGTTCCGTGGGCGCGAAGGGCTGGCGCAGCAGCAGCGCGCGGCCGGCCGCGGTCGCGAGGTCGGACGCCGCGAACGGCCCAGGGCGGTTGCGCGCCTTGAGGAATGGCGTGCGCGCGCCGTCGACGAGGTAGATCGGTTCCTGCGTTGCCATCACGAACTCCGGAAAGGCGCACCCTACCCGGTTGCCCGGGTGCGGTACGGATGCTCGAGCGTGGCGGTCAGGCGGCGGCGCGCTCGGCGCTGGGACGGTGCTGCGGCCGGCGCCCGTCCGCCGCGAACTCGGTCACCGGCGGCACTGGCTGCAGCAGCGATGTGCCCATGTCCTGGTCGAAGTCGTCGACGCCCACGATCCTGTCCACCAGCTCACGATGCCGCGCGAGCACCCCCGCTTCGAGGGCGCTGAGCACGCCAGCCTCGACCGCCTGCCGCACGCTCTCCTCCGCGCCCCGGCCGGGTGCCAGCTTCGGCGCGAAGCGTCCCTCGCGGATCGCGGCGCGCAGCTTGTCCTCGATCGGCTCCGCGGCGACGGCGGCCTCGAGCGCCAGCTCGTGATCACGCACCGGGTCCTCGCCTTGCTGCGGGAGGAACATGCCTTCCGTGAGGCGGTCACGCGTGGCGCCCGGCGCGATCAGCAACCGCGCGACTTCGTGGCCCAGGCGGTCCGACGGCACGACGTACGGCCGGCCGGTCGGAAACACGATCAGGCGCAGCGCCGCTGCAACGAAGCGGTTGGGGAAATTCGACAGCACGCCCTCGAACGCGTTCTGCGCCTCGAACATCAGGCCCCAGATCGCCGAGTGCATCAGCGGCGCATCCTCCGCGTGGCGTCCGTCGTCCTCGTAGCGCTTGAGGGTGGCCGAGGCGAGGTAGAGGCACGACAGGATGTCCCCCAGCCGCGCCGACAGCTTCTCCTTGCGCTTGAGCGCGCCGCCGAGCGTGCCCATCGAAACGTCGGAGAGCAACGCGAGCGCCGCGGCGAAGCGGGTCAGCTGCTGGTAGTAGCGGCGCGTGATCGGCGCGACGCCGGCGGGCACCGACACGAAGTGCGAGCCGGTGAGCCCCATGACGAGCGAGCGCGCCATGTTCGACAGCGCGAAGCCGACGTGGCCGGCCAGCGCGCGGTCGAAATCGAGGACCGCCTGCGCCGCGTCGGCGTGGCGCGTGGCGTTCATCTCCTTCAGCACGTACGGATGGCAGCGGATCGCACCCTGGCCGAACACGATGAGGCTGCGGGTGAGGATGTTGGCGCCCTCGACGGTGATCGACACGGGCATCTGCATGTACGCCGAGCCCGTGACGTTGTTCGGCCCCATCGAAATGCCCTTGCCGCCCACGATGTCCATCGCATCGTTGACGATCCTGCGCTGGCGCTCGGTGACGTGCAGCTTCGCGATGCCGGAGAGCACCGCCGGCTTCTCGCCCAGGTCGATTGCGCGCGCGGTCAGGCGGCGCACGGCGTCCATCACGTAGAGGTTCGTGCCCATGCGCGCGAGCGGCTCCTCGATGCCCTCGAAGCGGCCGATCGCGGTCTTGAACTGGCGTCGCACGCGGGCGTAGGCGCCCGTGGTGCGCACGACGAGCTTGCCGCCCCCCGTGTTCGACGACGGCAGCGAGATGCCACGCCCCGCGGCGAGGCACTCCATCAGCATCCGCCAGCCGCGTCCGAGCATCGGTTGCCCACCGATGACCCAGTCCATCGGAATGAACACGTCCTTGCCCCAGTTCGGGCCGTTCTGGAACGCGCAGTTGAGCGGCATGTGGCGGCGACCGATGTTCACGCCGGGGTGCGACGTGGGGATCAGCGCGCAGGTGATGCCGATGTGGTCCTTGTCGCCGGCAAGATGGTCCGGGTCGTGGACGTGGAAAGCCAGCCCGAGCAGCGTGGCGACGGGACCGAGCGTGATGTAGCGCTTGTCCCAGGTGACGCGCAGCCCGAGCACGCGCTTGCCCTCGTGCTCACCCCAGCAGACCACACCGTAGTCGGGAATCGCCGCCGCGTCCGAGCCCGCGCTCGGGCTGGTCAGCGCGAAGCAGGGGATCTCGAGGCCCCTGGCCAGCCGCGGCAGGTAGTGGCGCTTCTGCTCTTCGGTGCCGTAGTGCAACAGCAACTCGCCCGGCCCGAGCGAGTTGGGAACGAGCACGGTGACGGAGATCGTCCCCGAGCGAGTCGAGAGCTTCTGCACGACCTGCGATTGCGCGTACGCGGAGAATTCGAGGCCGCCGTACTCCTTCGGGATGATCATGCCGAGGAAGCCGCGGTCCTTGATGAACTGCCACACGTGCGGCGGCAGGTCCTTGTAGACGTTCGTCGTCTCCCACTCGGAGACCATGCCGCAAAGCTCGGCGGTGTCCTCGTCGAGAAAGCGCTGCTCCTCGGCCGTGAGCGTCGCGGGCGCGACGTCGAGCAGCTTGCGCCAGTCGGGCTTGCCGGAGAACAGCTCGCCGTCCCACCAGACCGTGCCGGCCTCGAGCGCCTCGCGCTCGGTGGGCGACATCGGCGGCAGCACCTTGCGGAACGCGCGCAGCACCGGCTCGCTGATCAGCCTGCGGCGCAGCGCGGGCACGAGCAGCGCGGGCGCCAGCAGCACGAAGACCGCGGCCAGCGCGAGCGCGGCCCAGGGCGGCAACGCGCCGGCCCATGCCGCGCCGATCAGCACGGCGGATGCGACCGCCCAGGCGATGCCGGAGGCATTGACGTAGGCCAGCGCGACGCCCGTGACGATCGCGGCGAGCCACCAGAGCAGTGCGAGGAGCATGGTGAATTCCCTTTTGTCTAGCGCGACGGCCCGGGAGGGGTCCCGGGCGCGCCGTCGAGTTCGCCCGCGGCCTCGTCGAGATCCGCGAGCGGTGCGGTGAGGCCGCCGAGCAGGAACGGCGCAAGGCGGCGCAGCAGCAGTTCGTCGTTGGTGCCGTCTTCCGAGGGCGCAATCTCGTGGATCAGCTTCAGCGCATCGGTGCCCGCCAGCGTGTAGGACAGCGCGCCCATGATGAAGTGCAGCCGCCACGACAGCTCGCGGCGCGGCAGGTGCGGCAGCGCGCGGGCGAATGCCGCCTTGAAACGCGCGATCATCTCCGCGTAGTGCTCGGAGAGGAAGCGGCGGATGAACGGCGCCGGGTCGGCGTACGCGCGGCCCAGCAGGCGCAGGAAGTTGGACCCGCCTCGCGCGGGGTCGCGAGCGAGTTCGAGCGCCGGCAGGATCATCGCGTAGAGGACGCGGTCGCTTGCCACGGCATGCTCGCCGGCGTCGCGCTCGAGTTCGGTAAGTAGCGCGACGCGGCGCTGGTTCATCGGGTCGAGCCGGCGCGTAAGTACCGCCTCGAACAGCTCTTCCTTGCTGCCGAAGTGGTAGTTGACCGCCGCGAGGTTCGCGTCCGCGGCTGCGGTGATCGCGCGCAGGCTCGTCGCCTCGAAGCCGTGCTCCATGAACAGCGTCTCGGCCGCATCGAGGATCCGGCCCTTCGTCGCCGCTGCACCGCTGCGGCCCTCGGTGAGCGGAATGACCGTGCTGCCCATCGTCGTGCCCTTGCGCATGCGCTGTTGGAGGACTTCGCGGCGCGGCGGCAGCCGGTCGAACGCGACCGGCCCTGCCTGCCTTGCCGAAAGTCAAACGTTTGTTTGAATCAGACGTATGTTGGGACAGACGGGGGTTGAGGTCAATCCTGCGATGCAGCAAAAGAGCGGCGGACGAGGGCAGGCATGCCCAGACGAAGCGGCGCAGCAGGTGGTTGTGTGCGCCTGCCCGGTCATAGATCGCCAGAGCGCGAGTGTGCGCTCACCTTGGATGCTCGCCGCGACCCGCGGTGAGCCGGTGACCCCGCGGGGCCGCCCGCCAGGGCCCGCTCGCCCCCCCTTCATCCCTGTTCCCTGTTCCCTGTTCCCTGTCCCCTGTCCCCTGATCCCTGTCCTGGACACCCTCCCACATCCCCTGCCCAACCGCGCCGGCGCTCCCACGCCCGTCCAACCCCCCATTGGACAGGCCTTGAAGCGGTCCTCCGCAAGCCCCACCCGGACGTTCTGTCCTGCCGGGGTGCACTGCGCGCCCTTGTCCTAAACCGGAGACCCACGATGTTCGAGTCCCTGACCGCAACGCTTGCCGGCAACCAGCTCGTCTCGGGCGGGGTGGCGCTCGCGCTCGTCGGCGTCGCGGCCATGTGGCTGCGCGAGGTCCCGGCGAAGTTCGCGGCGTGGGCGAAGCACTTCTTCGTCACCACGCTCACGGTCGACAGCCGCGACGAGCTCATGTTTCCTGCGCTCGTCGAGTACATGGACAGCCGCGACGCGTTGCGGCGCCTCAACAATTTCACCGTGCGCGCCGTGCGCAGCAACACCAGCACCTACCAGAGCCTGCACGACGAGCTGCAGCAGGGCGGCAAGCCGGCGACCGTGTTCTCGCCCGGCGAGGGCTTCCACCTCTTCGTGATGGACGGGCGCCTCATGTGGATGAAGCGCGAGGTGCAGGTCGCCAACTCGATCATCGAGAAGGTGAGCCTGTCCACGCTCGGGCGCGACAAGGGACCGCTCGAGCGCCTCGTGGCCGCGGCGATGGAGCACCGCATCGCACGCGAGCTCAACCGCATCGCGATCTACGTCCCGTCGCCGTACAGCAACGAGTGGATGCGCGCGCGCCTGGGCAACAACCGCAAGCTCGACTCGGTCGTGCTGAAGTCCGGCCAGAAGGAGGCCATCGTCGCCGACCTCAAGCGCTTCTTCGCGTCCTTCGAACGCTACGAGGACCTCGGCATCCCGTGGCGCCGCGGCTACCTGCTCTACGGCCCCCCGGGCACGGGCAAGACCTCGCTCGTCACCGCGCTCGCCTCGGAGCTGTCGCTCAACGTGTGCGTGCTCTCGCTCGCGTCGCCCAACGTCACCGACGAGAAGATCGGCAACCTGCTCGCCACGGTGCCGCAGCGCTCGATCATCCTCATCGAGGACGTCGACGCGTTCTTCCAGCAGCGCGCGAAGGCCGACGCGCAGGTGAAGGTGTCGTACTCGGGGTTCATCAACGCGCTCGACGGCGTCGCCGCGCACGAAGGGTCGGTCGTGTTCCTGACGACGAACCACCCCGAGCGCATCGACGAGGCGGCGATCCGCTCGGGGCGCGTCGACTTCCGCATGGAGCTCAGCCGCTGCGACGCCGACCAGCTCGAGCGCATGTTCCTCAAGTTCTTCGACGACCGCGACGCCGCCGCTCGCTTCGCCGCCGAGGTCGAGTCCGGCCGCTGGGCGCCCGCCGCCGTGCAGGAGCGGCTGCTGAAGGCGGCCGATCCCGAGGCGGCCATCGCGGCGTTCCGCACGCCCGAGCTGGTGCGCGCGGCGGCCTAGGGGAGCCGACAAGGCCCTTGCGCTCACGGTCCATGCGGGGGACTATGACGTTGTCATAGCCCCCGATGGCCTTTCAGGCATCGGCAACCCTGGAGGCCCCGATGCTCAACTTCTCGCGCAACGACCGTCCCGCAGATCCGGCGAAGGACGCCAGGCTGGCCCAGCGTCCGGCGCCGCCGGCGAGCGTGGTGGTGCCGGCGCCGCGCGTCCCCACACCCCCCGAGGCGGCAGCGCCGAGTGCTGCACCCGCCCCCGCCGCCGGCGGCAGCCGGCTCGCGATCGGCCCCGGCATCGACCTCAAGGGCGCGGTGATCAGCAACTGCGACGTGCTGGCCATCGAAGGCAACGTCGAAGCCACGGTGTCGAGCAAGGTGATGGAGATCGCGCCGCCTGGGCGCCTCAACGGCACCGCGACGATCGACGTCGCCGAGGTGCACGGCGAGTTCTCGGGCGAGCTCACTGCGCGCGAGAAGCTGGTCGTGCACGGCACCGGCCGCGTCACCGGCACGATCCGCTACGGCAAGCTCGTCGTCGCCCACGGCGGAACGATCAACGGCGAACTCACGCAGCTCGAGGCGGCAACGCGGCCAGCCACTCCGACCGCCGCGTTGCGCATTCCGCTCGCGCCGCAGCCAGGCTGAGCATCGGCAACCGCGCGAGTCGGTTAGCATCGCGCGATGAGCGCGGTCACGCCTGCCGACCGGCGCGCCGGGCTCCTCTGGGGCGTCGTCGGCGTGGCGGCGTTTGCCGTGACGCTGCCCGCGATGCGCGTCGCGGTCGCATCGCTCGACCCGGTGTTCGTCGGCCTCGGGCGTGCGATCGTCGCGGCCGCGCTCGCCGCGATCGCGCTCGCCGTCACGCGCACGCCGTGGCCGGCGCGCTCGCTCTGGCCGCGACTGGCCGTGGTGGCGTTGGGTGTGGTCGTCGGCTTCCCGTTGCTCACGGCGTGGGCGATGCGCTACGTGCCAGCGTCGCACGGCGCCGTGGTCGTGGGCCTGCTGCCGCTCGCCACCGCGCTTGCCGGCGCGTGGCTCGCCCACGAGCGTCCCTCGCCGCGCTTCTGGTTGTGCGCGTTCGCCGGCAGCGCGGTCGTCGTCGGTTTCGCGCTGTGGCAGGGCGGCGGCGCGCTGCACGTCGCCGACCTGCTGCTGATCGGCGCGGTCGCCGCGGCGGCGATCGGCTATGCCGAGGGGGCGCGGCTCACGCGTCTGCTCGGCGGCTGGCAGGTGATCTCGTGGGCGCTTGTGCTGTCGGCGCCATTCCTGGTCGTGCCGACGTGGCTCACCGCCGACGGCGCAGCGAGCGCGCCATGGCGCGCCTGGCTCGCGTTCCTCTACGTCGCCGTAGTGTCGATGTACCTCGGCTTCTTCGCGTGGTACCACGCACTCGCGCGGGGCGGCATCGCCGCAGTCGGGCAAGTCCAGCTGCTGCAGCCGTTCCTCACCTTCGCTTTCGCGGCGTTGCTGCTCGGCGAGAAGCTCGAGGCGTCGATGCTCGTGGCGGCGGCTCTGGTCGTCGCGACCATCGCCCTCGGACGCCGCGGCTAGCAGGTAACGCAACGTGCTGGCCATGGGCGCGAGGATTCGTCGTCCCCGCGAAGGCGGAGACCCAGTGACTTTGAACGACGCCGGGTTCCCGCCTTCGCGGGAATGACGCCCTACCAGGGCCGGCTATACTTCGCGCGCACGTCCGTCAGGGAGAGATCGATGGCGACAATCACCATCGCAAAAAAGCACGCGCATTCGCACAGGAAGGCGAAGGACATCGCCGAGAAGGTCGCGAAGGAGCTCGAGCGTCGCTTCCAGCTCAGGTACGTGTGGGACGGCGACCACGTCGACTTCGAGCGCCCCGGCGTGTCCGGGCGCATGCACGTGGCCCACGACGCCATCCGGCTCGAAGCGCACCTGGGCTTCCTGCTGACGCCGCTCAAGCCCTTGCTCGAGCACGCGATCCACAAGCAGCTCGACGAGCTGGTCGACGAGCCGAAGGCGCCGCCCGCCAGCGCGCCCAGGGCCGCAGCAGCGAAGACCACCGCCGCGAAGACCTCCGCTGCGAAGGCGAAGAAGCGCCCCGGCAAGTCCGCCTGAGCGGACCTCAGTCTGGCGGGGCGGGGAACGGGTCGTCGGATCCCGCGGCGATCGCGCGGTGCATCGCCGCCTCGCGCGCGGCGATCGTGGCGAGAAACTCGTCCGCTCCGCCCATGCGGTGGAATGCGTCGAAGCCGCGGTCGAGGAAGTCGTGCAGCACGCCGAAGCCAGCGAGGTGCGCAGGCCCGCGCATCATCATCAGCGCGCCGCGGATCAGCGGCTTGCGCACGAAGACGTCGAGCGCGCGGCCGATGACGCCGATCGTCGCGATCTGGCGCTCGCGCGCGGCAAACTCCCCGGTCGCGCGGTAGGCGGCGCAGTACTCGCGCACGCCGTAGCGCTCGCGGGCGGCCAGGTGCCCGAGCAGCTTGCGGTCGAGCTCGTGCGAGAGCACGTTGAGCTCCATCGCGTCGCCGATCGTGGCGATGACGCGCTCGGGCAGCATGGCGACCATGAGCGGCGTCACACGCGCGATGTCGGTGTCGCGCCGCGCGTAGTCGACGCTGCCGTAGAGGTCGGTGCGGAAGAACTCGATCGCCGCGGCGTAGCGGGGCTGCGCGGCGAGGTCGGCGTACGTCGCGCCGAGTCGGCGCGACTGCCAGGCGGCGAGACGGTCGAGCGCGCGCGCGAGGCCCGCGTCCGCGTCGCGCGCGGCGTGCAGCGCCTGCGCGCGCTGCAGAGCGTCGACGAGCGCCGCTTCGGCGGCGTGGCGGGGGGCTGATGGCATGGACGGCAACCGGCCGCGGCGAAGCGCCTGGCCGCCGCCATTTTCGCGCACGGCCCTAGAGCAAACGCTCTAGTACGGCGACTTGCAGTGAACGGAACGTGCCGGCATGGGCACAACCCACTGTCGTCCCCGCGAAGGCGGGGATCCCGTGTCTCTCGACGACGCCGGATTCCCGCCTTCGCGGGAATGACGCCGAGATCGAACGCACGTCTCGAGTTTCACCAGTCCGTCAACCAGGGCAGCCAGCGCGATTAGTGTGACTGCTCTAGGGGTCCCGAATACTCTCGCATCGTTGCGGATCACCGCACATTCCCGGAACCCACAGGAGTCCCCATGCTGAATACCAACACCCCCCGCGTCGCGCAGGTGGGCGAGTACGTCCTGACCGCTTCGCGCCAGGTGTGGCTCGCCGGCCTCGGGGCCGCGGTCGTCACCCGCGACTGGGCGGAGAAGGAAGCCGGCAAGACGTTCCGCACGCTGGTGCGCGAAGGCAGCGCCGTCGAATCGCGCGCCATCCGCTTCGTCGGCGACCGGCTCGAGACGTCGTTCACGCAGGCGAACACGATGTGGAAACGCACCCGGCGCAACGTGACGACGACGGTGAAGTCGTACGCCGACACCGCCGCGATGCTGGTTCGCGAGACGTTGCCCTCGTCGCTGCCGAAGTTCGAGATGCCCGTCACCGTGAAGGTCAAGGCGAAGCCGACGACCAAGCGCCGTGTCGCGCGCGTGAAGAAGGCCATCACGGCCCGCACCGCCGCCGCGAAGAAGGGCGTGAAGCGCACGGTCAAGGCCGCCGCGAAGCGCTAGTCGCCTAGCCGCGTTACCATTCGCGCACCGGGGCCGCGCAGCGCGCGGTCCCGGCCCCCGCGCGAAGGGAGCGTATGACCGGGCACACGAAGCGGCGCAGCATCGCCGGCGCACCAGCGCGCCGACGCGGCGTCGGCTTGGCGCTGGCCGGCGGCGGCCCGCTGGGCGCGATCTACGAGATCGGCGCGCTGATCGCGCTTTCCGACTCGCTCGACGGCCTCGACATCAACGACCTCGACGTCTACGTCGGCGTCTCGGCGGGCTCGTTCGTCGCCGCCGGCCTGGCCAACGGCATTTCGCCGGACCAGATGTACCGGCTGTTCATCGACGACGGCCACGAGGCGGTGCTGCCGCCCGACATTTTCCTGCAGCCCGCGTTTGCCGAGTTCGGCCGCCGCGCCCGTTCGCTGCCGCGCCTCGTCCTCCGCGCGGTGCTGCGCTACCTGCGCGACCCGCTGCGCGCCGGCGCCATCGAGTCGCTGAACACGCTGGCGCAGGCGATGCCGGTCGGCCTGTTCGACAACGTGGTGATCGAGCGCTTCTTCGCGCGGCTGCTCGCGGCGCCGGGGCGCACCAACGACTTCCGCAGGCTGCGCCGCCCGCTGTTCCTCGTCGCCGCGAATCTGGACACGGGCGCGTCGGTCGTGTTCGGCGCGCCAGGCTACGATCACGTCCCGATCAGCCGCGCGGTCAGCGCGTCGGCCGCGCTGCCGGGGCTCTTTCCCCCGGTCGAGATCGACGGCGAGCACTACGTCGACGGCGCGCTCAACAAGACACTGCATGCCTCGGTGGCACTCGACCAGGGCGTCGGGCTGCTGCTGTGCGTGAACCCGCTCGTGCCCTACGACGCGAGCGCGGTACGGCGCCGCGGCAGCATCGCCTTCGAGATGCTGAACCACGGCGGCCTGCCGCTCGTGCTGTCGCAGACGTTCCGCGCCATCATCCACTCGCGGATGCGGGTCGGGATGGAGAAGTACGCCAAGCAATACCCCGGCGCGAGCGTGGTGCTGTTCGAGCCGGACCGCGAGGACGCGCAGATCTTCTTCGCCAACCTGTTCAGCTACCGGCAGCGCAAGCGCACCTGCGCGCTCGCCTTCACGAAGACGCGGCGCAAGCTGGCGGCGCGCGCGGACGAGCTCGAGCCGGTGTTCGCGCGGCACGGCATCGCGCTGCGCCGCGACCGGCTCGCCGACGAGCATCGCCACGTCACCGACGCGATCCGCGACCCGCGGCCGCTGCGCGCTGACCCGGACGAGACGCCCACGGTCCGCCGCGCGGCGCGCGACCTCGACTGCACGCTGCGCGTGCTCGAGCGCTACCTGGCCCGCGCCTGAACGCTTGGTGGTAGGCTCCGGCGCATGGAGCGCAAGCGACCGCGCCGCACGCGCGAGCGGATTCTCGAGACTGGCCTCGCGCTGTTCAACCGCTTCGGCGAGCCGAACATCACGACCGCCGACATCGCCGACGAGATGAACATCTCGCCGGGCAACCTCTACTACCACTTCCGCAACAAGGACGAGATCATCGGCGAGCTGTACGGCGCGCTCGAGACGCGGCTCGCCCCGTTGCTCGACTGGCCGGAAGGGCGCGCGCCCGACGTCGAGGACCTCTGGTTCGTGCTCCACGCGCTGTTCGAGGGCATGTGGGCGTACCGGTTCTTCTACCGCGACGTGATCGAGCTCACGTCGCGCAACCGGCGCATCGCGCTGCGCTTCGCCGAGCTGTCGCGGCGCGGCGAGGCCAACGTGATCGGCATGTGCCGGGGCATGGTCGCCGCGGGCACGATGCGGGCGAGCGAGCGCGAACTCGCCGCGCTCGCGCACAACGTAGCGATCGTCTCCACCTACTGGATGTCGTTCCAGCGCACGTCGCATCCGCCGCCGCCGGGGAAGCCTGCCGGCGACGACAGCCACCTCTCGCTCGACCGCGCCGCCTACCAGGTGCTGGCCCTCATCGCACCGTTCGCGCTGGGCGAAGCGCGGCTGCGCATCGAGCGGCTGGGCGAGCGCTACCTGTAGCCGCCCTGGCGCCGTCGGCACGGCCCCGGGGCGGCGCATCCGGCGTCAGGTCACAGCGGCGACGTCGTGCCGTTGGCGTTGACGATGCTCACCGTCATCTGGCAGCGCGCGTCGGCGAAGTTGCCCGTCGTGCCCGTCAGGATGTTGTCCCGGCGCACGACCACGCGGACCTGGAGCGGCGTGTTGGCCGGCAGGTCGAGCGCAAAGCTGAGGGCGGCGCCCGACCACTGGTTCGGGCCGGAGGAAGCGCGCGGCGTGCTGATGAAGTTCGGGCCGTCCGAGATCGGCTGGAAGGTCGTGCCGCCGTCGATGGAGTAGATCCAGAACGCCCGCCACGCCACGGAGCTGCCGTTCGCGAGGCCGGTGACCGAGGCATTGAGGAGCGCCTGGCGCGGGTAGGGCTTCACGGTGGAGTCGCCCGCCATCGCGCAAAGCAACAGCGGCAAGGCGGGCGACTCGCCGGGGATGGTCGCGTTGAACTCCGTCACGTGGTCCTTGTGGACCTCCGGCGACAGCGGCACGCCGAGCCGCTTCATGAAGATCGCCATCTGCGCGCGCGTCAATGTGTCGTTGGGGCAGTAGTTCGCGCCGGTGCCGCAGCCCAGCGTGACGCCGCGGTTCTTGACCCACTCGACGGCCGGACAGACGAGCGTGTCGCTCGCCAGGACGTCGCCGAAACCCACGCACTGCTGCGCCGTGGCGCTTGTGGCGCTCAACGCGAACGCCGCCACCACCAACGCCTTGCCGATCCATCGCTTCATTGCCCATCTCCTGTGGATGCTGCAGGGACTGCGGACCGGACCGCTGGGGGCCGGCAGGAAGAAGACGGGCTGCGATGCCGCCCCGGATCAGGGCTGCGCCACCGCTCGTTCAGCCAACAAGGGGTCGAGGTCGCCGCGGTCCGGCCAGGGCGACAACAGCGTGGTGAGCAGCAGCTTCTCGAACTCGGCCCCGAAGCGCTCGATCACGCGTTCGGGGTCAGGACACAGCGACCGGTCGGTGAGCAGTCCGAACTGCACGTTGCCGGCGTAGGAGAGGATCGACACGCCGAGCCCGATGTCCCCGGACTGCGGAACCCAGACTATCACGCTCGCGATCTTCGCGCCGGCCAGGTACAGGGCGTGCACCGGGCCGGGGACATTCGTCATCACCGCGGTGCCGTTGCGGGCCAGCACCTGCAGGACCAGCTCCTGCAATGCGCTCGGCGCAGCACCCATCGCCGACAGCAGGCCCATGGTGAGCGCCGGCTGCCAGCTGCCCTTCAGTGCGTGCATGTTGGTGCGCACGGCGTACAGGCGCTCGACCGGATTCTCGATGCCGATCGGCAGGTCGCAGAACACGAGACCGAACTGGTTGCCGAGCTGCCACGCCTTCTCGATCGGCCGCAGGTTGACCGGCACCACCGCGCGCAGGGTCAGACCGTCGACCGCGTCGCCCTTGTCGGCGAGGTAGGCACGCAGCGCGCCGGTCACGCACGACAGCAGCACGTCGTTGACCGACGCCGACAGCGCGCCGCCGACGGCCTTCACCTCGGCGAGCGGCAGCGGATCGGCCCAGGCAACGCGCTTCGCCACGCCGGGCTTGCCCTTGAAACGCGTTGCCGAGTCCTGCCCCATCAGCGCGATCCTGCCGATCTCCGCGGCGAGCGCGCCACCCTGGCTGGCGAACTCCACGGCCGCTGCCGGATCGTGGAAGAGGCCCGCGCCGCGCCCGAGCAGCGATGCGCCGGCCGCGAGCGCCGACTTCACCATGCCGGAGAGCGGTTGCACCAGCATCCCCTCGGCCGCGCGGGCGGCGGACGAACGCGCGCGCCTGCCCGGCGCGAACGGCATTGCCGGCGGCCCCTCGGGGCCGGCGTCGGTCATCGAGAGCATCACCCGGACCAGCGCGATGCCGTCGGCGTAGCAGTGGTGGATGCGCAGGATGAGAGCGCTGCCGCCACCGCAGCGCTCGACCAGGTGGAACTGCCACATCGGATGGGCGGGATCGAGCGGCGTCGCGACCAGGCGCGACACCAGTGCCTGCAGCTCGCGCTTGCCGGCACGGCCGGGAAGCGCGTCGCGCACGACGTGGCGCGCGACGTCGAAGCGCTCGTCGTCCTCCCAGCAGGCCGTGCCGTCGCGCTCGACGGCGCGCTGGCGGAAGCGCGGGAACACGCAGAAGCGTTCCTCGACGACGCGCACGAGGCGGGCGTGGTCGACGGCACGGTCGAACATCATGACGCCGCAGACCATCATCAGGTTGTGCGGCCGGTCCATCCGCAGCCACGCGGTGTCGACCGTCGACATCTTCACGCGTTGGGGGCCGGGCATGGAGTTCTTCGGGAGGCGACGCCGCAGTTTGCGCATCCGCGCAGCTCGGCGCTAAAGTAGCATGGAACGCGCGCATCCGAGGGGGACCCGCATGGCCGCACCGAAGAAGGACGATCTCTTGGCGAAGTTCGAGGCCGCCACCGCCGCCGCCAAGCAGACGAAGAAGAAGCCGGACAACGCGACGCTGCTCAAGCTCTATTCGTACTACAAGCAGGCGACCGACGGCGACGTGAAGGGGGCGCGCCCCGGCGGGCTCGACTTCGTAGGCGGCGCGAAGCACGACGCCTGGTCGAAGCTCAAGGGCATGAGCCGCGACGAGGCGATGCAGAACTACGTGAAGCAGATCGAGAAGCTCAACCGCGACTGATCGCGCGGGGTCGCGGATCCGACCCCGATGTTCAGGCCTTGCGGGTGCGCGGCGCTGCTGCCTTCCTGGCGACGCGCGGCACTTTGCGCGCCTTCCTCGGCTTCGCCGCGGCTCTGGCTACCGGCACGGCCTTGCCCGTGCGCGACTTGATCAGCGCGTTGACCGCATCGGAGAGCTTGTCGACGCGCTCGGCGAGCCGGGCGAGGTCTTCCTGCGTGTAGACGCCGAGCTTCGACAGCGCGCGCGCGACGCGATCCTCGAACACCTGCTCCAGCTTGTCCCAGGTTCCGCCGGCCATCGCCTGAACCTCCTTCGCCTTCTGCGTCGCCGCGCCCCTGGCTGCGGCCGCCGTCTCGGTGGCCGCGCGGCGGGTGCGTGCCTCGAGGCTCTGGCCCTGCTCGACCAGCGTGTCGAACATCTTCATGCCCTCGGCCTTCGTGCGCGAGACCGCGCCGAGCCCCGCGAGCCAGATCTGCCGCGACGTTTCCTTCAAGCCCTGCGGGACGTCGCCGACTCCCTCGTGGTGGTGCGCCTGCGCACTGGCCTTCGCCTTCTTCGGCATCTTGCGTCCTCGACGGTTGAATTGAGGAATTCTAGGCTTGCGCCGCTAGAGTCGCCAGTCTAAAGGCGCCCGGCGGCGGCCGATGGGCCGCGTCGCTATAATCGGCGACCCCGGCAGGAAGCTCGAGGACGCCACGCATGCGTCCGCCGCCGGTCACGCGTTCGTGGAGGGGATCCCGCATGGCCTACTTCGTCACCGGCGCGACCGGATTCATCGGCCGCTTCCTCCTCCCCAGGCTCATCGCACGCGGCAAGCCGGTGTACGTGCTGGTGCGCAAGGGCTCGGTAAAGAAGCTCGCAGCGCTGCGCGAGGAGTGGGGCGTTGACGACAGGCAGGTGATCGCCGTGAGCGGCGACATCACCCAGCCGCTGCTCGGCGTGAGCGCTGCCGACCTGCGCAAGCTCAAGGGAAAGGTGGAGCACATGTTCCACCTCGCCGCGATCTACGACCTCAAGGCGGGCGCCGAGGAGCAGCAGGCGGCGAACACCGAGGGCACGCGCCACGCCGTCGCGTTCGCGACCGCCGTCACGGCCGGGCACTTCCACCACGTGAGCTCGATCGCCGCCGCCGGCCTCTACGACGGCGTGTTCCGCGAGGACATGTTCGAGGAGGCCGAGGAGCTCGACCACCCGTACTTCCGCACCAAGCACGACTCCGAAGGCATCGTGCGCCGCGAGTGCACGCGGCCGTGGCGCGTCTACCGTCCGGGGTTCGTCGTCGGCCACAGCAAGACCGGCTTCATCGACAAGATCGATGGGCCGTACTACTTCTTCAAGACGATCCAGAAGCTGCGCAGCATGCTGCCGCCGTGGATGCCGACCATCGGCATCGAGGGCGGGCGGCTCAACATCGTGCCGGTCGACTTCGTCGCCGACGCGCTCGACCACATCGCGCACAAGCGCGGCCTCGACGGCAGGTGCTTCCACCTCACCGATCCCGAGCCGCACCGGGTGGGCGAGGTGCTGAACATCTTCGCCGGCGCCGCGCACGCGCCGCAGATGACGATGCGCGTCAACGCGCGCCTGTTCGGCTTCATCCCCGCGCCGATTGTCTACGGGCTCGCTTCGCTCGCGCCGGTCAAGCGCGCGATCAAGGTGGTGCTGAACGACCTCGGCATCCCGCGCGACGTGCTCGGCTTCATCAACTGGCCGACGCGCTACGACAACCGGGAGGCGGCGAAGGCGCTCAAGGGATCGGGCATCGCCGTGCCCCCGCTGGCGTCCTACGCCGCGAAGCTGTGGGACTACTGGGAGCGCAACCTCGACCCCGACCTCTTCATCGATCGCACGCTGTCGGGCCACGTGAAGGGCAAGGTCGTCGTCGTGACCGGCGGCTCGTCGGGCATCGGGCAGGCCACAGCGCGCAAGCTCGCCGAGGCCGGCGCCAAGGTGGTGATCATCGCGCGCGACCAGGAGAAACTCGATGGCACGCGGCGCGAGATCGAGGCCGCGGGCGGACGGTGCTACACGTATTCGTGCGACTTGACCGACATGGCGGCCATCGACGCGCTGGCGAAGACGATCCTCGCCGACCATGGCACGGTCCACTACCTGATCAACAACGCCGGGCGCTCGATCCGCCGCTCGGTGCTGAACTCGCTCGATCGCTTCCACGACTTCGAGCGCACGATGCAGCTCAACTACTTCGGCGCCATCCGGCTGATTCTCGCGTTCCTGCCGAAGATGGTCGAGCAGAAGCGCGGCCACATTGTCAACATCAGCTCGATCGGCGTGCTGTCGCGCGCACCGCGCTTCTCGGCCTACGTCGCGTCGAAATCGGCGCTCGACGCGTTCACCGAGTGCGCGGCATCGGAATTCCTCGATAAGGGCGTCCACACGACGAACATCAACATGCCGCTGGTGCGCACGCCGATGATCGCGCCGACGAAGATCTACGAGAACGTGCCGACGCTCTCGCCGGAGCAGGCAGCGGGGCTGGTGGTCGAAGCCATCGTCTACCGGCCCGTGCGGATCGCGACGCGGCTGGGCGTGTTCGCCGCGGTGGCGCACGCGATCGCGCCGAAGCTCACGCAGGTGCTGCTGAACACCGCGTTCCACATGTTCCCCGACTCCACCGCCGCACGCGGCAAGAAGGACGGGGAGGCGCAACCGCTCTCACCCGAGCAGATCGCGTTCGCCCAGATCACGCAGGGGATTCACTGGTAGGA